>JGI24022J15233_10003619_pt1 | contig 15447 bp, 10 predicted proteins | sample Ectturendosymbi2_FD_15233 | JGI IMG/M metagenome (IMG submission 15233)
TCAGTCAGTTTGTTAAGATGTTATGATTTACGAGCTTGTATTACGAAATTTTAATTGTAGTCTTGAGTTTGTTTTTTCTCTGCTGTTACTTCAGCCTTTCATCCTTTCACCTGTAAGCTTTGCTTGCAATTTTCAAGACTGAGGATGCGTAATTTTACGTGAAATCGATTTCCTATTAAAAATTTGGTGATCGATTCCTTGCTTACACCCATCGTGGAAAGTACATACTTGAATCACTGTAGTGATTAATCTTGGACTAAGAGGGTGTCACAAGCATGATGTTAGAAAACAGGAATGCTGTATTGCAGAGGACGTTTTCTGCAACAACAGTTAACAAACTTTTAATGCTTTTGGTATCGACTTCACTATCGGTAATTACCTCGTATTTTCCAGGCTTGTTGCAAACCACAAGCCAATCTGCTTTGGCTGATGGAACTAAAAAGGTTTTTCCAAGCCTTGGGGGGATTCCCTTGTTGAAGTAAATTCCATCAAGCGATATTTGCAGCACCGAACACCCTTCGGTCGGGGCAAGTGTGTCCTGATCCACTATTTGAAGTTCTAGTGCACTTCCTCCGTTTGCATTCACCATTCTTTAAAGATAGGTTTTTAATAGAAGCTGGAAATGTTTACAGTTTAAAAGAAATAAATACATATCTACTTCTAGAAGAAAGGGTTTTTGAGAGATCTGCTTTTGCCAGATTGCTTACTTGTTGACTACTCCGTTCTTTCTTCTGGTGGCAACAGTCATGTTACTGGTCATTTAATGATGTATAGTTTTTCATCTTAAATGCATTCACATACAGGTGGAAACGACGGCCACTGACAACCCTCAACTGCTTTTTTGTGAGTCCATGACAAACAGGATCGAGGAATTTCAAACTAACTATGCTGATGCTTATCTCGTCATTGATCCACCATCTCATATATTTTTGTATTGTGATTACAGTACTGATGGGTCAAAGAATACAGGATTATAAATGTGCTAACAAATGTTTCTTCTCAAAACCATTACGTTGTTTCCGCTTGGTATAACCGGTAAATCACTAATTTCCTTGTTTATTGTTCCAAATTACCTAACAAACCTTTGCAACTAACAGCTAGCATGCAATGACATTTAGTTATGCTTCGGCTCACCGAAACCGTTTTCTTTGGCCTGCCGGAAAAGATAGCACTGGCCACAATTGTCCGTTGGTTGTCATGTAATCAATATTATCTTCAAGCCAGTTTTCAAGAGTTTCACCAGTTGTTTCATTCACGATATATTGAGAATGTCTGAAAAAAATTTAAAGAAACTTTTTCATAAAATTACACTCTTCATTTTTAAACGATCTCGCAGACAACCCAAACACAAAAGGGGCAGCGTTATTTTATAAAAGCACCCATCTGACACTCAATTATTTTTAATGTCTATTTTGCAAAAAGAATGATAAGCATATTCGTCATCGTGAGTTATCCTTTACATATTCTGACACAAATTTAATCAAGCCACAAATTTAATCAAGATGTGTTGTGGATTTACTGATCAGTCATTGGATAAAAACACTTCGCACGTCATTTGAAGCCCAGGGAAAGGGTGCCTGATAGCAAATGTCCCTCTCAATCTTTCCAAAGCTGTTCTGCATCTTCAAACTTACGATTCCGCTGTTTTCCATACATCGAATGAGACATTATATAGTGAGCGTAGTCTCATGTCTTGTTTACCTTTGAGTTATTAAATATTTTGATAGACACTTTTATCATTACGCAACAAATGCCAGACCTTGATAATGTGTAACTCTTTTCTGTTTACAAATGTATCTGGAATTTCTGAACAGAAAATAGTTACGCCTTATCAAGGTCCGGTATTTGTTGCGTAATGATAAAAGTCAACGCGACTTTCCAGCAACTAAGGACTAAGGGAGTCCTTAGTTGTTGGTATTTTAAAGGAAAAGAATAGAAAATATTTGATTTATCACTTGGTCAAGGAAAAACAATCGTAACAATACTTTCCTTCTACAGAATTAAAAAACACTTCTTGCTGGAGCAGTTCGTTTCAGGCAGGTGGGCAACAAGCAAGGAAAAGGTCAACCAACTTTCCTCTAAAGTGATGATTTTTGAGACTATACATTTTCACTGACTTTTTGGTAAATTTTGGACGTTTTGCCTAATCCGTCCAGAGAAATGTTTTCGAGTATAAAAATTGACGATGTTTTCTGTGTGAAACTTTTCCATTGATATTTGCAGCAAGAAACAAAGTTCGCAGAAGTGTTACTTGAAAATGTTTAATAATTAATATTTATTCGGCAAAAATGCGCAGTATTTTCTGGTTAATAAAATTTTAATAACGCGAACCTCATTCGCACAAATCTTTAGTGTCAAACACAGTCATTATAGTAAACGGAAAATATATATTTTGCGAGCTTTCTTTGAAATCGAAAACAAAAAATAAAATTCTCTACGTTTTTTTGAAATGTTACGTCATCGACAATTTTTTTTACCAATACCCGCTGAGAATACTTTCTCGAAATGTTTAGTTTCAAGAAGTGATAGAAAAGGAAAAAACCTGAATAGTTCATTGTCTTCGATGAGTCTTTGCGTAAGAGCGAAGCCTGTTATGAAGTTGTCATATGAAAGAACTGGCTGAAAGAGTAAGCGCACTTCATGCTTGCAAAACAAAGGGCACGATACTTCCATAAGGTGGTTTGGAATGTAGTTTCCGTCTGGTGGAGGGTGCTGTCCTGACTGGTGCTGGTGATCTGGGAAAGGAACTTCGTCTTCGACAACTATCATTCCAGCCATACCGCTATGAACCTGCACGTTAATGTAGGGTTAGAGCGGAATCGTGCAAACGCTGATTGCATTGAAACAGGACAAGGAACGGCCTGGATCTACCAAATATCAACTGATACCTGAAGTAGCGTTGATCCGTGTATATGTGGATGGTACCAATAGGTCCCTGCTGGATTTTCTGGGTCAATTTCAAAAGTGTATGTGAACATCTTTCCTGGGCCTACGTGGATGAAAACGTTGTCTCCTGGACTCTGCAAAAGGATGAAAATCACTTGTCAAAGGACAAAATATTTATTAAGACCATTAGATTGCCTCTCTTTTTCCGTAAATGCGACGATATTTAAGTATTTGTTAAGATATTTTATAAGTTGACTTACCTTGCTACTGATATGCAATCCGTGTGTATGCAAGTTCGTAGAGTTTGGGAAACGTAACTCATTAATAAGCTCATCCTTGTGTGGTTCCTCAAGCATGTTGATCTAGAGTTCATAAAACGACTACTTCAATCAAATGCAATTGCAAAAATAAAAGAGAAAACGTTTGAAATATTTTCAGACGTTGATTAGGAAATCAAAACTCCGTCGTTTTACTGTGATCTTACTTCCAACATGTTTATCCAGTTTGTTTTCGTGTACACCAATATTTGTCTTCAAACTTTCGTTTAAAACTCAAAATTTCCTCAGCTAAAACAATTAATTTGCAACAGGGGAATTCACAAGGTTTAATTTCATACCAGAAGACATTTCATGGATCATTTTTTTCTTCACCAGTTTTTCTAAACTGAACATACATATCCTTTACTTAGTTGTGGCGCTCACCAAATGAACTGTTACGGTATCTCCTTTCCTAACACGCCAAACAGGGCCTGGAATTTGTCCGTTCCATGTACGTCGATGCAATGTCAGCCACTCAATTTTGTAGTCAGCCATCTTAACAAAGAGTACTATTTCCAACTTTCCGTTGCTGCTGCATCGTTCAGGTAAATGCTTGAATGGTTCACCTCCTGCAGTTGTAAAAGGTAACGTAGTTTGATTTTCTGAATTCAGCAACGCAAACAATCAGGCCCCACGAAAGGGGTTGCAGCCGCTGCGCCGCACCAGGGCCAATAAAAATCTGGGGGGCCCATGTACCTCAAAGTTCAAAATTGAACCGGCCGTTATGCATACATTTTTTTATTGTAATAATTTTATTTATGCAGTCTTGTGCAAATTACTGATTAAAATTTTTGTTTCAGTCGTTATACAATGTGTCGCCATTTCTTTTGGTGTGTGTTTGAGAATATCTCAATTGCTGCTGTTTCATTGTTAGCCCAATGCACTACGTACGCCATGACATATACGATCAGTGGAAAAATATGTTTTATGGCGTCACAGAGGACTTTAATAAGCTCAATAGCATTGTAGCAAGGGTCTCCAAACTTTTTTGTCGGAGGGTCACATAAGCTATTATACACAAAAGTTCGATGGTGCAGGACACCTTACATGAAAAGATTAGTTCGGGATGTTATATTCTACTAAATCGATACATTTTTCGGCAATACATTATTTTTTTATTACTGACAAAATGGCTTTGCAGGCCGGATTTGGCTCGCGGGCTCTAGTTTGGAGAACCCTGTGTTATATAATGAAGCCAGTTCTTTCTGTTGTGTGTAGTTGAGCGTCATGCATCTTAGAACGTCTGTGATTATCAATGGCAGATATCGCACCTAGGAAGGGGAGTTGCATCGTTACGCTTTCGAAACGCTGAGACTATACAGCCATTGCAAATTGCAAAAACCGTGCAAGGAAGACGAGTTTTGATTTACAGAAGGATTTGATGCATGCTTGGATCTCACATAAGCTCAAGCACAGTGCGACGCCACCTACTGAAGTCTGACAGAAAGATCCCTAAAAACAGCCCTTACTCAAAAAATGAAGAAAAGATTAGAATGGGCAAAAAACATAAATCTTGGACTGTAGAAGACTGGAAAAAGTGATGTTTTTAGATGAAAGTCATTGTTTCGTTCAAGGGAAGCGTAGCAGATTTTTCAGGATCAGGAAATGCGAGCTGTTAAGTAGCTAGTATTCTTCACTAGACCCGAAAAAGTCACGCAAGGGGACCCTGTTTTAATAATGAAGTCAGTCTCTTTAATAAGTTTAAAATTGTTTGTGTGTTTTCAGTAGACGGTAACCTTCGTGAAACAAGGTATCAGTGATTCTTAACCTGTGGATAATTACCCGGAAAATGTAATTTGATCTTTTTTGAGGGGCAATAAAGATTGTCGTATTTTTGGATACGTTGAATTAAAATATTTTCAAATTTGCAAAAAGTAGAGTTTCGTGTGTCATCTCGTTTCACATAAAAACCATTCCTTCTGTGATGTCATAGAACCGGAGTCTTTTGTGTATCGTAGTCTAGTGCAGGTGTGGGCAAATAGCGGCCCGCGGACCAAATATGGCCCTCGGAAGCATTCAAGAAAAGTCTGAAATCTCCTCCAACTTGTCACAGTAAATGTTAGTGCTGAGGCTAGCTCAACTGAGACTTTCTTCTATTTCCCTAAGAAGGTACGGCCCGTCTGTGAACGCGGGATTCTCAAAGTGGCTTCTAACCGAGCCAAATGAATTGCCCACCACTGGTCTAGTGACTAGTAGTCGCTAGCAGTGTAAGCTAAAAGCTATGAGACGCCTTCAAAGAACGTAGCTAGAAAGAAGCTTTTCTAAAATTTGGTTTTACAGGTGCTGATGATTAGTTTTGGCAACTTGAGAGAAAAAAGCAGTATCAGCTTTCCATCATTCATTCATTTTCATGCCCGTGGCGTAACTTACATGGGGGCAGCAGAGCCGGATTAAAGGGAAGCGAGGCCCTGGGCAATTTTCACTGGAGGGCTCCTATGATGTAATTCATTACGTCATCGTTTGTAAAATTTATGTTTTCGCCGAATCGCAACGTTCTCATTTGCTTTTCTGGTAGTCGAGAATATGTTTACCGTATTTACTCGATTATCAGTTGCTCTTGATTGCAAACCGCACGAAATGGTGTTAAAAAATTAATGTAAGCTAACTTCGATCGTAGCCCTCACTTGAACATACTGTAGGTTACCTATGCCTCTGAGATACATTCGCGACATTCGCATACTAATGCGTTTCCCGTTTAATTGGCAACCCTGGTGCTGGTGCACAGGGGTGTCACGAGTGTGGGCAAAGGGGGCACAATTCCCCGGGCGCCGAATCACTATGGGGTTGTCGAATTACTGCAGGAGGCGTCAAATGCGCAGAAAAGTCCCAACAATGTCACAAAAGCTTTCTTCAATACAGTATATTTGCTTCCGACAGGTCTCAAGTTCAAACATGTGGGCGCGAAACTTGCTTCTTGCAGCGGGCGCCATCAAGCCTCGTTACACCCCTGCTGCTGCTGGTGCAGTATCAATGATGCTTACACCACTACCACTGCCTTTTGCTCATCATAACCATCCCTTCTGTGACGGATGTGCACATGATGCTGAAAAGAATCGAGTGCGAAATAAGAGTTTGCTCGACAAAACCTGGCCAAGAAGAGATTGAGCGTCGCCTATACCTTTCGAAAAAGTAAAGAAATAAAAATGTAAGCCGCCCTTGATTATAAGCCGCAGGAAATGATTAAAAAACACTTCACAAGCCGCGGCACAAAATCGAATAAATACGGTATGACTCAACTGCACATAGCTGCGAGAAGAGTTTATAATATTAACACTAGAGTGTATTCTTACTAAAAAAAAATATTTCCACAAGCTTGAGAGTGACTCGGTAAGAAATAACATTCACCCGGACAATAAGCACAAACCAGAGATTGCAAACAAAAACGCCAGAAAAATAACATCCATGTCAATATGGCCAGTCAGGCTGAGTGTGAATGGTGCTTCGAAACTTATGTCGTGATGTTCACCTACATTTTCAGGTGCCCTCGTTAACACCACTGCTTTAACGCTGCTGCTTGAAAGTTTTGCTAGAAAAAAAAAACGTTTCAATCGCGGCGTTTTAGCTAACACTGCCGATTCTTGCACTTTGTCTCTTTAAAAATTTTGCGCCTTTTAGTTGTTGATGGTATTACATATTTTGGCATCGCGCTAGCTAAACACTACAAGCTCGTTCGTTCTACAAATCGACTGATCAAAACCCTTTCTGACGAACCCCGCAATAACATGTGGTGTAAATTGCTTGATTAGCTTCATATGTTTATGATGTAACACAAGGATATAGTAGCCATCGGAAGAAAAGTGTATGTCCACCCACCATAAGTTACCCTTTATGACGAACCAAAGGTCGCAGTTCGGCTGCGGCTACCTCCAGACGGTACTAGAAGTGGGTCCACGACTTTTCGGTCTGGCAATTTGGTCTGGCGACATTTCGGTCAAACTATGAAATCTTACATGTTCACATTTTAACGCAAACATACTTAAATCAACGAAAGGTTTTATTTAAAAAAAAACTACAAACATGATCCAAGATCCAACAGTTAATCAGCATCAACATATGATTTTCATTACCACCTGCAAGCAAATTAAATCATTATCGACATTTTGCAATTCAATACAAATTCTTCAAAGTCATAATTACAACTCAGATTGAATCGCAACCACGACTCCTCAAAGGGAGTTGGTATAACACCAGCTAGAGTGACATTTCGCATACCGATAATCATTTAAATAAACGAATGTAATAAGTTGTTTATGTACAGAAATGTCGTGACCGAAATGTACCCAGACCGAAACGGCCAGACCGAAACGGCCAGGCCGAATCGGCCAGACCGAAAAGTTCTGTTCCGACTAGAAGTTACGGGATCATTGATACTAAACAACAACCACAGCAAGGCTAGCTTTAGCATGCAAATAGTATCGCCTTATTTTCGCGACATTTGTGCAGTAGGCGTCATGCACGAGTAGATAATTGATCATACCTATGCCAAAAAACGATAATCAGGAAAAAGTTACAAGCAATATTCAAATATATTTGCATTGAACAAAACCGAAAATATTTATATTCAGTAGTGATTAATCCAAATGTATTTGGTATCTAAATATTCGAAGAACTATGATTTTTTGAAAAAACTATGAAAAAATTACAGGCCCAACGCTTGGAGACAGGCTTGCGTAGCCGCGCTTGAAATGCGACAATGACATCGAGGAAGGTGAAGAGCTCTTATGGTTCTGGTCATAACTACAGGAATGAATGGGAGATGAATTTCGTATGGGTGCAGAAAGCTGCCGATGGATCAGTATGCAAACTATAGCACTAGTGTACCCAAACTGTGCAATTTCACAAACCCTGAAAAGTCAGAGAAGCATCAGTAATGAGCTCAAGTACAACACCAATCCTTCACTATTCGAATCCATAGAATTCGATTATCATTTATGCATCCCTAAACATAATTCGATTTTTGTCGTTTGTAACACAAGACTCATCACTTTTTACATGTGCAAAGTGTGACTCAGCATCCGTAATTAGTGTAGAAATGTGAAAGCTTGATCGTGTAGTTCGAAACCGAATTGTTGAAGACGTTGCTTTTTATTAAACTTGTTTTATACTACTTGTTTCTGCGTAAACATACTTTCGTTTAGAGATGACATAAATAAAAGACGTTTTTGAGATTTTATGTTGAAATTATTCAAACCGGCGGTTTGAACAGGCAATTATGACGATCATACTCCAACCGAGGGGACTCCGCACCAGCGGGACAAACGCCAGTATGAAGAAGATTCTAACCGGAGGTCGGACTAAAAATATTTCACTGTCACAATTTGGCCCATTGTGCTGAAGATTGGTTTTACATTACATCTGCCATTCTTGGTTTTTGAAAACAGATGTTCTCCTTTGGTTTAGGAATTGTTCAGCTTACAATTGGCTTGAAAAACATTTCATGAAAAACGCATGCTCTATATCATATGGCTTCCATGGGACACATGTTACATTATTCAAAAAAAATTCACCGACTGAGTTACAACTAAAACCTATTTTTTTCTGCGGAAAGTTTCCAAAAACGTATTTTATAAACGCTTTATTAAAACTCAATAAACTATTTATACAAACTCACCAATAAACTCGCATGGATTAGTGTGGCTGCAATTTTTAGCAGAAGCAACGGCCACAATCATTAATAAAACTGTTACAAACATTTTAGAACTGTGCTTTACAACCTCAAAAAACAAAAGCAAAACTTATAGACATCTGGCTTTGAATGTTGAAAACAAAAGGCATTTTTTTCGTAAAATCTACATGCCTTCCTGTGATTTCCGACATAAGTTGAAGAAAGCTTTCTGGAGCTTTTTATACGGAAGTTACAACAACTTAAAGCAAATCAAATCAGTTAAAGCGCATGTTGCATCTTTTCAATAAAAACTTTAATCCCTGCTGAAAAGCTACTCAAGGTAAGCCAAATTTAAAACCGTCTTTAGAATGACGGGCATACAGAATTTCTGAATCCGCATCATTGGTGGAACTCACATTGAATGCGGAAACAAGTTTTTTAGTCAAGGCCAGCTTTCAGAGCAGTGTTTTATAGACACGGTCAGACATCGATTAATGATTTGCAAAATCTTGCGTCCAATGTCGTCAGGAAAATTGCTACTGATTGAACTCGTAAATGGTCTACAACAGAGCAGGTGCATCGGTCCATAGAGCAGGTGCATCGGTCTTCAAAGCAGGTGCAGTGGTCTAAAAGCAGGTGCATCGGTCTACAAAGCAGGTGCAATGGTCTACAAAGCAGGTGCAATGGTCTACAAAGCAGGTGCAATGGTCTAATAAAGCAGGTGCAATGGTCTAATAAAGCAGGTGCAATGGTCCACAAAGCAGGTGCAGGTACATCATCGTTTGATCAAACGTTTGCTCGTACTATGTTTTGCCTGCAGTGTGGCAAACTAAACTTTTAAGAGCAAATATGAAGTGGACGTTGTTGTTGATCGCCTTATGAGAGTCTACGGCAGTGATAGACGCTTTGATTCTTGTCCAATGCAAGATTATACTGTAGTTTTGACAGCTGAGACTTAGCATTCCCTCTATAAAATATATTTGACTCTACAAGAAACAAATAAATGAAAATTGCGCGTCAAAATTTTTTAGTGTTTTTTCTACTTGAGCCATCTCCGAGCGTGGAAGAAATTTTGCACGGCACTATTTAAGTAAACTAAAAAAGGCTTTGATTCAAAGCAAGAAACCAAAGAAAAACTTATTGGCACGATAATGGGAAAAACTCTTCTTATATATATTTTAAGGCTTCTGTTGATCAGATTTAGCATAAACAAGAGCTTCCGTTTTACCGGGAGTATTTACTAATTTCGTTCTAAACAGTCATTGCAAAAGAACTGCAGTTTGAACCATACTTTACTTCGCTATACTTGTTTGGTGTTACCTTGTTACAGCACACTCTTTCAAGCAAATGCAACAGTGGTGCTGCAAACCATCATCACTAGGAAAAATATTTGTGGAAATGTTTTGCCTCAATCGAAACAACGCATATTACACAACTGGCGACATCGCCAATCTCAGAACACTATTAATTGCACAAAAATTTCCTTGGAACCGGCGCTCGCAGCCACGAAACAGGGTTGTGCTGAATATCATTTTAGGACTTTTTTACAGAGACTAAGATAATGTTAGTGTTTTCGTAGGCAAGTTTAACCACAGATTAATGATTTTCAAAACACTGTATCCAGCTTCAGTGGTAACGTTTCTCCTTGGTTGAAAGCGCAAACAGTCTACGTAGGTGCATTAACGTCTGGTACTGCTTTTGCTTGTGTTATATTTACAAGTGCAGTAAATCTTTTAAGAGCAAATATTAAGTGGAACTGATTGTTGATCACCTGATTGGAAGCCACTAACAAACGCTTTGATTTTTGCCCCAAGCAAGGTTATAGTCGTGACAGCTGGGGCTTAGCATTCCATCTACAAACCTTCCTAGAAAAGGAAGAAATTTGTACATCTTATTTCCATTTAGTGATTTTTTCTCCTTACACGATCTCCGGCCATCAAAGGCATAATTTGCACGGAGATCTTAAAATGAATCAAAAAAGGTTTTTGATTCAAAGGACGGTAAGGTTGCAAATGACCCGAGATAATTTCATTAGCACAGTAACGGAAAAAGCAACTAAAACCCGAAAAAACACACTTTCTGCAAGTGCGTAAAAATTAGAGTTGACAGGTAGGTCTTTTTAGGCCAAATTTCAAAAATATGGCCTGATGGTTTCGTGTTGGTTGGCCTAAAAAATTTTACTTGGCCTTTTGACCTTGTTTGTCTTCATCTCAAGTTAGCTGGTCTTAAAAAATTCGTTTGGCCTTTTGACTATTTTGGCCTTTGCACGCTGAGAAAGTTTCCCCTGATGAAAAATATTACTGGGCTCCATTTTGTTTGGCAGCACATTCGCAAACTTTTTGTAAAAGTTATATTAGACCGACGCCCGGGTTCCGATGTCAGTAAGATTTTGAGGGATGCTAGATTCGAAATAATTTTTTGCGTAATCACTGGAAACGTGTGCAATATGTTGTGTTGTAAGGACTAAGCAGGCTCAATGCTTCAGTATGCAAACTATAGCACTAGTGTACCACAAGTGTGCAATCTCACAAACCCGGAAAAGTCAGAGAGGCATCAGTAATGAGCTCCAGTACAATGCCAAGCAACACTTAATCTCAATTTCGAAGAAAATATCTAATGATATTCTTGTAATTTAGATGTTTCTTTATTACAAAGGAATGGCAGTTCCACAAACAACGTTTGGCTCTTTTCTTGCTTTTAAACAATCGGTTTGGCCATTTTCTGACTTCTGCTTAGCACTGTTTGGCTTTTTACTGAAATTTTCATGGGTCAACCCTGGTCAAAGTTTCCAATGAAACATCATGAACAAGACACGAATACGAACACAGTGACGACAGCATTATGCTGGCTGGTTTACGCCATATCTTAATGTTGTTTTAGTTTGAAAAATCTATCTGCAAGAGTAATTATTCACAAAAATGTTGTAATTTAAAAAAATTGAGCAATTTTTAATTTTGAAACAATTGTTTCGAGTTTGTAATTTTTTTTAAACTGCTAGATTTCGAAAAAAAGTTTTTTTAAGTAAAAATAATTTTCATGATGAAAAATACTGCCCCAAATCCATGAACGAAATGTTACACATTGAAGTTTTCGAATAAACCGTGTCATAAGTTCAAATGCTACTGGTTCGTATTTTACAGCAGATTTTTCATTTAAGAAATTGTGTCGTTAACCTTCTTTTCTCTACGCCCCGGTATGCTTCTTTGCATTCTATCAACGAAGTTTAATGTCTTTTATAATAAGCTTTGTTGAAGTCGATTTTATATTATGGCTGTTGTTATGACAAGCTAAAAGACGATGGCGAGTGCCTTGTTCTTGTAGCTAGCTCCTCGATGAGGCTGAAGTGAATTGCATTTATACTTGTGTTCCTGAATAAAATGAGAGGTGCAGTCAAACAAGATCTTTGTTTGAGTTGAGGATAGAGATGGAAATTCCATGTTCCCTGGCCATGCATCAAAATTACTTGAAAAAATATAAACTTGTTTCACTGTTTTAGTGTCACTTGGTGAATGCATACTATTTTTCATTATGTGCATATCAAAAGATATTAAGTTATAAAACATATATGTACTTACCAATTCACTGGCGCATTTGGTCGTTAAATTAACTCTTTTCTTGATTTCTTCCATAGTCGCTTGCCCTTTTATTTGTTCTATCTTTTGGATCCTTGTTTGACACTCATTTACGTTTCACCTAAAATACAATGCGTTTGCTCGATATGCTGTGAAACGTCTCCAGAAAACAATATTTCCAATCGTTATTAAATTTATTAGCATAAGGTGTTTCTAAAGAATAGGCCGAATTAGGCTGGGTTTGCGATGATGGAGTATATTGTGTCAGGGCCTTCCAGAGAAATTTTACCAGGGGGGTACGAAAACCGATAGCGAGCCCCGTAGCTTTTATTGCCATTGTTGAAATGTGTACAGCTTGTTTGCACAGAATATAGGTTGAAAAAAGCTGCATTGCTAAGATTTGCAAATAGATTAACTGTTATACTGGCGGTGGCAAGTGGCTCACACTAGCAATTTTGAGTTTGCCTGCACGTGATAGAAATGACAAATAAACTTATGTGATGTACAGTGCAAGCAATTTAAAAAAGTTTCCAGATCCTTAAAACCTACCAAATTTAAAGCATTTTTTAAAAGAACATGTAAACTTTAAAACTCAAAGATTTCATGATAATTTTAAATCAAATGATTTTCAAAAATCGACATTTTATCTGAAAAGAATTTGTGTCGTTTCGTACCAAGTAAAGACGTTACAGGCATCAGCTATTTGCGCAATTCGTAAAGGCTGAACGGGCAATCCTATTTATTTTTGAATGGGCTAGCGTTTGGCACACGAATGTGGAAGTCATGCAAGTTCACTCGTACTGATGCTTCGCTTGAAGCAAGGTCATTTGGAAGGTTATCTTTGCACGGCGCGTGACTTTGTCGAGACATTTGTTTGCAAAGTGCATCATAAAATTCTTTGACTGCAAATTAACTTGAAATAAAATTTTTATTTTCAATAAAATAACGCACAATACACTTCCACAGGGTTTTTTAAAGGAAAATGCTAGGCACCCGGTATTGGTCTTTAGGGACCCGATTTCTCTAATTCTAGGGACCCGATTTTCTCTGATTCTAGGGACCCGATGATAATTTTCTCTGATTCTAGGGACCCGATTTGAAATTCTAGGGACCCGAATCGGGTCCCTAAAACACCTTAAAAAACCTGCACTCCCATGAAATGAAATTGTAATAAAAGCAAAAGACTGAGGATGATATTAAATTTGTCTTGATGGTCTGATCATCAATATATTGTTGCAGCCTCACGGTCAGAGCGACGTCACATGCACCATGCACCATGAATGGAATGCGCGCCACGAACAGCACCTATATGAACGTGGTGCGAACAAGCTGTAACAGAGAGCCTAGCATGTGATCTCTGTTGTTGCTTACTTGTACCATGCGATGCTTTGTGCGCTGGGGGCTCGTGCTCTCTGATCGCAACAATATCATTGCTGCTTATGCATAATTCTTTCTCATTTATTTTTCTCTGGTTCAAAGTCTGTAATCCACAAAGAAGCACAGAAAAAATATGCGGAAGTTGGTCGCATGTCAATAAACTGTGCACACACCCTATATAAACAATTTCAAACAAATTTGCGAAATGTTTCTAACATTTGTGAAATGATTCTAAATTATAACGGGTTTTCTCCGATGCACCAGTGTGTTATGGCCACAAGTGACCATTACATGGCTGGCTCAGAAAACAGCCCAACTAGCAATAAACTAACGCTGAAGAAACAAACTGTATGATTTGTCGATTTAATAAAAGTTGACAAAGACATGGAAAAAGTGAATTGAAAGATAAACTAAACAATGTCAATACGAGTTGTACGTGTAAGTGTTGTATTGCTGTTTACAGGTAGAATTATAATGTGTAACTTGTATGATCTGTATTGGGCGTATCAGGGAAAACGCAACATACTTGGGAAGTTAAGAGTTTCAAAAACAAGAGTTTCAATCACGAAATTTTTAACTAGTAATGGAATGACTAAAAGACACGATAGAATTGCTTACAGAAACGAAGTAACCGCCAATTTAACAATGAAAACTAAGAATAATGCGATTGAAATCAAGGCCAAAACAAGGCATTTAGAATGTTTTATTTATGCCTGAGAAGTGGTGGGAGAAGTTTATTACGACGATATGGGATCAGTAACGATGCTGAGTTGACACAACCATTTGCAGAAATGGACCCTGGGATTACAACAAGAATAATACTGAACTGGCTGACTTTAAACGCTAAGGACGGATACGAAGTTGAATTGCGCATAGAGGTCCCTGAAGAACAAGCCGTTTACCGCAGCAGAATACACATGCACAGCGAGACCATCTTCGTCCAGCAAGTGCGAAAAGCGCCAGAATTAGTCGGCAAAGTGTTACATCAATGGGGTAACCAGGTCAACTATCAAGCGCTAACCCTTGAAGAAATCATAAGGAGCATTTACCGAGCTGATTTAACAAACTATCTTGAAGAAGATAACAGCATAATAAAAGACTACATTGAAACGGCCATAACACAAATGCCAAGAAGTCCTCAAGAAGACGAAGCCAGATAAATTAATCCAACCTGGTAAATTCCGAAAAACAGATAACTTCCTACAAGTGTTGCGTTCTCCTATAAAAATATGATATCGCTTATCACAACATAGTGCGAAAGTATAATTGTGTTGAAGCATGATTAAGCCTAATATAAGCATTTGAGAAGTCTTATGCGAAAACAGTGTCTTGCTATAAGAATATTATCAGTTAGCAAAAATAGTTTTAAGAAAGTCTGGTTAATGAAAATGTTTTCATTGATGGATTTAATTTTATGTATAAAAATTTTTCATAGATGGAATAATTTTCGTGCAAAAATGTCGTGCAAAAATGAAGTAATTTTCAGCCAAAAATCGGCTATATAAGCTAGCGGAGCTCAGAAGAGAGCTCAGACGGCATTTGGATTCGGCTAAGGTTTTATAACGGAAAAGTTTAGTTGTTAGGCTAAGCAATGCCGCATTTAGCTACATCCGAAGTTCCTACGTGAGTTCGATCATAGACGTAGCAAGGACGGTATTCACAAAAGCTAAGTTTGCTTGACCTCCCTATC
>JGI24022J15233_10003620_pt1 | contig 15443 bp, 7 predicted proteins | sample Ectturendosymbi2_FD_15233 | JGI IMG/M metagenome (IMG submission 15233)
GGGCAAAATGATCGTAACATGATGTTGCACTATTTTCGGGGAGGAAATGATGGTAACTTGTTGTTGTACCTTACATCTGAAAAAGCTTTTGAAATTTTCGGGGGTATTGCAATTGCCCTGTTGTCTTGTACAGTGTGAGTGTCATTGCGGCAAATAAAGTGTCACTGCAAGAAATAAATCAATTAATTGGAATTAAGCTACTGACGTCAGGTTTTCTGGAAAATTTTGGTTCTTTCTCCACGTTTTGCCCACTTTGCCCCCTGCGGGCTCCCATGACGAGCTGCACTTCCTCTTTGGTAAAACGATTGCTTGATTCATTGATTCCAAATGGATTAACTACTCAACTAAACATTTCTTGAAAGCTTATCTTCATAGCATTTTAATCAGACGAAATACAATTGCTTTCCTGTTAGTCTAGCTCAGCGTTGAAGTCAACATGGTGAAAGGTGGGACGTCTTGTTTCAAATTACATTGCTACACAGCAATTACAACGTGAAAATCCAATCATAACGTGACAATAGCCCTTACGACATCGGCAAGGCAATAGGAAAATGCCACATTGTATGAAAATACCACATTATTATCAGTTATCAATTAGACTCTAATGGATAGTGTGCATTCAAGTCTTGCATGCTTGCCTGAATGACTAATTGTAATACGAGTTGATTGTTATATTCAAAAAATCCAAAAAGTTCCGCGGCACACCTGAGGATCTCTCGCGGCACACCGGAGTGCCGTGGCACACAGTTTAAGAACCACTGATCCAAACTTTTCCAGTATTTTGAAACATCCTATTGCAACATATTTTGCGTTTTGTTTTACCAGTCGGCAGTTTATCACACAGATAGGATGAAGCTTTTTGTACAAACTATGTTTTATCAAACTTTGTTGGAGATACCACAATCTAGTCTGGTTTTAGAAAAAAAAGGTAATTGAAATTTTTCTGTCAAAATCAACGGCAAAATGGATATCAAAATCATCGGTAAAATGCGTAATAGGTATTTAAAAAAGAGTGAAAGAAAGAGTGGTTAAAAATTGACTTGTGAAATGTGAACATAGCTCTAAAGTTGTTTTACCCTGCAAAATGCGAGTTTCGTTTCAGTTGAGTGAGCAGCGGCTAAACCGCTGATGGCGTCGACGCTTCAAAATTTCAAATCAGTGGACGAAAATAGAACAAAAAGAGAATATTCACCGCGGTTGGTTGCAATACCAGCTAACAGGAGTAACACGTCTGATGTGTTTCAGTGCAAACATTTGAAATCTGTACCTTTTTTGACATACTTGGCCCTCCTCACATTTTTCCGTATTTGAACTTTCATAAACCTCTTTTCCAAGGAATCAGGGTGGTCTTCGATTCTCTGACTGATGGTTTGCCCAAAATCTCTCAGCTTTCTTTGTAAAATCTGTATCTTAAACGGAAAACAGGTGAAAATCCTTGCGCATTATGTGCATAACTGAATGCCGTGAAAGATGCGTCTCTCACGACAAACGTCTTGTGGATTTCCTTGGGGACTTCTCCAAACATCGTCTCACAGTTGTGATGTGACTTTCTGTCCACATGTACCGTGGCCCAAGATACTGCAGTTTGTAAATAGGTAGGCACTTCTAATCAGAAAACAACATACGTTTTTTACTCAGTTACAATGTTAGCAGCACAACAAATTATTGTGTGCGAAACCTCAGGGTATATATCTGTTAATTCAAAGTAACTCAGAATTCAAGGCAAGCTTTTGGCCTCACCACTACCAATAAGATGGGTACTAATACCACGGGATACAGAGTGGTGAAAATCATGTAATGGCTGTAGGCGCGTGCGAATTACTAAACTCACGAAAATTTGAATGCAAAAGTGCAAGTCATTAAAATTCAGCTCAACCGTATTGTTCACAGTACTCTTGTTATATGCGATCGAAACTAGATGGTGGTGACTCAAGGACCAAGATTAGGGAACTGTATTTGTTATTCGAACGTCCCAGAATATAGCATGTTGCGGCAACTAGCCTTTAATTGCGAGCCGTGGGGGAGCTAGTCCGCAGAATTTTGAGAAACGCGCCTTGACAATCTTTCGCCTAGAACCTGGCCCTTACGAATCCGCACATCAACTGGACTGTAGTCTCTTGTTCCCTACAGCAATGTCCAACAGAGTCGAAAACTCTCAGGAAATTCTTTGTTAGTAAATCCAACAAACAACAAGCTTCAGCGGCGAGTGCTGGTCAACACGGTTTCTGAAACACAACAGAAACAAACTAAAAGCATTCTGCCAGCGCAGCTAACTGAGCAAGCAAACTTCATACCGATAGCTGAGCGCGCTACAGACAATTAACGACAAGCGCACAACGCGGCTATTTACAGTAAATTCAAACATGCATCTCAAACGCCCGATTGCGATCAAGGTATTACTTCAGTGCCGATTGGCAAGCTGCAACTGCTCGATTAAATTCTCCAAAGAGACACATAACAAAACGTAGATACCAAAAATAGTGTACGTTCCACAGATAAGATCTCTGGTCTTTTCGGTCAACAGAAACACTCTGACTTGGTTAGCAGAATTTGGTCACACGAGGACCGAAACATTACTAAAGTTCTTGTTACCCGAGCTGTACTTTTATCGTACTGAGCGCGGCAAAACAGAAAAACAACTTACTCTATTACGACTGTTCGAGACTGCAAAGCGACGAAGGTCTGTCCCAACATCCTGTTCGCAGACGCAAAACGGCGACATAGGAGGAATAAACAGTTACTCAACTCGGCGAGCGTCCTCTAACGACCCACGCTTTTTTTAGCACATAAAGTACATGCAAAACCGTGCAGTTAATGTTCATAATTTAATGTAGACCATCCTCATTTGTAAATTTCTATGTAAATTTCAAACTATGCACAATAAAGGATTTGGGTAACTGTAATAAAAAATTTGTTTTATTGCGTTTTTTTCAATTTGAAGTTTTCTTGTACAACGCTTTATTTTCACAGAATTGTGCAAAATGAAATCAGTTATGGTATATCGCGGGTTTTTTTTATCAACATTCACAAATTTCTTCAGAAAGCAAAGTAAAAGTAGAGTATCAAGAGCGCACAGGTTTGCTAGCAACATTGGCAAGCAATCGCATTTGGTGAAATGATTTTAGCTTGAGTTGAAACAATAGTTGAAAGAGAGCGCTTTTGAAGGAATTGTCCAATAAAGTCTATGCATCTACTATGAAAAGAAAAATATAACAAAAACGCATGAGAGAGATATGCATCATCAGTAAGATTGGTAAGTGAATAGGTTGATGTTGCGATCTCCGTTTTCTTGAACTTTAAAGGCCTGAACGTCTTTGTGTAAAGCTGATATTTTCTTGCTTTATTTCCGAACCTGCTTTAGTGTCAAACTGCAAAACATCTATGCATAGAACAATTTTGCATCGGGTATTTCCAGGTATATTAGTGTTTATGCAAATCTTTCTTCTGGCGTTTGGCACGGAGCGTGCGTTCAAAAGCATCAATTTTGTTTTCAAAAACGCATCTTCAATTGTTCACGTTTTTTCCGTTTTTGACAAGTTTCTGTCAAATAGCAAATGTTGGATTTCGCGTATTGGAAAGCCATGTTTTATTTATTGCTTATATACGCTCGGAAGAATACGCTTGCGTTGCGCGGAAGAAGACATTCCATGAGCTGGCGGCATTGCTATTCCAGTTGTTTGCGGCAGGCGTCTCTGTAATAAAATGTAGAATAACTATTGTGATAAAGTCTCGCTTCGTTTTTACAGGCTTAAATCAGATGGACAGACATTTTTGCTCTACACCTGAAAAAATCAGATATCAGGGGGAGGAGAATGACCGCAAGGTCTTCGAGGCATCCTCCCCTGCGAAATACAAGTCGAACTGCACAGAAGAGTAAAAATCTACAGAATTCTATATGCCTACATATATCTGCAAGACGGTGCAGACATAACTATGAAAGCGTTTATTACGCTAAAATGATTTGATGCTTAAAGTCGCAATAACCTTTGTTTTCGAGATATGTTTGGAAAAGATGCTTTTGTTTCACGAACCCTCGCATTGTTACCTTTCTCTTCGTGGATACGCACGTACAGTTTACGGAGTAATTCAACTATTTTTTGTGTCAACTATTTTTTTAAATTTTTTGTAGCAGTTGCGGTTACAAAGGCGTGTTAATTAAAATGATGAAGTAAAACGGTGTCGATGACCGGGCAAGAGAAATAGGAAAATCGATGTAGATGAAATGACAATGATCAATCCATAGGAAGAGATTAAGTATGAAATTAATGTAACGCTTGTCAGGAAACCTTTTTACAAGCAAATTAGATCTGGCTTTTATTTTTCAAAATTTTCAAACAAATCAACAAATATGTGACATGACGAAAGCTACATTTTAAATGGACATCCAGGTTCTCCAATAGCAAACAAAGAACTACTTAAAAATGTTCCCATTAATTTTACGAAGCTCTTACTCTCTCGTTTGTGCTTGCCATTCGAGGAATGTTGTGGGGCGTTCGTGGATGATCTGAAAGTAGTCTCCTTCCATTTGGAGCTATATTAACATTTGGATTCCTTCAAAAAAATGTAATTACAGATCTGCATTAAGTTTTGATAATGTACATTTTATACAGTAAACTGAAATGTTAGCGACAAGTTAGCAAGGAACCAATGCCAATCTTTGGTGGTGATATTTCTGGAATATAATTTTGCTGATGTAGGGGATATTTTTCAAAAGACTTGCATCAGAACAAATCCTTCTCTGGCACAAAACTAGGACAAGTCATTTGTTGCCTGTTAAAGTTTTCATCTCATGGAATTGCCTGTCGACAACCATGAAAGACCTCGGCAGTGTTGATGTTGATATTGTGATTTTTGTTTTTATTATTTGAAACATAGGTGCATTTTCCAAATGTTTTGAATAATAAAATACACGTGAATGCAAAACTCTAATCAATAAAATATAAGAGCAACTGCAAAAGTTATTTTTCGCCTAAAAGAAATGCGGTAATTTACCAAACTTTAAAAAGGTACTTGTTAGTAAAACAAGACAGAGTTTAAAACAATGTGATACTTGGAGATCTAGCACATTTGTGTAAGAATGACTAAAGCAAGAATTACTTACATCACCGCAATCGCACTGGACTTTTCAAAAAACAACTATTTTCAAACTCAATCTTATGTTTCTGCTCAAAAAATTACATTGTACTTTTAAAAAAGTTTCAGCCCTATTGCAGAACATAACATGCTCTTGTGGTAACTCGTAGCCTATATCGTCCGGAATCAGCGCAATGTTATTAGCAAACATAACCAGACAAAATTATAAGACTCCCTGATGTACACGATCAAACTGAGCAGTAACAGAAACATCGTAAAAAACGTGCTCAACCAAATACCTTACTTTACCCTGAGATTGGAAACGATAAATATTACTGAATATCACCCAAATCTCTACCGACCAATCAAATCCACCCTTTCCAATTGTGGAATCTAGTGTTTAAGAGTTACTTGACTTTTTTGAGGCTTGAATCTTATACAATCGCCCTTAACCCCTGCAACTTCACCAGTAACAATTATGATTTATTGCACTAGAATTTTCTCTGAGCACACGTATCGTTTGCGTGTTTGGAAAAGTCCTCTCTCACGTTTCATTCAACAGATTGGATCGACCTTGTTCGCAGCTGGTTTCCGAAACTGTCAAAATTATTTCATAAAATTAAAAACAGTTCTTACTTCCCGTTTTGCTATTTCTGCATTTTCAGAAACAAATGGGAAAAACACCAAAATAGTTCGAATAAGAGTGCAATTCCTTGAAAGCCACTGTCCACAGAATATTAATTTTTAGTTCAAAAGTACACTAAAAGAAACCAACAGCAATCAAAGAACTGAACTTCAAAATTTTCTCTCACTGCCTTTCAAGATAAATATTGAACTTGAACTCAGGTTGAGGTCTTGTTTCAAGAAACTTTTGAGAATTATCTATTTCTTTTGTTCCTATGTAAAATGCTTGGACTGATCAAGGGTTTGTCACGTTGTCATATATATTTTTTAAATATTAGGGCAGGAAAACAAAAGTTCTTACATGGCAGGTGAACTAAATACGGCAGGTAAGGTAGGTTGGAGAACATCATCAGCACCAGTCCAAGTACTACCTTGCCCAGCAGGCCGTCTCGGTAATGCTGAAAAATCGAGCAAGCAGATTTAGCGAGAAAACAAAAGTTTACAAAAATATTTCTCTTCTGTTTTAATATGTTTTGTCAGGTTATATGACACAGCTACAACAAAGATAAAATCTTTTTATTTGCAAATTGCAACCAAAGCATTTATATTCATTTCAGTTTCAGATGTTGTTGAAATAACTGATAAAGTGTTGCATCCGCTCCAAAAATATTTATTTGAAAAGTGAAAGTTTTGAGGTGGTCTTTAAAAAATAACACAGTTCAATGATCATTTAGAACTAAAACGGTCCACGTCTGAACAACCAACTTCGAACAACCAACAGATCACAGAGCATCCTTTTTGATTCTAATTTATGCAAGAAACAGTGAATATTTTTGTAATTACCTGGAAAGATGCTATTTGTTGGTGGAAAGTTCGATGTGGTTGAAACAGGCTCAACATCCTAAAATCACGTATGCAAAAAGCATTTTTATACAAAAACCAAACCTTCCATTATGCACATTATTTTGAACAAAGAAAGCATATCACCACCATAAGCCCATTCTGATTTTATGTAAAGATAAACATGTGGTATGCCTAAACATCTTTTGCGGGTGTTATAACGCTAAATTTGGATAGAACGAACGCACGGTAACAACAGGTACAAACGTTTTGTTTAAAACCCTTGAAGTCCCGCGCCCGCCAAAATTTTGGCACACGTTTAAAATGCTTTAAAACGCTGTAACTCGCAAGCTGATTGGTCTAGAGAGCTGTTCAAACTACGGATTCAGCAAGTCTTCTAGTTTCGATTTAAAACGTTTTTTGATTTGGGGATCAGGTTTTCTCTTGGTGACGTCACAAAGAAGGTATTAATTTGAATTTTTGACCCACTTTAAATGGCCCTGGGCGCCAATCCAATGTGCCATTTTTTGGCTCAATTTTTTTCGAAACTAGACGATCATCCGCGTCTTCAGAGTCCTTGATTGACTTCTAGCATCTCTGGAACCAGAGTTATGGCCCAAAAACCCCGTTGTGCACAAAATCCAAAAACTGCAGAAAAAGCACGAGTGTCCCATTGGCGGCTTGCGCGCCCGGCGATAACTCGCCAGACACTTATGCTACAGAGCTATTCAATCCTCGTGAAGTCTTGTAGTTTGCACTCAAAAAAAGCTTTTTGGTTTTTCTTTTATGACGTCATCGCCCGGACATTGAGCTGAAATTGTGACTCAAACTTTGGTTGGATTCTATGCTGTGGTATGAATCTTTGAAGCCCTAGATCGACTTCCTGGCGTTTCTGGTGCCAAAGTTATGGTCAAAAGACCGGAAATTTTTTAGTAATCCCCTAGGGCAGGACTGCTCAAATGGCGGACCGCGGTCTGAATCCGGACCTTTGGGTGGTGACGGCCGGACCTCGTCAGCCTCTCAAATGTTTATTCTATACCCAATAGTTTTTATCTCAAAATCTTGCGTTTTTGGTGGTACTTCTAAAGAATTAATACCTCGTCAACTGTATGAGACAGTGATTGTCGATCAAGCTGTTCAGCTATAATGCAGTGCAGCGCACACCTGAGTTGGACTTGTTATGTTTATCGTGATAATTGTTTCGTGATAATTGTTTAACTATTATTCGTCACTACAATGTCTATCCTGGTGAAAATAGTGGATTCGCGGCTAGAAAATAGCGATGAAACCTTTTCATTCCGAAAATAATGCAATTACACAAATTTTCTTGTGCACAATTATGAAAGATGCTTGAGTCAGGGAAGAGTTTGCGAAGATTTTGTTTCTTTAGGAAAGAATCTTTGTTTATTTGCGGGAAGTCAACAAAATATGAAGCAAAGCCAAGGCATTGCCGCATTTTTCGGAAATGATAAAGAAAGGGAATCTGTTGGATTTTTGGTTGACGTAGCATAACACCTCAACGACCTGAATGTAAAACTGTAAGGAGAAAAGGATACTACTCTCGATTTGATCACTACTATTCGCCCTTTTCAGAAAGTAATATCTTCAAACATGTCATTCAAAACGCACTAAGTCATTTTCCGAGGCATTTGGGGAAAATAAAAGCAAGAAGATTCCATACATATTCAACTTGTTGAAAAGTTGATCACCAACACTGTTGAAAGTTTGGTGTTTTTTCTTTTCGAAGACAAGGCCTGCGCCCTCACACCCGTTTTCAGAGGCATAGCCTGCATTACCGAATTCTCAACTGAAGCAAAAGACACATTCGCATGTGTGGACCAAAGATGTAGTGAAACTTTTATAGGTTCCGGAGCTCTGCTAGGCATCTTCGCTTATGTTTGTAAACAACGACCCATCATTCACTGCATTCATTGATAAAAGTGGAGGAGCGGAGCTCCGACAGCTTCAGACCGCTGGTGTGGATGCAGCCAAAATTAAACTGGAATTTATTGAATTCCAATAGAATGCAGCAGTGAAATAAATGTTTTTCATGGTACACCTGAAAATGTGTTGTCACAGGAAGGTATCTCCAAACATTTTTCCACTCCTCGCAGCTTGTCAGTGGAAATTCTTACTGTTTGGGTCTACGTGGTGCTGTTGGAGAGGCGAATTGTCCCTTTCTGCAAGCTACAGTAAATGCAAAACTCGGCCCCCACTTAGCTTAAACTTCGGTTTTAGTATTTTTTGGGTTTTCAGTAGTGTTTTTGCTTTTTTCGGAGTACTTTTTGGTGATTTAAAGTTTTAGTGTAGCCATCCACATCAGGAATCACCTTCATTTCTCCGTTTTATTTCTGAGTGTTGCTAGCGACCCACATGCAGTGACCAGTGAATCCATTCCAGCTACGTTTTCCCTCCTGGATCAAACAACTAGTTACGTCACTGACTACTGACCGACGCGCTTTCAAAAAAGAAGTTCATAAAGAACAAGTTTCGCATCTGCGTGACGAGTAAAAACCTTCACCACTACCTTCTGCTCACTATCTTGGAACAAAAATTTAGGTGACTGCCAAAAAGCACAAAGTGCCATTGCTCCCACCAGCAGAACAATAAATAAGGCAAGAAACTTTTGTAAGCATCTGTATTCGTTTGCAGGATTTTGAATATCTATGTATAGTCGTATTCACTTGTCATACCATGTCGTATTTTCTTGTTAGAAAAATCCAAAATATTTCACATTTACATGATTTTATGGGAGTGACCAGGCCTCCAAAAAGTTTGACATTTCCAACTGGACCCGTTCTTAAAATAATTGAATAACCCTGCCCTAGGGAATTACTAGGTATTCCCCTAATAAATTTCCGGACGTTTGGCCATAACTTTTGAACCAGAAACGCTAGAAACTCCATCAAACCCCCTAAAGACTTGTCCTGCAGCGTAAAATCCATATCCAATAATGCTTTGAGCCACAAATTCGGCTCGATTGTCGAACTCCCACGGGATGTTGAAGTCATCCAATGTTTTGAGAGACCTGCCATAACATCCTTTGATTATGTAAACATGGCCAAAAATGCCGACAAGGCACACTGAAATTTTTTTGCAGTTTAAACTACAAGTCTTCAGGAGTCCTTAGAGGGCTTGAGCTCTCTTGCCTATTCTGGCGGCGAGTTACTGTCCGATATAAACTTGGTGTTATTCACCCCAGGTTTCCTTTTGCAGGGGTAGAAATTTTGACCACGCTTTGTTTTTTTGTGGCATAATTTTGTTTACAGATATGCTAGAAGCCAATCAAGGGCTCTAAAGACTCAGATGTCTAGTTTAGAAAAAAAACTTGAGCGAAAAAATTGCCTCATTGGATTGGCGTCCAGGACCGCGTAAAATAAGCCAAAAAAACGCAAACACCCCCCCACACTTGTAACGTCTCCCCCAGAGAACCCCAAACCCAAAACGAAAAATTTTTTTAAATCTCAACTTCAAGTCTTTCTGAATCCGTAGATGGTTTGAAAAGCTTTCTAGCTCTTATAAGCTGGCGAGTTATAGCGTTGGAAACCTGCGCCAAAATTTTGGCGGGCCCGGGATATAAAGGATTAAACACACTTTTTCGGGGATGTTTTCAAGAAATATCATAGGGCAAATAAAGGTTACAACTTCGCCCAATTATGATTTCTGAACACAGAACGATTTCAAACTATTTTAGCGAAATGAAAACTTCAACATCCAGCATTCGCAAAGACAATACAGCAGTAAAAACATCTAAATTGACGTTACTTTAACCCTGAACCAGTCACCAAAATGCTACCACAAATTGAAAAAAATATTTATTTTGTCGAAATATTACATTAGCATCATTAGGTGGACACCCTTAATCTTATAATAATGAAAAAAAAATGAAAATTCATTTTTGACATAACTTAATTTTCACGTAAAGCTATTGCGACCATTACCTTCGCAGACACGTTTCTTTTCAAATTAAATTACTTGATTTAAGATGAGTTGAATGAATGAATAAAAATCTAGGAAAAGTACTTTTTGTTATAATTTCAATTGAAAAATGACGTGAATGACCTTCAGTTTTCCATTTGATAAAAAATAGGTATTTCCTTTGTTTGATTTTTCACGCATTACTGAGTATATTGCTGCTGAGTATTAAGTCACAGTTTTCATAAAACAACAGTAACAACTGAACTCACTGAAAACGACAATCTTCCTCTCCATTTCAGGAAGTCATTGACAAGTGGGTCGTGAGGATGTGTCGCCAGAAATGGACTGCTCTCCAATAATTTCTTTCCTAGAAACAGGGAAATGCTGCTAAACAAGATAAGAGGATCAAAAATCAATTGAACACTAATTCCAAAAATAGCGTTGGAAATATGCTCGTGGACTAGATTCCATGTACTGGCAACAAATATATGTGTGAAAATCGTTGTTGATGAAAATTACGTTTAACGGTAGGATTTTTGAGTTGGGGTTTTGGGGTTACGGCTTGGGTATTACGTTTAGGGTTAAAGAGTTAAAGTTATGGTTTATGATTAGGTTTTGTAGTCAGGTTCTGCTTGGATTTAACCTTGAACAATGCAATGACTCCACAGTTCTCACGCTACCTTGTCGCTGCCATGCTGCGGCTGCACATTGTGCATGGCGGGTGAAAGTACCTTACAAAGGTGAAAGTTTTATTGCACGTAACTTCGGAAATACTCACTAACGACGGCTTTCATAGATAAATTCCTTGTCAGCACAGTGTATTGAGTCCAGCAGCATGTTTTCAAAAGCAATTATCCGATTAGGTGTTCAACAAGAATTTTACCGACTTTTCATTGTAAAGAGACCAACCTAGACTATTCACTTTCAAGTTTGCGTTTTTGGCTGCAAGAACGTCTTTTTCAAGTTCATATCAAGAGCTCACTCAATAATTAGGTCTGATCGATCGTCAAATTGCATGTATATTCCATTGATTATACATTTTATTACCCATTTCATACCTACATCACTAAAGCAAAACTACACTTTTTCATGTCTATTCAGATACTTTATCGATAAAAACCGGGAATGCAAACAAATGGTATATATTCAGGGTGGCATGAAGACTTTGCCACTTCACTGGAAGTATTTCTCGTTTCATTTATGCTTTCTCACTTCGGAACATCAAAGGAAGGTGCAGCGCATTTCAAAGCGGAAATACCAATCTTGAGTAATTGCTCTAACCATATGCTTGAATAGAAATCGCTCTCGTGAAAAAAATCGATAAGAGTAATTCCTGGTTTTTCGCATTTTTTCATTTGTGCAAAAGTTGTAAAAATTTACAAGCTGATCCGTTGGGAAAACGTTCAGTGGAATTGATTCTCTTTTCACGAGGTTTACGTTAATCATATTTGCCGTTTCATTTGTCATTTCAGGTCAACGTATTTGTTTGCTTTTCTGTTAATTCACTAGAAAATGCCATGCCAAGACTTGAAATGATTATAGGCTGATTTCCACAATAGTAAAAATATAAAAGCGATTCTATATAAACCAAGGATACATAAACACAATGAAAACGAGGGAAACACAGTAATGACCAATAAATGACAAATTGCACAGTTGACAGTCAACAAAAACGAAATAAAAGAATGATACAATAATAACATACACACACCAGCCTACAAAAAAGTAATTACCAGAGATTCAAGCATTGTATAACTAAAATGGCTGGTGTTCAGGGACATCAACATCTTATTAGTTATATGCAAGATATTTGTGCAGTCAACCTATTTATATATGGAACATACCTGCCAAATCTGCACGGCTCAAGCTTTTATTTTTGTTATTTTGTTCGCTTCCCATCTTGCTTAGAACAAAATTATATCGCACATCATTTTGTGGAAATTTGTGTGTTGTTGCCTCTCGTGATTTCTCAATCGTGAAACGCTGATTGCTGCCACGACAGCTCGGGGCAGTTGGCGTGTGTATATCACTGCGAAACTTGAACGCGATCATTACGGTGAAGTGTTGTTGTTGATGTCGCCGTACGTAACTGTTCTGTGTTTTTACAGATGATAGCTTCGATTTTTGTTGATTAAAGCCTAGCGTATGATAATCGCCTTGTAGGTTTCGCATGTCACACATTTTAAAGCTGAACCTTGCTTCATGGTTTGTGGTACCCACGTTTATGACTGCTTTAAAATGCATGAATTATCTACATTTAGTTTTTGTTCAGAATATTCGAAAATATCTGATAATTAACCTGTTGAATGAAATCACGCATATAAATCAATCAGTAAGCAACTGTGATCTTTACCTGATATCATCATCCTAAATTACACTAGCATGATTTTGTCGATAAATATGCTTACTCTGTGCAAAAAGTTGAAAGTATATATAAGCAATTTCATAGGGATAATTTTAGTAAAAGATCATTTGTTTCTATTCGCATACTTCATTCAATTTCGTAAAAGGGATAATTATACAAAACAGGCATTTTTTGCTCGTATTCACCAGAACCATAAAAACCCGGATTACGTCACTTCTGGAAAATGAAAAACTAAAAACGTAATTTTTCTTAAAAGTTTCTAGTAAGCGTTTATGCCGCTGAAATGTAACATGAACTACCAGGTGTTGAATGATTTTATAGTGCTCTGATGACTTGCTTACAGTATATTTTCTGTTCGATAAAGAGTTTTTGCTATACTTTCCGCTCTGCTGATGAAGATGAGACTCTCTCTTGAAAAAATCTAACACGGGATAATAAAACACAAACAAAGAAGAGAAGAGGTTTAAGGGGATATCTCACTAAAATGATTTAAATCAACCTATTAGAGTATTTCTACTTGCAATATCATCATCATAGCCTTGTACCGGTTATAATCTACGAAGCTCAAAAGACGTATTCTCAAGAAACATGTTGGATTTGATATCATTGCTTCCTCAAATTTCAATCGCTTTTAAAACAAACTTTCTGCGAAATGCACAAAATGCTTAAACCTTCTTCTGACCGTAGTAAAAGAGTCGTGGTGGTGATGTGAAAGCACTGAAAGCCACGTTATACAAAAAAAACAAACTCGAATTCGATACAAACACGTCTCCAATTTGAATTTAGTATACAACAGACGCACATGCTCTCTACACTAAAAAATACATAGATTGAAAAGTATAAATTTTCTCCTTAAAGAATCTGACACCCAGCGAAAAATCAGACTTACGCTTTTTCGGCATTGGTCCAAGTGCAACTGGTGCCCTAGGTCCTGCAAAGATCACAATGAAATATGTCACTGTAGTGCAGTCACAGTGACGCCGCACTGAATGTAAGCAGACTAAGCGTCTAATTAGAAAACAAACTAAACCACGTAACTAAATCTGAAAAAGAGCAAAATCCGGTCTCTCGTTTATCATTATCGGCTCTGGAGTGTCAGCGTCTGGAGTAAATAAATGAAAAGATTTTCTGAATTAAAACCATGATCGAAAACATTTCGCAGTAAAACGAAAAGACGAGTCACGTGAGCAATACTCTCCAGAACGAAAATTATTCAAAAGGTTCTGCAAATGTTACCGTTAGGCAAAACATAAAACACTATTCAAGCCGCGTAGCAACTGAATTTGTATTTTCCGTAAAAACATCAAGAAGGAAACAAACGAATAATGCGTCCTTTCATTCATAAGAAATTATTCCAGATCAGCGGTTCTTAACCGGGAGTACACGGACTCCTTGGGGGTACGAAGCACAAAAATGTTCTGAGATAGGCCTACACGTCCTTAAAATTGAAACCCAGGCATGCACGCCCCGAAAATTAAAAAATGTGTTGTCTGTTGTTGCGAGTGCAGTAAATTTTATCAGAGGCTAAGCTTCGAATCAACGTCTGTACCAAGTTTTTTGTAACGAAGTTGGGGATCAACGCAACGTTCCTTTCCACACAGAAATGAGATGCCTATCCCGTGGTCAAGCGCTTATTATTGTTTGAGCTGTGCAAAAAAACGAACAGTTTCTGAGACATCGAGGTAGTGGCATAGAAGAACACTTTGAAAATGAGGAATTCTTTGTGTCCCTGACATAACTTCCAGATATACTCAGAAAGGATATCTGCCTTCACTAATAAACTTTAAATCTGTATTAATTGCATTAGTTCAGGTGGCGGCCACTATTCTAATTTTCCACAACTTGTTGAAGTTTCCAGTGTAAAAATATCGTTACCCAAATTTCGCTGAAATATTACAGCACTTGCAGGTGCTACGGCAGTCCTTCCAGGGATGCTTTTAGACAGGAGACGTTTCTGATTCACAGGGTTGCATGCAAGACCCATTTATCAATTTGAAAGGAAAACTAGTAGAAAAATTAAAATAAAGTTCTATTCAATGCAGTTAGGTACCTTCTGGTGCACCCAACTCAACACTTTCCCGCAGTTAACGAAGACATCTGGGGTAGTCCTTACGCAATTTACAGCAACCCAGTTACGTGAAAGCAGTTTCTCAACTCTATTACACATAAAAACGTAGGCGAGCAATCTATAAGAGCCCGATGGTGACACGCAAGTGGCTATCTCCACTTGTCACGAAGTGGATGTCACGACGAGCCTTGCTACAGCATGATTATTTAAAAAAAGCAACAAAAAATTTATTAACTGTATTTGATTGTTGGTGTGCATTGCAAGTTCATTGTATCGTTACATTCGTTGCGATGTAGTTGTGATGCTATCAATCCTACTTATTACAGACAAGGGGTACGAGAAAATTTTATTGAAGCTCAGGGGTGCAAGTGTGCATAAAGGTAAAGAACCACTGATCTAGATTACGATGCAACCGTTTGTGCAAACGTTATTGTACTACCTGGTGGTGGCGGCGAAAATTCCGGTGGTTGTGGTGTTCGTCCTGGAGTTGGTTCCGACGTTGGGACTGGTGTTGGTACTGGTGCTGGTAACGGCGTTGGGACTAGTGTTGGTACT
>JGI24022J15233_10003621_pt1 | contig 15443 bp, 5 predicted proteins | sample Ectturendosymbi2_FD_15233 | JGI IMG/M metagenome (IMG submission 15233)
ACCTGAAACTTGGTGGCAGTCACAGGCAGGGTTGCCAGGTTGACCTTTTTTAGGCCAAATTTCAGAAATTTGTCCTTGTTTCAAGTTGGTTCGCCTCAAAATTTTTTTGGCCTTTTGGCCTTTTTCTGGCCTCGTCACAAGTTGGTTAGCCTTTAAAAATTCGTTTGGCCTTTTGGTTTTTGTACGCTGAAAATTTTCTTCTGCAGAAAAATATTCACTATTCCATTTTTTCGGCAACACTTTTGCAAAATTTTGGTGATAAATACTATATTAGACCGACGCCCGCGTTCTGATGTTAGTAACAATTGAGGGGTGCGAGATTCGAAATAACTTTTGCGAAATTACTGGAAATGCGTGCACTGTGTAGTGTGTTGTAAGGCTGTAAGCAAGCTCAACGCTTGAGGTCTGCGTCTCTTCGACAGAAAAGCGATAAAGGCATCAAGAAAGTGAAAGGGCTCTTTTGATTCTACTCGTAAGTACAGGAGTGAATGGGAGGTGACTTTTGTATGGGTGCAGAAAGTTGCCGATGGATTAGTATGCAAAATGTGGCACCACTGTACCCAGAGTATGCAATCTCACAAACCATGAAAAGTCCGAGAATCATCAGGAATGAGCTCCAGTGACAGGCCAAGCAAGACTTTACTCTCAATTTCGAAGAAAATTTCCAGTGAGATTCTTGCAATGTTGGTGTTTTTTGTGACAAATGAATTGCAATACCAGAAACAAAGCTTGGTTTTCTTTCTGGTCTTTAAATAATATAATCGTTTTTTTTCTGGCGTTTTTCAGCACTGTATGGCTTTCTATTGAAATTTTCATCTGGCAACCCTGATCATTGATCACACGCGTCACCTGTGCATCAGCTGTTTTGGAGATTACCACAAGTATGAGTAAAATACTCATGGTTTGAAATTAGACATCACAAGCATTTTGAATTAGGTTTTACTTTTGAATATCATAACTTTACAGTGAAAAAATTAAAATTATTTCATTAATTCGTGAAGTTTTTTCTTCAAAACTTCCTCAGCAAAACTGTTTTACTCTGCAAGGTGTATTTCCTACGTGTCTCTATTTTAAACTCAGGTACGCATTCGTTCACGAGAAGGCTTCTCTTCAGAGGAGTAAGTAGGCTTAAAATATACCTAGTAGACTTTTTCTTTGTTATTTGTATCTTATGCAAATAATAAATACATGCCCTATTATTTGTGGTCTACATTAAATCCGAAAATTTTGTAAGGTATGATTTTGTGGCTTTGATTTAGCCTGAAAAACGAATTTGTGGTCAGCGAAGCATAAATGTAACATTTAGCTCAAACAAACTGATGCTTGATCGCATGAGCCTCACAAATATTTAAAGGTGGTCTGGTCAAGAGATTTAACACCAATGTAATCGTTTCTCTTGGTATATCGCATATTATCAAGTAATATATACACGCAAGTTACACTTCACCCACTTTTTTTAAGCAACCTTTTGTGAAGGTTTTTCAAAAATGTAAGCCGGTATGAGGTAACAGCAACATACCACTTAATACGGCGTTGGGCGAAAGTCCAGGGGGACAAATGAGGTTATCCTTCTAAATGTACAAAGTCACTAAACCTTTTGCTTTGAAAAAAACTTATACGATTTAGTAAAGGGCAAAATTGCACAGCATTTAAGAAGAAATCTAGAGGTTAGCTAAGTGTTCGGTTGATCAGGCTATGCCTGCTTTTAAAAATGTTGTCCTCTACTGACTTTGCGCAAGCGAGTTTTAAATAACAGAATAAATGTTAAGAACCCCTTAAAAATTATTTTTAGCAACATCTCTGTTTAGGAAAAGCTGAAAGTTGCCAATAAAGTTGCATGGATACAAATTGAGTGTGCGATGTTCTGTGATATTTGCATGAAGTGAAAATTATAAGCGAAATTCACATAAAACAGGCGCTTGGCCTGCGTTTGCCATAGTAAACTAAAACTTTCCCAAATAAACGATTTAACGATTTCCAGGAATATCACCACTTTATATTTTCTATGTCGTTGAGCAAACGCGGGCATACCATATTTTCTTGAATGTAACATGTGTTTTGTTGCATAAATTGCAAAACCCGTTTTATAAGTAATTCATTTTCTTGCAAATTTATAACGGAAAAGTTTTCAAGAAGACTAAAAAGTTTTTAAAAGAAAGCAATAAGCATTTCAAAGAAGCTAGAAATTACTTCAAAGAAACTAGAAATTTTCAAAAAATAGAAATGTTTTCAAAAGACTAGAACGAGAAAAATCGGGGTATAGATCAATTTGGATTCGTGTTCGGTTTTTTATTTTGTGAGCTTCATTTTTTTCAAAACATCGAAACAATGAAGATCGTTGGTTTATAAAGGCATATTCATGGCTTCCGGAACTATGCAAAAAGCATCGATAGAACAAGAAAAAGGTTTAATGCATGGCGAACTGAGTTCGATGCTTTTAAAAAAAAATCAGACTATTGCACTTCATGTTTTTAACCTTCGCTTGGTCCACCGTTTTCTTCTTTTGTGGGTTTCTTCCCCTTTGTTTTTGTTTCACGATCATCTCGGTTTTCTTTATCACTTTTGATGTTCTGGGCCAAGGTAATCGCAATAACGAGGAATAACACTGTGGTTGCTACAGGAAACCGCATTGTGGAAAATTGAAAATCCTGCAACAGAAAAAAAGTTTATTTTTGGAATTGATATCTGTGGCACCAGAAACTAGGCAGGAAGCTAGTAACAACGTTCTTATAAGTTGGCTATATGCAGGATTCTAGCTGAAGTTTTATACGTTTCAATACTGCGTATAATTACCAACTTGTGTACATTTAAAAGAACAGTTTAGGTTCTTTTAAGAGAAACCAAACCATTCCTTTGTACTCATTCTATTGTAGTACACGATGGACAGCTGGAGAATTAGAGCTTTTCAGTGGTTACAGTGCCCACAATCAGGGCCGGTGTTAGCAAGTGCGGGGCCCGATTGGAAACACTTTTGGGGGGCCCCACTTAGTGATGTGTAGAAATTTTTGGGGGCTGCATCAAGTCATAATGGTAGAAATCGGTATAACACCTGACTGTCACTGTATACTTTACACGTGAAAAATGGTTGCAGTAATATCCACTGAATACAGCATCGATTAAATGAGTACAAACCGTTTATTAGAGCAGGTTTTGAATATCGCGGAGAAGTAAAAAATTATTTTCGCTTTAACACTGAAGTCAAAGCAGTGGATGTAAACGACATTTTCGTAGACGTTTCGATAACTTCTGCTACCATCATCAGTACATTAGTAACACTGAAGTCATAATGATATAAATATGTGATGTTAAAAGACGAGGCCTGAAAGGGCCACGCTAAGACCTCTCCAGCGGAGACTTCAATGAACAGCACCGCAATAATCAATAGATATGTAAATTGATTGTAGTGCTTCCAATAAGTTTAAACCTACTTTTTAATTTTTCAACACGGGTAAGTTCTGTAGTAACCTTATATGCGTCCACGAAAATTATTCTACTTTCCACCTTTTCAGAATTTTTGCAACTTTCGATTTATTAGGCTATAACTAAGAAATTCCGACGCCAATCTGCAAGATTTATGCCATAATCCAGGGGTTACCAAACGTTTCGACCCGAGGCCAAATTCGCGACTGCCTGGTCACTAGAGGGCTGGATACAGCGCGAAATCAACAAAAGACAGGAGTTTGGCGGACTGGATTAAATTGGTCGGCGGGCGACATGCGGCCCGCAAACCGTAGTTTGGCCACCTCTGTCATAATCCTTGCTTCGGTAGTAATTCATGGTGGAATTTTCACCACAACAATATCATGAGGATCATTTCACTTGAACGAAATTGTCACTTCTGTTACTACTGTTAGTAATTTTGTGTTACTTTTTGAGGAACCGTTAGTTTTTGCATAGCTGAAATAGTCATTCATAACCAAAACTAACTAGGTTTATTTCAATAGTTTTCGTCAACCTCGGGTTGCCTCATCAAATCTCTGCGAGAGGGAACATGTACAACGCTTGTAAAAGACTGATGATGCAGCACACATTTGCAATTACGAACTAAACTGTACCTTCAGAATACAAGCAGTAGTAATTACTGAAATATCAACAGCTATTGGACCGTATTTTGCAACAACTATTGAAACCTGACCTGATAAAAACGAAACACTTTTCAGTGAAACAGAAAATAGCTTTAAAACTTAAGCTCTCTCTGCCTTAACAAGATTCTATGCAAGAATTTGGCTATACATTACTGAAGATTTACAATAAACATTCTTATCAAAGAATTTGATGAGGGTGAAACCGCGCGGTTCACTTAGATTTTGATTTTCATTGGCAGGGGATCCCACTCTTACAAAATACTATGATGCCTGCCACGGTTATTATTAAAGTTTGACCTTGCTGACTGCAAAGACAGTTTAAGAGACCGCAACTGTTTTATCTGAATACCGAGGTGACTGTAAAGCAAGGTTTTCGTGTATTTTGAGAGACAGTTGGAAAAATTGAGAACAGTTATGGCCTCTCAAAACACCGTAAAAACACTGGGCCCCACGCCGATACTATACACAAGCAGCTTTGATAAAAAGTGTAAATTTGTGTTGGTTAGTACGCGTGGCGCGGGGCCCTCTTTGGCGCGGGGCCCAATTAGAAGAAATCGGTCATATCGGCTTAAAACCGGCCCTGTCCACAATTATCTCTTTGCTACTTCAAAAAAACAAGCCTCTGGAAAACTTNGTTCAGCTGTGAATCATCCAAGCCAGTCGCACACAATGCTTTGAAAAGGGTTAGAAAATTTAAGTGCAGAGCAGATTTGCCAACTCTGACAATGCAGGATTTCAAAGGACAACCATTCATAATCCAGGTATACCTCTGAGTTAGAAACACCAAGTCTCACCAAGATAGCGATTTATACCTGTTGGTCTGTTTTGAAGCAACTGTTCGAATTGCGGTCGCAATGCATAAAGTCAGGGGTCTCCAAACTACGGCCCGCGGTCCAAATACGGTTCCCGAAGCTATTTCGTCCGGATGTAAAGACATATCAATAATGAAAAAATACGATATATACGAAAAATTTGTTGATTTGGTAGAATGTAACACATCCCAAAACAATCACATTACGTAAGATGTCTGGCCCTTGAATTGTTCTGCAATAGCTTATGTGGCCCTCTGACAATAACGTTTGGAGTCCCCTGCATTGAGAGATATATCGAGCCAGTACATGACATTAGTTGTTAAGACACGATGCATGATTGTTCACGAATTTTAAGAAGCAAAGAAACATGAAATAAGTGCAGACCTGAACCACGTCAGCTACGCCGTAGGCCAGTGGCTTTGAACCTTTTTCGTATCGCGTACCACCTGGTGGTTTTCTATTGTCACTGCGTATAAACTGATCTACAACTTAATTTGCTCAAATGTTCTCATGATTATTGAAACACCCAAATGAATTAATGAAAAACAATTCCATGCTGGTTTGCAACTGTCTAACTCTAACTAAATTAAAACCAGCTGTTTAGCTGCGGGTGACTAAGGTAACATAGCAACTGCGGGTAACATCTAATTACAGGGTGGTTCAACATTGTAACAAGACATGCAATTTGCGACAGTTGCAAGTGTAGACTACTGACACTAAATCGTGCATAAGATTAGCAAGCTGCTCGCGTACCAGCTGGAAACCTCATTGCACCATTGGTGGTACACCTACCACAAGTTGAAAGCGCTCGGATTCGAGTGGGAAGTGTGATCATTCGAATTCGACTCGACTCCCGGATTTTTGTCTTGTGCTCACCTTTGGTAAGTGGTTACGGTATTAATCAAAGAATTCGAGGCGTTTTTTATAAATTCAACGTTATATTGCTGGAGAACCACTCAATATTACTCCAAAATTGACACCTAATTTTTTAATCTTATTTTGTGACTTGAGCTACTTTTCTCGAAGTACCACCTTTCTTTAGGATTTTCTAGCTTTTTCCACTACCCTACAGCCCCAAACCGGCTTAAAGTCTATGCCCTGAACAAGCAAAGCGAAAAATCTGAAGTAAACTGAACTTTTCAAAGGTTTGAGAACTGGCAATTGATTGAAATTGTTTCCAAACTTGATCCCTGCATTGAGCTTCAGACCTTATTAGATCTTACGGTTCTCTCTCATATGGCTGCGCGGTTTGTGGTGAACGTGCTACACAATTTCACGTAGGAAAAAACAACTTTCGCGTAGGAACAAGACTTTGCCCAATACACAATATTCTTGTCTAAAAAATATCATATTGCCCAACATAACATTTTTGCCAACCAATTGACATTTTTTCTCCAAAATAAAAAATTTTAGAATCTGACGTTTTCCAATTACGAAGCAACTTCTTGTATTATTTACCTAAGGGTATAGATCTGACAGCTAAAATATTTGGTGTAATAAATAATCGGAAAGTTCAATTAGAATTTCTGTTTGCTACAAACGTTTAGTAAAACATCAAAAAATTTCAGATAATCTTGCCCAACACAAGGCGATTTTCGAATGCTTTTGTGAGGCAGCTGATCCCTTTCCTTTAAAAGTGTTATATCTGTGGTGGTGTGTTCAGGCACTGGTGGTATACATACAGTAGTTGCTTGTGACGTATTAAGTTGCTTGAACAAGATATCACTTAGATTTTCTGAAGAATGGCCAATTTGGCTCAAAAATTTTTCACTTTCAAATTTCAGTTGAAATGATTGAATGGTTATAGATTGCTTAAATGGAAACTCTGAGACAATTTTTACCAAGGTGAAATGCGGAAGCTGTTGTGTTTTGGGGGCCAAATACACATGTCGAAATCGCACTTCTCTCTGAAGAAGTCAGACGAAAATTTACCAGACACCTTGTTTGGATCAATACATTACAGTCAATTTGAATTAGCTCTAAAAATTATTTGGTTATTTTGAATGGCAAGCTCACCATTTGACAATATTTTTTGTCAAACAAATGAAGTTTGCATGAATACTTGTTTTCTTTTTGCAATGATCTTTTGCTTGATTTGAATATATTTCGGAAATTTATCGGTTATCGACTTTTCTTGCAAAAAGACATCTGAAATCGATTCTTAAGAAAACAGAGGAAAATCTGCATAAAATCGTTGCACGTCTCCAAATCTTTTTCCCCCTTGGCTTATTTACAATTGGACATTTTCATATATTTATTAATAGATCAGCAATGAAAAAGATTTGACAAAAATCAGCTATAACAGAGATTTTGTCACGACTCGACATGAACATGACAGAGCTTTCAAACGAAGTCGAATTCGGCCATGATGTCCTTTCTCTGTGAAAACCAAAGGTGGCAGCATTTTGAGAAACTAGAGGGACCGTTTTTGCTGTTGGAATGCTGACAAACAAAACAATTAGCTTCCAGTATCTTTCGAGAATTTCGACACAGGTTTGCCTTCAGATTTGCTGCAAATAGAAACTACAACGGTAATTTGAATTGATTGTTCCGGATAAAAAATACGTGGGCTTATCCAGTGGCGTAAGGAGGGGAGACAAAGGGGGCACAATGCCCCGGGCGCCGAATCACTGGGGGGCGCCAAAAAGTCCAACAATGTCGCAAGTACTTTCTTCAATACAGTACGTTTGCTCCCGAAAGACCTTAGGTTCGAACATGGGGGCGCCAAACTTGTTTCTTGCCCAAACTTGTTTTCTTACTCTTGCACTTTGAAGGTTTTCCAATCTTTCATAAATGACCTACATTTTTCAAATAACAGAAGTTCTACCAGTTGTCACTTGTAGCCTGTGCAAGTGGCACCATGCAAAGTTTACTAATCACCTAATCACCCAGACAGCTTTCTTTAACGCTGGTGAAACTAGAAAACATGGGGACAGATTGAAAAATTTTTGTTTTTTATCAGCAGATGTACTCAAGTAATTTGAATTTTCGTGCTTTTTAGGATTTTGCGTTTGCTTTTCTGGACAAGCTTAATTTCTTGTTAAGCAGTTGTTTCGTCAAACAGCGCCCTCGTGCAAGGAAAACCTCCAACTCATTCCTGATTCGTTGCGTTTGTGTGCGTGAGCAACACGCGCAGACCTTGTTTCGTGCAATTGAGAGTTTTGTGCCGGTGGGGACCGCGTTTTCTGTTACCGTGCTGCTCTGTTGCTCTAACGAAGCTTCCTGTAAATAAAGTTTTGTGTTACTGCATCTGCAAATCTGTAAACGAACTTCAAGTGGTGAGAGCCTTACACCAGCCTTGCTTCGGTTTGGCAATTCAAAATGCCAGGTCGGGAGACAAGACCAGTGCTCGAACAACGACCAGGCTATAACGTCTCTACTCGTAGTGTCCGAGGATATCTGTGATTGAGCAAAAACGAAGTAATTCAATCCGTAGTCAAACTTCAACACAATTTCTTGTATCCTGCAACCGCTTGCCCACTTGAAAACGCTACATTGATTCCGAGACCACTATATTGGTTCCTGCACCGTTTTTTGCTGGCAGAAAGCAAGATCCTGCAAATGAAAGTTTCAAGCAACCTCGACAGTCAAACTTTCGCTCGTGTAAGCGCTACATTACGTTCAGTGGCATAATGCGTATTACTAGCTTTTTACGTGCCAGTATCGCAAGCTTTCTTAGCATGACCGCCTAAACTTAGTTTGCACCTCCTACAAATACCTCCGAGGAGTCAAATCTATTTCACCCAACTGGCTAAGACACGCTGATAACCTTAATCATAAAATCATCGCCCTAAATAAACGCCATATGCGCGTATGTGCTACTTCACGCTTCAAGGAAGTTGTCTGCCTACGGCGTGCATTCCTTGTCCGGATATTGTTGCAACGACGCGAAAGACCTGCAGTTCGCTTGTGCCTGTACCATGACAAAATAATGAAGTTTCGTTATCACTTCAAAAAGCAATTGATAGCAAAGGAAATCTCAGAAATTTCGGTGCTGATCACACAAGTACAGTAAGATCAATCCATCAAACAATGCTGTTGTCAACGACTTGACGAGCACCGCTTTGCCCTACAAGTGCGTGCCTAGCATGGAACTATGTGGTTACGCTTTGGCATGTGTTGTGATGATTGCAATTAACATGCTTTTATCGGCAAGCTACACGTAACGCAGGTACCTTCTTGCTATCTTTTAAAGTGGCCAAATTTCGAAGCGCTCACTAGCTGCTACCTACAAAATAGCACCGGTTCAAATCAGTGGCTGCGAAGATATTTCACCGTACGTCAGCGTACAGTACTTGCTGCTGTATCAAGATATGGATTGCTTCCATCGAATGCAGGAAAACGTTTTGACATTTCACTTTAGCTGTGTTTTTATTTGCTTATTGTTTGCAATTAAGTCTACAAAAACTTTCATGCTTACCTGTTTGGCATCCTCCAGATATCTCTGGACACCCCCTGTCAATTTACAGGAAATGAACGAACTAAGATTTTGCTGTGAATTCAAAAGTTATTGTATTCACAGAAAATCTTATTGTATAAGTGCTACTAAGGTGAAATTAAGTCACGTATTAAGAAAGTTATGATAACCAACGGAGATTCAACTCAAGGTTACACGCTTGGCCCAATGCTCTTTACATCAGGGGTGGCAAACCNGTGGCCCGCGGAAAGATCNAGATTTTAAAAGGGTTTTGCCAATCTTCCGTGGGTGGCCAGCGAGTTGTCTACACCCCAGAACTTGAAACATGCAGCTGTGACCCGTGGACCAATCTGGTCATGTGCAGTTGGCCCGACAGTGTTGCATGATTTCACACCTCTGAAATACATTAATGATTTAACAAAAATAACCAAAAGAAAGTCTTATTTCTTTGCTGGCGACACCACTCTAGTGTTCTCACATAATAATACAATACAGATGGAATTTATACTCAACTTGGAAATATACAAAGTTCAGAATCGGATGACTGCAAAACTTTAATTACACAAACACTGAATTCATACCTTTTTTGTAAAAGTTCACCTAACCTCTCTTGCGGTGGTCTCACAAAAGAACAAGTTGATAGTATTAAATACCTAGGTGTTGTAATAGATTCGCGTTTGAATTGGGATCTACATATTGCTCATGCGGACAAAAAAGTTGCCTGTGGTAGCGCAGCACTGTATAAGTTGCAGCCTTATGTAAATGTGGATCTGCTTCGTAAAGTCTATTTATCTATTGTTTATTGTCACCTGCACTATGTAATACTTATGTCGGGGCACTGCAAACACAACCATGCTAGATTGTCTAGTTAAATTAAATTAAATAACCGAGCCATACGCAATGTACAGTATGTAAAATTCCCAACAACAAACAAATACCCACAGAGAATATGCATTTTTAATAGTATTCTTGAGATAAAAACATATACAATTACGAATTTGCAAAATATATGTATAGGATATATGTAATCAGATGCTACCAAAAGAAATTACAAAAGGGAATGAATACGTATCAAACTAACGTGGCTACTTGATAATAAGATATTATTTATTCCTTTATTAAAATCCGTCAAACAACAGCGCCATTCTGTTTACAGAGGCTCTAAGCTAATGCTTCTTAACCTTTGCGTTTTCGTTCATCCCTGCCATCGATTGCTGCAGTCCCATGCAACCTATTGTGAATGTATGGCCGATCTGACAATAATCATTTTATTCACAGCGTGTTTTCCGCCATGCAGCAAATCGGCTACAATCTTCAAATACGATTTGATTACAGACTGTTTCGCAAAATGTTTTTTTTTCGTTTTATCAGCACACGCGCTTTTTACAAGAGGAATGGAAAGGCTTTTTGCTAGCAAAGTCATTTATAACTGATGAATGGAGGCAATTTCATTGTTAGCATAAACATTCATGCTGTTGCTTGCAGGGGCGTAACGAGGTTAGATGGCGCCCGGGCAGGAAGCAAATTTGGCGCTCCCATGTTCGAAGTTAAGGTATTTTTGTAGTAAATGTGCTGTTAAAGAAAGTACTTGCGACATTGTTGAGACTTTTCGGCACCCCCCGTAGTGATTCGGCGCCCAATTGAATTGTTCTTCTAGACCCTCGTTACGCCCATGTCATGCAGAGAGCATAGCAGAGATTCCACCACTCGATTGAATAAAACGTGGTATCTCCCGGTGAAATCTATCCCAATTACATAATAGACGCAGTTAATTGCACCGTGGCACGGCTTTTCTGAAGTTATAATAAGTTGTTGACTGCTGAAGACGCAAAGTTAGAACTCTTGAAGCTCGACTTTTATTCACGATTGCTGATTTGTTTTGGGTAAGAAAAAGCAAGACAAATGCATGTTATCAGAGAATAAAAAATTAGGAACAGACATTTCATTCACCCCTTTGCTTTCATTCACCTTGCAAAATTTTAATTCACCTTGGGGTAAACCATTCACCCGGTTAACCCATTAACGTCCGAAATTCAAAAAATTTGAATTTTTGGGTTCTGCCGTAATATGTTATTCGAGATGTTGTCCTGAAACTGGTTTCAGATGGTTTTTCGTGAAATTCATTTTTAAAGTCCTTTTTTGGTCATATGATGTATCATACGCTGGGCATTTAAGAGAGTGTCAGCTGCGAATATGGCTTATATGTTGAATCGTCATTTCCGTGATTTGTACAGGCGCAACTTCCAGTTTTAACACATTTTATTGAAAAACGAAAAGTCTACCCTTTAAGGACCGCAAAGCCACTATATTGGCTTTGATTTTGTCCAGTCATAACTTGCCGACCGATAGAGCTAGAGAGCTGTTCAAACCACCTAACGAAGCAAAACATCTCCTAGGATCGGTTTTTAAAAAATCAGAAACTTTTGTGTTTAAACATTTTTCGGTGTGACGTCACAACTGGGAGGTTTGGAATTTATCGGATGACGTGATTGGGCCCTGAGAAAAAGATCAAGTGGCAATTCAAATGTTTTTCTTTAAAATATACTAAGTGAATATGCACATTTTTAGAGACCCTGATTGGTCATCTGGCATTAGTGGTTGGCAAGTTACGGCCAAAAAATCAGGAACTAATTAATGAATCTCCTAGGCTATAACTGTCTGGATGAAGCCCACATTGAATTTTAGCAAATGAATTTGGTGCATTTGCCACATGCACCATACAATCTCTGAGTGCCTGTGCATTTTTTGTCCACTAAATGATGTTTTTCTTTTAATCTTACAACGTAAAGAAATCCTTTGTTTGTTTGGGGACGAACACCTCATTTTGCTCTGACATTAGCTCCTGCTGGCAAAGAATCACAGTCTGACTTGCGAAAACCAAAAGTGAAATACTTCCATCAACACATTTGCACAATGCCCACAGATTTGCGAACCTAAACAATGGCCAAAACCACTTCATTAATTGGGTTCAAATCAAGTACAGTCCTGTCAGCTTATCAAAAAGATCAACATTTCCCATCCGATGAGGTTTGGTTGAGTGACACCGCCAACACTTTTTTTCTCTTTTCTTTTCCAGTGATTGCACTTCCCGAATCCAAACAACTCTTAAGTTGGTGGGTTTAGTTATCATTGTGACTTGGTTCTTGTTACTCAACCTCCCAAGTCATTTTTCGCATTTTCAACCGAGCAGCAAGGACCTGTTGCAGACTAGGTTTAGTGAATCAGTAACCAGCAAATAGCGAGTTGGTCTGCTAGTACATGGTAATCCCACAGAATGTTCACATCGCAAAATGTGTGGTGCTATAACACACTTTGTCCTAGACCATTGATTTATAGCCTAACTGTAGCACACATTATGTGTCCCCAAAGTCTTCCCAACTTTTTTCGAGGGCCACATAAGCTATTACACAGCAGCCTGAGGGCCGGACATCTTACGTAATGTGATCGATTATATCGGTATATGTTGCATTTCACCAAATCAACAAGTTTTTCGTAAATCTATTATTTTTTCATTAGTGGCAAAATGTCTTCGCGGGCGACGAAATGGCTTTGTGGGCCAGATTTGGCTCGAGTCCCGTAGTATGGAAACCCTGGTGTAACAAAAAATGATTATGAAACTTCGAATCAATTGGTGTCTGGTCTAGAATATTTCATCCAGCATTTTACCTTGCACAAACATCATTGCCAAAAGCAGGGTCAAANCATCAAAGACANGGGAGAGTAAAGTTGGATAATATAANTGTATCCATAGCCCTTTCAATACTATTGATTTTGCAAGGCAAGGTATTATNGTACAGATTATTCTGGACCAGANTCAACGGTTCTGACTCAGCACATCTTTAACTCTACACCTTTTGATTACCACTCTCAAAATTTGTTTTGAAAAAGCGAATTTCTGGAAACCGTGCTCTAACCTCTAATTGTCTCACGAGACACTCGTTACTACCCAACGTATGATATTTCATACACTTGGTAATCAGTGTTTCCCGACTGAAAATATGAAAAGTTAGATGAAAACCTTGGGTAGTAGGAAGATGCTTATTATGCTAGCAAATATAACCAAAGGCCAAATGATACATTAAAGATATGTTCTGGGTATTAAATCTCACTAGTCAGTACCCACCACTAAAATTTTCATTTTTTAAAACCTACTTATTTTATTGTTAAAATTTTACCAGCTTGTTGTCACTTCAGAAGCTTCAGTTTCTCATGGATCATAAACTGCCTCTAGGTAGTAGCATACCAACCACAAATAATAGTGAATCGTTTTTAGTTTTACTTTTGTGTGAATTTTAAGAAGGCCGCTTTTTCGTATGAATAATAATCATATGCTGGGCATTAATGGGTTAAGAATCACTGCTCTAACCCATGGAATGCAATTATGAAAGACCTATTAAATAGACCATACCGTACTAATATAATTTTCATTGATCCTTGATATTCTATATACGTGTCTCCTTCTCTGTTGCAAGGACGTACGCAAGGGGGGGTTTGGGGTTACACCTCCACTTAAGCTTGACATTTTACAAAAACTTCATTACCTGCACAAAGGAGATTAATTGTTTTCGCATGCTTTTAGCTTGTTAATTTGTCGACTTAATCCAAATACCACGGAATAAATATGCATGCAAATTTCAAGGAATATTGTAAATGGGCCAAAAAGGTAATAATTATAGTTTGGTGGGAATCTGCGTTATCGTCTACTTTCGGCAACCATCTCATCACTTTTTGCAGACCCTCCGTCAACTACGCATGCTTAAGGTTGTGTTCCGCGATAGTTCACTTTATCCGAAACAATTGTGTTTATTTTGTATGCTAAGGCTGATCAGCGCAAGCGCTGACCGCATTGGCTACATTCCCAATTTCTGTAGCATGATAGATCTGTTGCACGAGCTCAAAAACAGCTGTTTTTAACATAGAAGCATTCAGGGTTTTGAAAATGTCTCAACAGGGACAAAGGAAAACTAAAAGTTTGCTGGACTTCTTTACATAACGAAAAATCGAAAGTTTTCTTGCGTAATTTATGCACATTCTCAATTCTTGTATAGTTTAGCAAGATTCGATCTTGCAAACCGGGGTGTGCGCCAGTCAGTCCAGCCGCACACTTTCTATGCTCGACTGTTCGTATTCGAAAAGACATTAGCGCAACCTCATTTTGCAGTTGTAAATTGCTCTGACGCAATGATGAGTGTGTTTTCCTTACCTGTTTTAACGGGCAATCTGATATTTTTGCAGTTATGAACTGCTATACCGTAGTGTTGAGATTATTTTCCTCCGATATCCTAATCTGGAACGCTGATAGTTTATATTCAGTGCATTGACACATAAACTAAGAGGAGTGCGTGTGGAAGAATATGCATATTATGTCAACAAACTTCCCCAAAACGTTGGTTTGGAAACATGAATATGACGTCAAAGTGTGACATCACAAAGAGCGCACGCCAAATAGAAACGACCACCATGTGCCACTGAATGACTCCCCCATGAAAATTTTCTGCGTACGCCACTGCTCCGTTGACATAACTAGGCAATTACCGGTTGTCTGTAATTACTTCGACGCTGTCATGCACCACTGTTTGCTGCAATTCGATTCTTGATGACTATTACACAGCTTTGTCTCTTGTGGTTCTTGTATTATTTTTTGTTTTTCTTTTTTTTCATTTCTCTTTGCGTTAATCATATTCTTTCATTGGTTTGTTTTTGTTATTTAAGGTTTGGCTGACTTGTTGACCTCGCGGTCATTTCGCCAATCCTCGCATTCTTTTCCTTGAAACATGGCATGTTTACTAAGTGTAAAAATACAACTGATTGATTGGGCCGATCCAACGTGATGCGACTCCTCCCGAGATTCACAAAGAAAGCCTTCGTTTTTCAGTGAAGTCTAGAAAACTAGACAATTTCTAGTGAATTGGTCAAAGTTCGCAAGTTTTTCACAAAACCATTAGGGCGCTTCATGCCTTTGGATGATGAAAGCTCCTTTGCAGTGAAGCCCTCGTCGGTAAGCGCTGGGGCCGGTTGGGTCCTGCTTAGCTCATGTATTGTATTGTATTGAGTAACGTCGTCACTCCCACACGCAAGTCGCTTGAATTTAAGCATGCATCGCAGTGACATGAAATACGCAAATACATG
>JGI24022J15233_10003623_pt1 | contig 15441 bp, 8 predicted proteins | sample Ectturendosymbi2_FD_15233 | JGI IMG/M metagenome (IMG submission 15233)
AGCCTAAAATCAAGCAGCTTCACCTGATTCAGCAACGGCATAGCTCTTCTGCCGATTGTGCTAGAGAGCTGTTCAAACCCTTAAAAGATTTGGCACATCTTCAAGTCTGCAATGAAAAAACAATTTTGGTTTTGGGTTTTTGTTTTTTGTGAGTGACATAACTGAGGTTTTTGGACATCTAGGCTTATGTTACCTGGCTTAGGGTCCAACTGTTAGACGGAAATATTTCACTGAAGTTTTCATTGGAAACTAGGCATGAATCCAAGTTTTTTGAGCTTTTGATCAACTTTTTAGTGTTTCTGGTTCAAAAGTTATAAACTAAAATAAACAAATTAGTTATTTATCTAAAATTGGATTTTGTTTACTTTAGATCATAACTTTTGAACCCAAAACCCCAGTAAGTCATCCAAAGCATCAAAAGACTTGGATTTTAGTCTAGTTTCCAATAAAAACTTAATACCTGTACTATCATCTAGCAGTTTAAGCCCAGGCCAAGATGAAGTGGGCCAAACTGGCCTGAAAATAGTCCACTTATGACATGACTCAAAAAAATCTGAAACCCAAAACCAAAAAATTTTTTTTCATTGCAGATTTGAAGATATGCCGAGTCTTTATATGTTTGAACAGCTCTTTAGCGCTATTGGGGCCAGAGTTATGCCTACACAAAGACATGTGCAAACAGCCTGTTTTCACAAGAACTGCTGGAATTAACCTGGCAGTGAACATGTTAAACTTAAACCCAAGGTTTTTTTAAGGTGTTTTAGGGATGTGAATCGGGTAGAATTGAAATTGAATCCCTAGAATCAGCAAAATTATCATCAGGTCCCTAGAATCAGAGAAAATCGGGTCCCTAGGATCAGAGAAATCGGGCCCCTACAGGTCCATACCAGGTACCTAACATTTTGAAATGTGCAACCACTACTACCAAATTGAAAGTTACAAAAGTGAGAGCTGAACTGAAAACCATTGGCATAGCAGACGTATACACGTCTGCCACGCTACCATACATTGCCGCTGAACTGATAAATTCAGCATTTTATTTGAAGCGAGTCATGCGTGGCAGACCTATAGCCACTTTCTTAAAATAAAAACCTGATGCCAGTGTCAGGCCCACAATGAGGCGGGCAACTAGGAAATTTTTCCCCCCTGAAGTTTTCTATAACATGTTTAGTTGTTAGGTACAACAACAAGTTACAATCATCTTGCCCCTCACAAAAATATCNGCTGGTGACAGCCCTGTCAGGCATATATCCTTATTTCTGTAAATGAGGTACAGTATAAAATTTAAAAAATCCCTTGTCCAGTNTGGATTCTATGATAGCTATCAAGTAGATATGCATGATGTGAGAATTTTTAGGTGTGACACATGACAAGAGAGATATGATCACTTATCAGCATAAAAAGCTGGTGCATGGCATGTGGACTGACTACAACATGGTTCTTAAGTTTTAAATACTTTTTACTTTCCTGTGCGTGCATTGTCTTAAAAAAACTTAAATAAATAAATGGTGGTCTCTGATTGGTCTGTTGAACTGATTGTGGAAGTGGTAACTTTTAAATGAGCATTTGACACTTTTTGACTGAATTTATCATTTTTCTTGGATGCAATTAAAAATGCCGGTGCACCATAACTGAATTTAACTTGTTTGGACCATTTTTGCAAACTTGGCGTAAATTTTAAAAATAAAGCATGAAAGGTTTTGAGTTAATAATGTACTGAATGCAAATCAGAAAGACTTGTATTTTTGTCAAAGGGTCATGAGCATGTTTTTGTCCCACTTTTTTTAGGAGGTTGATTTCGAGTAGTGTTCAAAGTTGAGAATGTGTTGTCAGGTTTTCTGTTTTTGTAATTCTGTAAATCGTGTTTCATCCAAAAAATTATGTATAAGCAGTAGGCTATGCACCAGATGCAGAAAATAAAGAGAGTAAGCTTATGTGGTGATTTACATAGCATATATGGCAAAATGTTGGTGTAAAACATGTGGGGGAAGTAGGTTCCATGAATTCATATTATATTAATATGAAGGATGGCATAGCCAAATTCACATAAATATATGACGTTAGTAATTGACACGAGGCAACTTACAGAACTTAAAAAAAAAGTTGTAAAGTATGCTTCTGAAATCTGAATCTTTAATTTTATATGTTGGATAAAATTTTATGGTGTTTTTGGTTTGTAGGTGTTTTAATAGACCTTAAACTAAAGTTGTCTGGTGGCCTCAAACACTTTATGTGATGTAAGCTTGCAAAAACAGAATAATGGGAAACGCATTGGTTGGAATTGGTGATTGGTTACCAGGTTCTGATGTAATGGAAGCAAGTGCTAACATACAGAAACAAGCACAAGGTGCTCATAAAATTTTCAAGGTATGATATCAACTTGCATTTGACATTTGCTAGCAACTGTACTGCACAATTAAAATATCTTTGTTTAAGCAAAGCTACTACAAAAATATTTCAAACTGTTTTGACCAATGGTTTTTACGTTTGCTTAATCTACAGATTATTATTTATGAGTTTATACACATATATATAGTACATATGTGCAAACTCAAATGATGTTGCATATGCTTTCTTGAGTCACTTTTGTCATTTTTCTCAGTACATAATTTAAATATGAATTTTGGTAAAACCAGATTTGCTAAAATTGTTATTCATATAAACATGAGGACATATTTTTAAAGGCAGATGTCTATAAATAATTTCAGTGCATGGTGGCCAAAGAACTTCTTTGTGGCATTTTGTTTTGCTGTATAACAATCAGATTATTTTGTCCTGGAGTGAATTGCCACACCAATTCTGAGAGCAGTGTCTCACAAATGTGCTTCTGAAGCTGGAATGTCATAGTGGATGTTTACATTTTACTGAAACCTTTCTAGACACCAAAATATTTGCATATTTATTTGAAGTTGGCTGCGTCAACATAGCTGATGCTGGATCATAGTCAAACAGCAGCATGTTTTGCTCTAATACGACTATTTACATCTTGTGCCTTGGGAAAATTTATCTGCAACGTGTACATATATTAAAAATTAACTCTCTTATTTACAGCGGCTTTTTTGTCCCTCTGTTCTGTAAAAAAAGTGCCTTGAACTTGAACTTTAGGTACATAAATAAAAAAAGAGATAAGCCATTTTTTCAAAACCAGCACAAACTTGCTATATGTAACCATTTTGTATAGCTTTCAATAATATGACAATTTAAATTTAATTCCTAGTTGCTGTATGCTGCTCAGTCATGTAAAAGTTGTAATTAACTACAAAGTATCTTGTGTTCAGCGTTAGTATTTATGATGATGCTCATGGCCCAAATGCTTTGGATAGCGCATAATTATGTTTTTTATTTGCACGAATAACCCAGATGTTAGAAATTTTTGTTTTTTTTGTTGTTTGATAAGTCAGTGGATTTCAAAAACAAATGATTATTTTATTTAGCTTTTGTCTGATGTCAGTTTTCAATGAAATGTTTTTGTGTTTTCATTGTGTTGGTTTCATCTCTACGTCAAAATTTCGTTGCTGTTGATTGAGCAAAAATAAATCTCTTTTCATAAAACCAAAACAAGCAGTTGTCTCTAAAATTTGTTAGTGTTTCTGTTGATACTTAAGCAATATATATACCATTTCATTTTCTTGTTGCACTGTATAATTTTAATGTGAAATCACCACTTCAGCACATTATTTACTTTTTTGTTCCATAACTACGTCACAAATAGGGATCTTTTTACTTTGTTCCTAAAGATTCAAATGTTTACTTAATTATGTATACTTAACATTTTTGACATAATGTTCAGTCAACATTAAGGATGATTATGGACTTTTCCTATAATAAACTGTCTTGATAAGGTCTGTCAAATTGATACACTTTAATCTGAAATTTTTGAATAAACTTTTCATTAATAAAACACAACCACACAAAGATTAAACATTTGAAATTTGAATAAAATCGTATGAAATTGGGAACACAAGTTTAACGCCAGCAAAGGTTCATCACCAATGAAGACAGTTGGTTTTTAAAGCACCCATTATGATTACAGTTGAACCATTGGTTTTTGCTTTGTTATTTCAGATGAAGTTACAAGACTTACAAGTGTTTACTCTCTTTGTAACTAATGTTTGTTCTGTTAGTTTGTAATTGAATATGATTTAGTGTTGTGTTTGTGTGCTTGGTAATTTCCAAGAAAGTTTTATACACTGATTTATTTTGACTTTTTCAGCTTGTTCAGCCACCAGCAAGTCTTGAAGCAGATGAGGGTACTCTGGTTACAGCCATGAAAGAAGCTTTCCGAACAAAGAGTTATGAACCATTGAGAGAAACAATTAGGTTTGTTATTTTGTAAATATTTTGTCATTATTTTTGATTATACAAATAAAATAGGACATCCGTCATCCAATCTTAATCTTGTGCTATTGAAGTTGCTGTTTTTTATGCCTGAATCCATACCTCCACAGCATGTTTTCATACATTGATAATAAGGCAAGAAAATGAATTAATGTAAGTATAGTGTATTGTGGTTTTTCACAAATGTGACCAAGAATGGAGAAAGATAGTTATGTTTAGGAAAATCCTTTTTCAAGTTGGAATTTATTAATTCCATGCTTTACAGCAATTCGTTGGTCATTTTCCATCAGTTTGAATGAAAAAGACTTGTATGGCAGTTGCAATGGGATTCACATGTGATCTTATTGCCATGGCATATTATAATAACTTGATATAATCACATGCAATTTCAGTGCCACATCATCTGCAGAAAGTTGTTCTTTTCCTTGATTTTGTGATGTAGCATTTTCTTATATGATTAAATGTTTCATGCGTTTTCATATGTGTTTAGGATATGCTTTCCGTTGCTGCATGTAGTGCATTTTTTGACGTACTTCTCTTTAAATGTTTCATGTGTTTTCATATTTGTTTAGGATATGCTTTCCGTTGCTGCATGTAGTGCATTTTTTGACATACTTCTCTTCCATTGCTTGTTTGTAGTCATTTGAGGCACGTATTCATGAAATAATTTATATGCAATCAAGTTTTGATTGTTCTTACATTATGCAGTTTTAGCTATTTAAAATTGTGCATATGATAAAATGTGTGTTGCAGATGCTATCCCATAGAGTACGTTAAGTTCTATAAATGTGACCAAACCTAATGCTCTCCCAAGTGTGATAAAGTAGTTGAACCTTCAGAGTTTGCACAATCCAAAATTATAATGGCTTCAAAATCTTGAGTTTTGTTTTAGCTTTGTTACTTGTAGCAGTTAAAACGATTGCATGAATTTGTTTTTGTGACTCAACTGTACTGTACATACCACACGAATTCACGGTACATAAGGCGTGGCGTGATGGTCATGAGTTGCATAAAACTTCAATAATTGCTTTCTGATGTTTTTCCATTTGTAGCGCAGCAGTGACTGATGCTTGCGTTTTGCAGAAAAGAGTTGAAAGAATACCTTTACAACGATGGTAAAGGTGCTGACGTGCCAATAAAAGAAATCGTAAAGTGGAGGAATAAGGAAAGGCGTCTTAAAGCTAATGCAAAAGATGATGCCGAGATAAAACTGTTTCAGCGTTCGCTATCGGTCGATAAAAGCCTTGACTTTTCGCGTAAGTAATTTGATAAGGGTGTAACGAAACAGGTTTACAAGTCAGTTCAAAGGGTTTTGAATAAAATAGTTTTTACACCAATATTAGCCCTGGAGGTCAGGCTTTTTAGCTCCTATTCGTCAAATTTCGCCATTTGTTTTCATGTAGAGTTTCCAGTCCCATTGTTCCATTTTGAAATGGCTTTGATGTAAAAACACAGCTGTTGGACTCACACATTTTTTGTGAATGGATATTTTTCATAGCTTCCGATGTAAGATTTTGTTGCTGGAAGTTCGATCAAAGAGGTCCACTCGGTGAAACACCCCTTCACATATGTTTGCTTAACAACACCAACGTTCACACAAAACTGGCAATGGAGATGATTAATATTTATCCTGGCTTGCGTAAGTAATGGCAGTTTGAAACTTTTTCAAATGATATTTTTTAGCATGTTTTCGAATTTTCGTAGCTTCCTATAAGTAATTTATTTATTTCAAGTTTTCAGTTTATTTACGAAATCCATTCGAAGCAAGCGAGAGCACAGTTAATTGCACTGAATTAACAAATTCTACAAACGCTTTTGTTACAAGCTGTACTTGCTTTTTGACTTTCTTTCATTTTTTTATCGGATGAAAATTAATAACGTGAGTGGTGCTCGATCAGAAATGTGCTTTAGACATAACAGTTTTGAACCGAAATCTTTAAGTGCACGATGTATACCACGGTGATGAGTATTTCGGCGAGAGTCCTCTTCACATGGCGATTGCGAACGAAGACCACGATCTGCTAAAGTTTATGTTGAAGAAGAACCAAGAGGTACCGCATTTACTTGAAAATTATTTTTAACAGGGACCGTTCACAAAGGTCGCTATTGTCACAAGCATGCAAGCCGTACCCTGGGAGGGAAGGTGTTAAACGTACGCATACGCTTTTTAACTGCAAACAATGTTATTTTTCAAACCGAGATCAACGGCACTAGTAATTGGTGGTTGCGTCGATAGAAGACCGTTGGGCGTTCCAAGTATGCTTGTAGACAGCTTATTATGGTTGCCTAAGCGGCTGCTCTTTAAAAATGTGAAAAAGGACTTGATTATAGCAACCGCAAGCCTTTAATTCTCAATCGACGTTTTCGTCGTACACGTTGTGACGAGGGAAAGGGTTACGAAAAAATGTACGGTTTGTAAACTGGTGATAATGTTGACAAGTCGAAACGGCCATCAACAAAGTTCATTTTTTGTTGAAAAACTTGTTGCGCGATTGATTTGGAAGAAACAGTAAAATAATAAACGGACATTTATTATCTATTAGGCATGTCTAGTTCGGTACAAAGTATTTACTTCGGCGAATTTTTGTTATATTTGATTCTAACTAGCAATATTTGCAATTTTTATTTAAACTTCTCTATTATTCTCACGCGTATTCGCGAGTATACCAACGAAAGTCATACTTGGGCCAGTGCATCTGATCTGCTCAAGTGACGGCGTGTTGCAGTAGATCTCTTGTGTGTCAACAACAAGCGACATTACATTTTTTTGCGCTGAGCAATATGTGTCCACAAGTTGATAAAAACCGGTGATCTGTCGAGTCGAGTGCTTTTTGAAGAAAAAAAAGTTTCTGTTCGAACCTTTTCGTTATATTGCTTTCAAACCTAAGAGAAGCTTGTAGCAGAACGTTATTCTTGGTGCAGCTTTGTCTCGCTGCGCTGTTGATTCTAATTCAGAATCCTCACAATAGCATTACCGTCAGTTGACACACGCCGTGTTTTGCGAATAAAACACCAAACTCAGCTTTTTGATTGAGACGAAAATCACATACTGTGTCATATTGGTGAAGAATCAAGCAAAGCGGGAAATACACGCTTTTGGGAAGTGCAGCTTTTACATTGTGTAGTCTGACATTTATCACACACAGTTTTTTGCAAATCACGCAAATATCTGTTGTTCTGCTTCTGCAATCTTTGCCAGAACAAATCTGGCGTTTTTAGGTGTTGGAGCACACTCTGCAACAACCACATTGCTTTCAATTTGTAAACTTTCATTTGGAGCGCACCCCGTCAATTTTTCACTAACTCTCTGTATGAACATCCTGCGACTTAAGCTGGAATTGCAAACGTGCTTGTAGATAATCCAGTTATTGATGTGTGCCATGTCTATTACATTATAAAACACATGGATTGGCCAGCATCTGCTTCCAGCTGTCACAGAGTAGCATCTTGACATTTGGTCAAGAACATCGATTCCCACCTTGGTTTCGTCGTAAAAAAGACTGTTTTCGAGTTGTTTTTTCGGGTTATTCTCCGATGGAATGGCGACATTTGGGTGCAGTGAACTTGGTATGTTTATTTTGACTTCTTGCACTGATACTTAGTTATGGTAACTGTGGCAACGGCAGAATCTGCTAACTTGACAATGCTGGTGTCATGTAGGCTGCAAGTTCCTTTCAGATTGTTTGGTATTTCCCGTCGGTTCGATGGAATCGTACCGACAAGGCTGCAGCCTTGTTCCGCCAGCCGCAAACAAAGGTCTAAGTGTGTGAAGTAATTGCCACTGGTTACGTTGTGGTCCTTCTTGAACAAGGGCATAAGTTTCATCACTACATCAGTTGGCACGCTCACATCACCCTGGTTTCGTTTGCTCTCTTGCTCTCATCTTTTCCTATATATGGGCAACCGTTGAATACATATTTAGTTTCAACACCAACGGCCATCCATAATTTTATACCAAGTTTACCAGGTTTCTTGGCCATGTATTGTACATACTTGTACCGTGCCTTACACGAGAGTAGCTGCTCATCAACGGTGATATTAGCATTAGGCCTGAATACTTTCTGACAATTTTCAATGAAAGGATTCCACAAAGATGAAGCTAAACAAAATTTATCCTTTTGTAGATTTCATCTTCTTTCGGACTTCAAGTCGAATCGTAGGTATTTCATAATCTCAAGAAGTCTGTTATGAGGCTTACCGTAGTTTTGAAACAAAACGAAACAAACAGTTATCTAGGATAATCCGCCAAAAAATCTCAAAACAGCAGCGTCTTTTACACTTCTCAGCGTTAGGTTGCCTACAGCGTCAATTGGCGCGCTTGGTAATTATAGGTAGGTGTGAGTTTATTTTTGTGACGAATGACAAAAACTTTCTGAAACTATCACAGACTGTGTGCATCTCCGAAAAAATAAAAGTCAAATAAGTTTCGATAAAAACTACAGTGCATGCTTCAAGTAACAAATCTTTGAAAATGAAAAAACGTCAGTTAACGCCCTTGGTAATCCTAGCTAGTGTTTCTGATGCAAAATTTTCTATCCCTTTCCTCAACCATGTTCCTAAAGCCTCTTTATCCAATTTTTTGGGTGGAGTGTGTTTATAAAGTGTTTATACTTTCACAATTGTGTTGTATTAGCATCTTGCAGAACTTGTTTCTGTGCTTCTGCCAAACTCTAGCCCCGGTCTTTGAGAAATTGATGGACTCTGTCCCGGCTGTTGAATCCCGTCGATACTTAACCATGAATAAGGCACGCGCCTCACCAACTTTACAGTAACAATGATAAACTTTCGGCAGCTGAAAGCCAAAACTGGTCACGGAATCAACCTCCAAGAACGATGTTACGGAAGCTTTTTCTCTCCGCGCGACCAAAAGGACAGCAGACAAGATAGGCCGGATTCGGAGCTTGTCAAAGTTAGCACAAAGACTGATTACAGCGGGTGGGTTGCGAAAAACGCATGGTTGGCTAACCTTTTACAAAAATTACAAAAATGTATTTGTTTGATGTCAGTTGTTTTCCTTTGCTTCAGTTCTGCATGCCGTGGAATGATTTTCAATTTTACTCTTTGAAACAGTTTGTACGCAGTAACTAGTGATCTTAAGTGTGTGTGAATTTGAGCCTTGTCATAGCTTGCTATTGTGTTTTTCCAACGCCTTCTAGGCAAACAGGCCCTGTTGCTCTAGAAAGTCTTGGTTTTTCTTGCCTGAACAAGGGGATTACGAAGCCGCAGTTGTGACGTCTTACGCTTTCCCCATTCAAATGTCGAATAAAGCAACGATTCCGGTCAAACGACGTCTGGAAAAAAGCGCTTTCTTCACGTTTTGTTTCGAAAAGTTGATGGAAAAAATATCCTGAAAGTCAATTTTTACTAAATAGCTCAAAATCACAATATTTAGTTTGCTTCATTAGCAATTACGATTGTAAGAGAAGGCGTCTCACATTTCCACTTCAACGCAAAGAGAACAATATCTCCTGAACCAAACAAGAAAGCGATCAATCAGAACTGATCACAGCGCAAAATCGCAAGTAATCAGCGAAAGCAAAATATAATCAGCAACTGAAAACTACTCGGACGTAGCAAGAAACAAGAGAAATATTTACAACCAAATAGCACACTCTTTTGTGAGTTCTAGTGGAGAGAGTCTACTCTAAACACCAGCAACTGCATGAGACGGCCCATGCACAGTTGCGAATTTATCGACGGGCTTGCGCACGCGTGTAGAGCGTAGCAACGTAACACTTGTAGCATCAGTGTTCTTCGGGAAGTCCAACACTACTGTTGTTATCTTGTCCATTACGACCAACTAGTACAGGACCAAGAGTCCCAGACAGATTTTCAAATTTCATTTTGACGTCATCACCCGCAGCTGGCTGTCGTTTCAGACAGGTCCGATGCGGCTGTAGGCAGGAGTAGAAATTCCAATCGACACTAATCGATCACTTCGCGGCCCTTGCCCGGGAACTTTGTAATTTTTAGCTTAACAAAATTTATGTTGATTTCTTGGATTTATCGTATTCTCTTTAAAAAACTGCAGTATATTTGGAATCCTGAACTTTTGGCTTGTACTTTTCACAGTCTCATCTACTGGGGAGAATACCTTTTGTCGTTCGCCTTGTGCTCCAAACAGCCTCGAGTTTTCCTTACCCTGCTCAAAAGTGGAGCTGATTTGCTTGCAAAAGACTTAAACGGCAACAACATTTTGCACATTATGGTGATCCGCGACAGCAAGGTGAGACGCGAAAGCCAGTGTTTGTACGCCTTGGCAAGTTTCAGCCTGGCTTGTCCAACTGTATTCGAGAGAAATTTCGCAAGCAATCGGTTGATGTCCCGCTCTATATCCTGTTTGCTTGTTTGCCTGAAGAGTGCTTTGGTACCAAGTCTACAAGCAACGTTAACTGGTGAAAAGATTACTTGCTAAACTGGAGTGGAAAACGCCGGATCCTGATTAAAGTCGCTTTTCATGCATGTATTTTTTTATCTATAATTTTCACACCACGTAGGAACTTCTTGGCCTAACCGCTCAGTGATTCAAATGTCGCCGTGGCGGAAACAAGATTGCTCATCGCTTTCATGTTACNGCCTCGCTTCGCCATCCGATTNTCACGTGAGAAAAGGCGCGCCACTGCTCAAAACATTGCCGACAACACAAAAATGTTGCGCTTGCGATATGGTTTGTGTATATATTGGACTGAATTTTGTCGTAAGTGCGAGACTTCTCTGATGTGCGCTTGTTGCGAATCAACCGTGACCTTCACCACTTGGTAGTTCTTTCTGAACGTTATGGCCGAGGAGCGACGAGTCATTGTACGTGCAAATTGCCAGTGCTTGCAAACTCGGCTGTTCAAAACTACTGTTTTAAGTGTGACGTACACGAAACTGTCTCCTGCAATCTAAAACAACAAGCTTTCGTGAGACGGCGGCAAATTTTAAGTTTTCAGAAGTTAGTTAGCTTCAACCGCCGACCGACGAGTTGAAAATCGAAATCGTACGCGCGAAGGCAGCGAACGCAAAGAAATCATTGAAGTTTTTTTTCAAATACAAATAAGTCGATACTGATTTATTAAGTGCATTTATGGATGTCGCCTTGTTTCTGCTTCAAGTGTTATGATGCTGTCTCACTGGAACTGAAAGTACCTAAACTGCTTCTTTTACTGAAAGCATGTGAACCACTTCTCTTCTCATCTGAAACAATGATTGCGAATACAAAACAGTCTTTACTCGCCGAAGCATAATGTGGCGGATGGTTGCAAAGTAGTTGTGCAGATTGATATGTGCACCAGACTTGGATGACTTTATTTCAGTTCAAATACAATTACTCCTTTAAATTTTTCAATTCCATTGGAATTACTCTTTGCTGAGAAATAAAATTACAATTACTCTTTAGATTGTGATTAATTATAAATCACACTTACAAATGTTTTTCTAATAAAATAAGAAAATGAAAACAGTCCATGCTGAAACTGTATGTCAAAGTTGATCAAATTAGATGTTGCTTTAGTTGAAAATTTGGATTCCTTTTTGCAGTTGTTGTAGTAAATCTAAATATTTGTTAAGGCTTTAAAAAATGGGCAACAGTGGTGGAAGTGACTCAACAGTGGTTTTAGGAGTCTGTTTGATCAATCATTTTCAAAATGCAATAATTTCTGCAATAACTTATTTATTTCTTTAGATTAGTGGTTCTGTCGGAATGAATAATGGTTGAATCAATAAACACATCAAAACTAATTTACCTTATCTAACACGACCTACATAACTACCTTGTAGAGTTTATCTCAGGTGTTGCCAACCTTTCTTTGATACATGTACCCCCTTTCGGCAGATGAGCCCCTAAAATTTCTTATGACAAAAAAGTTGAGGGAAATATCAAATCCACTGGATTTTTGATAGAACTTTAAGGTGATATTCACTGATATATGTACAGATATTTGGAAATAAATATACATAAATATATTTTTTCCTTCTGCCAACCTTAAAGGTACACCTGCATATGGGCAAATGTACCCCTAGGGGTACATGTACCCCAGATTGAGAACCCCTGATTTAGCTAAACACTCCTATACGAAAAGTGATCACTGCTTTAAACCTAAACAAATAACAAATAGCTACAAACCCCTGTAAAGTAAGTTCAACAACTTTCTGTGCATTACGCACAGCACACTGAGCACACAACGCATCTTTGCCTTGTCTTAATCTCGTGTACAGCACGGTAGATACTTGTGCACTGCAACGATTTGGATGTTGCAGTCACGTGTTACCTATATTTAACCTATCCACGCTAGTGTTTCGTTGGTGGCCGCAGAACACTGCAGCGAACGCTATTCCGCTCCTTTCAATAACTTTGTGGTTCTCCCAACATCGCAAACATAACACTGGTCACTGAGTCATGCATTAACTGTCGAACAAATGCGTTATTTAAGTTTGTTAGGTTTTTATCGGTCAGTCTAGCTGCTGTGTGTGTATATTCGAATATGATCCCGTGTATGTTCATTCTATCATGAGATTGTGTTGTGCGACCCACGACCACAAAGCTTTCTACATCTACCTTGCGAACAGATCTGCAGCAGTTCATATGGCAAGTGTCGCTCTGGTAATTGTAATTTGGTGGAAATATTTTGCAAATTGCAATTACACAAGAACAAAAATTATCAATTACAATTACATGAAAGTGTGCAATTCATCACATTCAATGATGTAATTGTTATTGATCTATCTCTGATTAAGGACTGCCTGCATTTTGTGAACACACAAGTTTGTTTGCGCCTGTGATATGGCGGAATATCATGTTTGCCCACATGCGTCTCGTAGAAGCGCCACCAAGAATCTGCAGGTCCACTGTACAGCAGTCTGGCGGTGATTGGACCGCTGGAAAGTTTCGTTTTATAGTGTTTTTATATTTCTTGACAGGAAATGTTTGAATTGGCTTACCGCTCTGGCGATCCAGAAATCAGAAAGAAGTTACTTGAAGAGAGGAACAAGTGAGTGACATTGGTTTATACGTGTCTTTTTCGTTCGCCTAAAAAAAAATGAAGCCGCCGCTGCTGTGCGCATGGCGCACGGTTAAGTACCGACAAAACAGCAGTTCGTTTTACTTAATTTTGGCCCTTTTAACACGACGTTCTCTACGTGGAACATAACGCTGTCACTGTTGGTTTTCTTGATTTGAATAATGCACGTTGCTCTTATTATGTATTTTATTTTTTGTTTGTTTGTTACTCTTTCTTGTGCGCATCCAATTTTAACGGATAAAATTTCACTCCATAGTTTTTTTTACTTCAATTATTTTTTAATTTTTATGCTGTGTTTAATATTTTTTGACCACATCGAATTTCCGCAATGAGACTAAATCCATTCCCTTGTGTACATAGGCATGGCCTTTTCATCTGTAATTTTCCCCCACCACGTTCTGCGTTTGTTTGTTTTTCTAACTATGCTTATTTTATTTTCGACTGTTGTTTTCTAACATTGGTCAATAAGCTTCAAACAGGGTTGGTTGACCTGAGGTGACCTGTCTAGTCTTCCAATAAATCCTATGTGACACAGTGAAAACCTTTGTTCATATTTATTAGTTCTCTTGCCAATTGTTTGTAGTTTCCACTGGCAATTGGTTATCTTTGCATAATGTTTTTTGCATCGTTTCTGCTTATAAGCTGAGTCATATGAAGCAATCAATCAATTAATCGTTCCTGCACCAGCTAAAACTGATCTTGGTTGGTCGCGGCGATTTGTGGCGAGGTGCTAGAAGTTTGCGCAACGTGCGAATGTACGTACCGATCAAGACGCGTTTTAATCATTTTGTCACCCGGGTGTGTTTAACCATTGCCGAATAAACAAAAAGTCGCGAATAGACTTCCGGCGAGTAGGGAAACAATGTGAGTCAGCCAACAAGCAGCTGAAACCATGAAGCGGACGGCAGAAGCGCTTCCGCTCTAATCACAAATAGTTGTGCACTTCGATGGCCTCTGACACAGCAAGCTGTTGTTTATGCGTGGGTGCCCATTCTAAAGAGGCATCGGCGTCTCTTGCTGGTAATCCTATACGGCGTGAAACGTGATAAGCTTCTCCGGCATCATCCCATCCACTTTTTTGTCAGTGTAAAGAAATAAATGAAAGCATTGGTTTGATAGACCTTAGGCACGGCAGACATAGTTATCTAGAAACACAATGTTTGACAATAACTGTGGTCCACGTCATTTGCTACATTTTGTTTGCTACCGTGCAAGCCCAACTCCTGCTTGATATTAAAAGATAACAAGCTACTTATTGTAGTGCCGTGTACTCGACTGGTCGTTTTTTTTAAATCGGATTCGATTCGAGTTGAATTGTTAGTGTATTCTCGAACTTTGATGAAAAGCGGTCTATTTAGGCCAGCTAAGTCCAACGCGCGGCCCTCAGGCCGCATGTGGCCCAGTCGAAAGTTTTGTGGGACCCAGTGTAGGTTTGGGCAGTAGTATAAGTACAAATTGACAACCTTTCTTTTTTTTGATAATCCAAAAATTAACATTTTAGATCAGTGGTTCCCAAACTTTTTCGAACCGTTACCCAAATCAAGGTAGCGATTATGTCTTATTACCCTCAATGAAAACTTTTCGCATTTCCTGTTGAAAATGTCTTTTCCAGTGATCGCTCATAATACAGAACAACATTGTGGTTTTGGTTCCGCGTTACCCGCAGAAGATCCGCATATTACCCCCGGGGGGTAATTTACCCCCAGTTTGGGAACCACTGTTTTAGATGCAGTGGTCCTCAGTGCCACTTCATCACGCCTGTACTGCGTACTGGGAGATTTCCACGTGTCCTCTGACACTTCGGTGTAAAACTTATTTTTAGTTTTCTGGTTTCTGACCTCGTTGTTCCACTGGCAATGCTAAACTTGCCTATGACATCACACTTACGAAGTGGCTAAAGGTGCCAAACATTCCTTACCAATGCCATTGCAGTTAGGATTCGAACGCTTTTAGCACAGTAGCATAAATTAAATTTTAGTTTGCCAAGATCAAAGTAGGTTATTCAACGTGCGGCCCTCATACGTCAATCATTGTGCGGCTCTCATTAAGATAGTAACATAATTTTTCACTCGGTAAGAAATTTCGGTTAGTAGCAGAGGTG
>JGI24022J15233_10003624_pt1 | contig 15440 bp, 7 predicted proteins | sample Ectturendosymbi2_FD_15233 | JGI IMG/M metagenome (IMG submission 15233)
TTCAGTGTTGAACGACAACTGCTTTGCATGGCTCGAGCCATTCTTCGACACTCCCGCATCATAATGCTCGATGAAGCCACAGCTGCCATCGACAGCGAGACCGATAGTTTGGTGCAAGACACGATACGCGAAGCGTTTGCTAATTGTACAATGTTGACCATTGCTCATCGTCTTAACACGGTTCTTACTTGTGACAAGATTTTAGTGATGGATGAGGGGAAGGTGAGTCACTATTACTGGAATTACTGTATAGTAAGTTTGCTATTTGTTTTTCGTGGAATTACGGTACACATGCTAAATATAAAAACAACACTCATCAAATAACTCTAAAGATTCTCAGGAGAGCAGTTTTTGCATCTGCTAGCAATCTGATGTTAATAGTCTCTGAAAAAGGTGTGTCAGACATTTTTTGCGAAATAGATGTGTATTACAAAACAGTTTTTGCGTTTGATCAAATGAGAACTGTTCGTCTGTGCACAGTGGCGTGCAGAGGTCTAGCGATATCCGGGGCAACTGCTTTATTGAACGCTCCTCCTACCAAATTCTAGTATTGAGCAGTGGCGTAGGCCTATGCTGGTGATAGTTACTGGATATACGCTGTTTGAGACGTCAAGTTTGCGAACCAATGTTTTGGCGAAGTGTGTTAACACAACATGCATATTCAGGGACGCCGGAGCAGCGATAGGGCAGGGGAGCAGTAGATATGTTGAGGTCAATGCAAACTTATAAAAAATAAAAACATCGTTACCAATTATGTTTGTTTCTGCTCATCAACAATGTTAACCTCAAAAATAAAAACATATATTATAGAAAATCATTCTGAATTTTCTGCGTGCCCGAATAGTTGCAATAAATTTATTTCAAGTCGATCTTCATAAATCATGAAATTACCTATTATACTGCTATGAAAAAGCACCTCCGCCTCTGTTGCACCCTATTTTGAAAGGGCAGAGGGGACAATGCTCCCGCCGTGCTCCATTCTCCGGCTTCGCTCTGCATTTTATTCTACACGCACTCTCTTTACTCGTTGCAGGCTACAATGTGTCACTGCAATGAACATAATATATCAGCCGTCTCCTGAGACAGAGCATAACTGCAAAACTATCCCGCAACACGTTAAAACTGGGGGGTTGAACACACTCAGTGCTACGTCAGCGCAGTTCACAACTACAAAAATACAATGCTGCGCGGATGTCTAGTTGAACAGCAGTCGAGCAAAGAAGGTGCGGCTGGGATGTCGGTCACCCAGGGTTCACAGTTTAAAATTTGTAAACAACGCAATAATTGAGAACGCGCTTAATAGCACACAAGAAAATTTCGTTTTTTTATGTGGTTGTTATGTGTACAACTGCTGGGAGGACAGAACAGATACGGGCTTGTGTGTGCTGTTATGATCAATCCGCCTGAACTACCAATTATTGACGAAGCTCCAAACGAATCACATATTGCAAGCAGAGGTGTTCGACGGTATTAGCACAAAAAACGAAACGGGAAACTAATGATACATCATAAAATCAGCTAAACCAAATTGAAATAGGACAGTTTTGAACTTTGACTCAGAAAATCAATTAAAGGTCCATAACTATCTTCAAGTTTGTAGTAATTGGGCCTAACGAAAACACCACCCAGGTGTTTTCAAAAAAGCCCACTTAATACAAACCACTAAAACCCACCATAAACCCCACTCTTTTTTTTCTTTGAAAAATGTACTATTAAGTTAAAAGTAAAATAAGCAGCACACTTGTACAGTTAACTGTAAACTTTTTCAATGAATCAAAACAAACAGAGACGGAATTTGAAGGACTTGAAAAAAGAAGAGAATAAATAATTCGACCAGTTTGAGTAAATTCTACTGGTTATCTTCGTCACCTGTGTAAAATCGGTATACTTTAACCAAATTTTCTGCCTTCTCTGGATCCAAACTGTTTCTGATGATGGACCATGCCAAACCATATGTTGAAAAAATACACTATATAGATGCTGAACTGGCAGGGCATGTAGGCTACATAAACGTGACGTGAAACTGCTGAGTTTGTGTGGGAGTGGCTTTTCTCTGTTTGCTGTGTGCATGCTTTGCAAACCTTACCACTTTGGAGTGAATTGACCAACAACACGTTGCGAAAACTAAGAAGGGGAACAATTCTTTACCCTCAAACTTAAATGCCATTATAGGTATAACAAGTTATTATTGTGTAATTCTGAAAATGGTGATATTGCATGATGCAATAAAAACAATACAGAATAGGGTTTTTGTATTTTTTTCTAAAAAAAGAACAAAAACTTGTTTCTTTTCATAAAACCCCCAAAAAAACGGATTAAAATAAAAAAAAACATGTGAATTGTTTTTCTTAGGCCGGTTTTTTTTCGACCCTGATTATCTTTCAATCCTTTTTTGCGATTTTCCATTGATCCCACGATCTGGAACAAGTCACGTCACTATTAGTTTGATTGGGTGTGCGCTGCACACCTAAAGTACAGGTCCCTGGTATTGAAGAAGGTGAGAATTACTGGCATTTGAATACGAAAAAATTGGTATTGACAACAAAACAAGTTTCCTAAAACTAAATCCATGCAGCATGTATCAGTGGACGTGCAATAGGAAAATCATCAAGTTACAGCATTTCAATTTTTGTAATTCCACTCTTTGGATGCTCCCCTGGCCTTGGATGCCCGGGACCGTCGCCCCGTTCCCCCCCGTCTGCACGCCACTGCCTGCGCATAAGGTGAAAAATACACTTTCGCTTCTGTGGTGATTTCTTTTGTCTTGGGGATTTTACCTGTGTTAATATTATGATACAGAAAAACATTTACCCGTATAAATATATGTGAAATAGCTCTTAGCTGTAAAACAGAATGCCTTTAATTCCAGTTGTGTGCATCAAGCTGTCTTGAAAATACCAACTTGGCTACCTATTCCTCTAAAATTTTGAAATATCAAATCTTTTTTCCCAAATTAAAAGTAGGCTCACAGCTTGTTTACGTCAGCAAAGCCCACAGCTTACTATAGTTCGGTGCAGTGTTCGTTCTAAGAAAATCGTTCAGCAAATGTTTGTTTCATTGCGCACTGAGCGCATGAAATTTCGCAACCATGCAGACACGCAACCACCAAAGCGTTCCAATCGGTAACAGGGTGATGCGATAGATACGCAGTATTAAATTTAGAATGTTGGAAGTACGCGAGATTGAGATAGCAAGGCGCAAGTTGTCTGCTAGTACTGCGCAGTTGCGCACCTTAGAGGGAACACTGGTTTAGTGCATTACATTTCAGGTCACTGAAATACGAAATAGTTTGTTCACAAAACGTTTTTGAGGAAAAAGGCAAAAACTATTCCATATCAGTAATTTAGTGGGTTTTTGATCCGTGTTCATGCAAGTAAAACAACTATTGCATGTGCCTAACCTAGCCTGTATTTAAGAGAATGCTGAATTGAATAACGCAAAACGGTATTGATGACCATGTTGCTAATGTCCGATGAAATCAATTTCCGGTAACGTTCATGACGCAATCAAGCCTGCTCTACTTGTGGATGGACAGAACAAAATAGTTCCTTGAGGTTTTTGTGGCAGCCTTAGTTCAAAGTTTTTAAATTTTTTAGTGACACGCTGACTAATCTCCATGAGCTCTTTATCTGAAACAAATTAAGGTGACTCATTGCTGTTGATGTAAACCTTCATTTGATGAAACGTCGCACTTGTGACTTTCTTCTTGTTTGATCAACTAATTGTGCCTTCAATCACATCCTATTGATTTCTCTTTGATCACATAAAAATTTATGATAAACAAAGTGGTGCTACTATAGTGTGAGGTCTACCACACTATAGCGTGAGATCTACCTCCCGTTAGCACTATAGCCTGAGGTCTACCACAGCAATATATAAAGAACGGTAAAAATAAACATGCCATCATAATTTCCATACATTTGTTCTAGCGATACGCATTTTGAACATCTTTCAAGAACGACACAAATAAATCATTGGAATTTTTTCTCATCACCTTCCAGCAAAAAATGGTCAAGATGAGACTGGAACAACTGACGACTAACACCTCGTATTCTCTTCAGTAATATAGTTTTAGCGTCCAACTTTGATCACTCAATTCCTGTGCGTTTACTCCTGTTGCTGGATCCACAAAATGTTGCTGGTGGTTCACTGTAGAATGCTGTTACCCGATGGCATTTAGGTTGCTATAAGGAGGGCACTCATATGAATGAATAACCGAACCATATGCACATTCCCTTTCGATAATAAGGATTAGAGCAGTTTGTTCTCAACGTGGGGCCTGTGCCCTACCAGTGTTGCGTTGCAAACTTTGGTGGGGCGTGTAGGATGAAGATATTATGAAACAATTTTGGGAATCCAAAATGGAAAGACACTTTTTCACAATCAAACTGATTGGTAGATGTAAAGCTTTCACCTGTTTACCCCTATAGGACGACAATCCAAGCATGTTAGCTGTGCATTGTGTTACCCACAGGAAAATTTAGTTGCAAAAAATGTTGCTCCTACACTGCACGAAATACTCTATTCTGTGACCAAATGTATCAATTCCATCAAAGCAAATGCCAAAGCAGAACGTCCGTTTCAGAGGTTTTGTGAGGCTAATCATGCATATCATAGGCAGTGACGTAACTAAAGGTTTCAGCTAGGGGGGAAATCTTAGCTGAAGGAGGTCTACTAACCCACATTCAGTAAAAAATTGAGACATGAAAGCGAATCTGTATGTGGAGAATGTCTCTACTAAAACCCAAAATCGGTGGAAAAGACTCCGCACTTCCAAAAAACGAAAAAAACAAAATACTGAAAACCAAAAGAACACTAAATACCAAAATATAGGCTAAACGGGGCCTATATTTTACAATTATCTTGCCAGGGGGCGGTTCGCAACCCTGCCACCCCGTCAGTTACGCCACTGATCACAGGCGGTTGCTGCACCTTACATACCGAAGTAAGGTAACTATCAAAGGGAAGCTGCCTAAAAAGATTTATGGAACTATTTGAGCCACTCAGTGAGTTTTGAAGGATAAATCTGAAATGGTGCTAGTGCTATTGATGAGCTATGAGTTACTTAGCGGATAAATTTGAGAAAGTTTGTTCTTCAAACAAGCAGCTCCAATAAGCCAATGCAACACTTTGCAATGCAAAATCAAAGATATTTCTATTTCTGACATTTCTCAGTTTGCGCAGAAACAATATTTTGTCATAAAGCTATGTCCAATTTTCTTGGTTAAAAGAATGTGATAAAACTAAGTAGGCAAACACAGTTATTGCTACACACGTGGAAATGCTGATTAATGACTTCAATGAAAGATTTTATGAGTTGAAAGCAATGGAGTTCCCTTCTTGGTTGACTCAACCACTTTTAGTAGATTTATTTGCAGTATCAGAGCAACGGCAACAGGAAGTATGTGAGTTACACCAAGATGAAGCGTGAAAACTCTTTTCAGGATTAAAGGAACCATGCCATGTGTCTGTCCGAAATGTGAAAAGAAATACCCTTGCTCGAGTAGCCTACTTCGGCAAGGCAAAACTGACAAGTTTTCCGTCATCTTCTTTGGTCGAATGTGGGGTTATAGCGTTGTTGCGGATTTGCTGCGTGCTAACAGAAATCAACTAGAAATCACCAAACGTAGTGATGGTGACTAAAACTGACTAAAATGGAACCTCGAATCAAACAGATATGTAACCAGGATCAGCTGTAGAGATCCCATTTAACAATGTGATTGAGCATCGCAGTACATTTGAGTAAACTTTGTGCATTATAATTCATATCACGTAGTAAGCAGCGTAGTGACGGAGCGAAAACAAATACTTTTGACATGTAGTAGTTCTGGTGGGGCCTGAGATTTTTTTGAAGATAAAAGTGGGGCCTGGTTCAAAAAAAGTTGAGAACCACTGGATTAGAGTATTGCGGTCACGCCGTTCAACGCAAAGGTAACGACAGCCTGAGCCTTGCGTAAGACAAAAAAAACAAGGTCCATCAACTCTTTGGCCTCACACGATGGGAACTGACGCGGTAGACCTCAGGCTGCACCTGCGTAGGCGACATACGGCGGTAGACCTCAGGCTATTGTAGCACCAACAAAGGTCTCCACAGACGTTCACTGGGTTTATTTCAAAATTTTCTTGCAACCAGCCCAACAAAATAAGTGACAGCTCATTTGTTGGAAGATCAAATGTTTAAACAATTTGTGACTCCGTTCAAATAAAAAGTGAACTAAAAAAACGCAGAACTTGATCAACAAATACAAAAATAACGAACAAGTTTGATTACTTTCACATATTTCTGTGAAAAAAAGTAAAGATTTGAAATGTCCTAGCCGTAATTTGTGATGTAAGACTTGCTCTTTGTCAAACTTGCATGCTGCCTTGTAGCCGCTGCTTTGGGAGCCATGCCGTAGCGCTTACACGACACAGACTCATTCTTGCTGAGTGAATGGTATACGTGGTGACTGGACGCATGGAAAATTATAAAGCGTGTACTAAAAAGAGCATAGATTTTTTAAATCACGTTGGGGTTTGGCCGATGTGCTTTATTTCTTATAAAAAGTAAGACTGAAACCGCACGGCTTTGTGCTTATTACCATTTTTTGTGTGCAGGTCGTAGAATTCGACACTCCCGAGGCCCTAATAAACAATCCTATGTCGGAATTTTCTCAGCTACTGTCATCATCAACATATGGCGGTAACAAGGAAAACACTAAATGACCAAACTGCTTTTCTATTGACAGTGACGCGTTTTAACAATGGGAAAATTGCATACATTTTGCTGCTTTAGTCATTTTTGTTTGTGTTTGCAACAGCTATTACTGAGACAGAAGAGACATGATGTGTTTTTACACTTTGTTCTTATTTTTCGTTATTCTGTTTTGTGTTGTATAAAACGCACTGCAGTGTTTTCCAAATCTTGTTTGCATGAAATTTGTGGAAATAGCAAGTACTGCACCTTCAGGCATGTTTACTACCGACACGCAAAATCTAAATCTTTTTGCAATCAAACATGCAAGCCACTGTTCATTCCATTAACTTCTAAGGCCTGCATACATCTTGCGTACTATGTTTACTCTCACTGCTTATCTCCTAGCTTTCTTTGGTCTTCCTGGCAATCCACCTGTTTGCAACAATTAATGATATGCGAAGCGATTTTTTTGTCGGATAAACGCTTGCGTCGACATGGAGCTAAGTTTTCATCACATCTGCTTTGGGTGACGAAAGCAATGTTAAAATATTTTACCCTAAAAACAACATAAAAACATGAAAGAGAGGTCGTGTGAAAACTAGGCGTGGGTATTTGAAAATAGTAAAATGACATAAGGCGTGTGGGGCCATATCCAACTGCCGAGTAATGACAATGTTGTTCTTGCATAACCTTGTTTCCGAAGTGCGTTTTTATCCTGGGCATGACTACAGTAGATTGCTTCTATAGCACTAAGTACAAAATTAAAACTTTTCCTCAGAAGTGAGCGATCGGCGATCTGCAGAAGTTGGACTGTATCGCGGTTTAAATAATATATTTGGCATTTAAAATTTGCTTAGGACTTATTGTTAGATTTATATATTACACATCAGCAACATAATCTGGATTGTTCACGGCCGTACAGACTGACTAGCCTTGTAAATTTCTTGATTTGGTTCACACTAAAGCTGCATTCTTATGCCACACTGAACGTTCAACAGCAATTTAACTCCTGCCAAATTGATATTTTTTGTGAAGCGTAAGAAATAGTCAGAAAGCAAAAACGCAAATGAAAATTATCCAACCCATGGATAACGCCAACTTTTTGGCCATCATCGGTTACATTTAAAAATATCGGTAACCGTTGTTCGTCCGTAACCGATTAGCTTGCGCGCTAACTTTGCAACCCAGCCGCGAGACTATTCAGTGAGACACAATTCGTCGCGAGGGCGTTTCACAGCAGATATTTTTTTTTGACCGAGAAATGATTTTATCAAATCGTAACCTTCCCAACACACTTTGATGTGCTAGCCGCGTCGCGGAACTATTATTTGGGAACATACGGTAGTTGCGCTGCCCGATGGTTTTTGTTTGTTAACACTGAGGTCGCGTTATTTGTTGCGGACTGGTTGCACTTGAACTTGATAAAGACACTAACAAACTCCATCCAACACTGTCAATGATTTTCCAAACTGTTTAGCAACTGGCTTTCCACTTAAAAGCATTTTCTCCAAAATTGAACCCAACACCACTGCTTTAAATTCACAGATGTAAATACACATGATAATCAAGCGGATTTCTACGAGAAGCGTTTTGAACGTGTCCACACCATGCTTGATGTTGCATGGCGTCATAAGACATTGCGCGATGTAGGATGACAACCATCGTTTTGAAAGCAGCGTACTTTGTAAAATCCAATTGTTTAAAAGTAGGGTACGTTCTGTTTCGCTTACGGGTGTTGATTACAAATGATTGTATATTTTTGTGTTAAAAACCTCCTTGGTCTGTTACTGATATCGCTCCAGCGTTTCAGGATTTAAGGTGTACAGATTTAGGGATAGCAATCGTGCAAATAACCTCAAAAACAAATGTTAGTTAGCAAAGGAATTTTATAATGCCATTACATCCAAGGGTTATAGTGATGTTGCTGGTGGATTTTTTGAAATAAGCGTTGAACTTCAACGACGAATAGTTTTTGCTTCATGGTTCTCAAATCATGTCAGAAAAGCTTTTTATGCGTATTTATGACAAGATTTAGCAAAGATTTCATTGTGGACCTTGTTGGAGCACCAGCCCTGTATCGTAAGCTGTAGGGAACCAACACTCTCAGAGCTTTTCAAAGACAATTGGACAACTTTTCGACTATTCTGACACCTTACACATTCCGTTGGTCAACTGAACTTCCATTCGGTACAGAAAGTGTTTACAGAAACAGGAATGGTGTTCAGCGCCAACACTTGTCGTAAATTTGACAATTTCAACTGCGATCAACCGCCTTGTACGGTTTCTGAAACGTAACGAAATAAACTAAGAATTCTACCAGAGCAACTATAGCGAAAAAGTATGTTTTCAGTATTAAAAGTCACGAGCGCAATTATCAATTAGCAACCAAGCACACATTTGTGATTATTTACGATAAACTAAACACACAAACTGCAATCTTGATTCAACGTTTGCACTAATTAGTGAAATGCGACAGCGCAGTAAAATTACCCAACTGCATATAATAAACAGTAGTGAATCAGTTTCGTACCAAAGTTATGTGACTTCACAGCTGAGATGTTGAGTTGATATTTTATCAGACATGCTTATAGATTGTTGCTGCATTTTGAATGGCAGAATTTCGGCATAGTCGAAAACGTCACTAAAGGACAGGCAATAATATCATAGCGCTCGAAGTGAACAGGTCGTACGCTGTTTCAGACGATGTAGAGGCATTGCTGTCGGATACAATTTTCATTCAAACTGTGCTATTTGGTGCAGACGTGTAGCAAAATGCATGAAACACGGAAAGCTCACTATACAAAATTCAGTGGCCAGGGTTCAAAATAAAATGTGGCGCCATTGCGATTGGTCATGTTACCGCAAAAGGGTTCGTCGCTGAGCGTCTCTATCAGAACCGAGGTTCCACGCATTGACGATGATTTACCAGCGCCATGTATTCGAAAGCATGAAATCTGACGCATAGTGCAAACGGTTACAGACATGCTGAAGCCATATCTTTATGGGCAGAATGAAATACCGCTCACTGATGCAGCAACCAACTTTTGCACCAGACCGACGTTAGAGAGATAGTTTACTCTCAAGTGGAGAATTTGCACATTACCGACGTCGACCAACCGCTTGCGGTCAGCCTTTGTATTGTCCACGGATACAGTTAACCTAATCTTTAGCATGCTGTAAATAAACAGAAAGGCATGTAGTATTGAATACAGACCCGCAACCAGGGCAGTAACCAGGTAATAGCCCTCCCCCGAAATTTTCAAATATATGCGTAGTTGCTATGTACAACAAAAAGTACAATCATTTTGTCCCCACGAAAATATGCGCTGGTCGCGGCCCTGACTGAATTTAGTTGACTTTGAGCTAATTAGCTGTTGTAACAGTTTGGCATTATTTTAAAAATATGAGCCGGTAAATTGAAAAAACGAGTGGTCAGATGCGGAAAGGAACTGATCTATAGTCCGCCACACGGCGTGCCCTTTACCTAGTCAGCAATTTTATGAAATCAATCTGCGTTGCTGATTTCTTCTGTAAGCGTATGTACCCAAGACCTGAAACCGGCCAGATATTTTTGAAAAACTGCGCTGTGAAGTTTCCCGACCCACATTGCTGATCTCAATCCTCACAAACATAAACGAAAAGAAAGATACCTGCTTGATTTGTCGGTCACCATCAGTCTCAATTTGTCCGACCGAAACCCCTCAATTGTTATCGACTGGCCTGGCGACTGGATTCTGACCGGTAATTACGTAACAAAAGAAAACAAGAAAATTTAAAAACTGTTGGTAGTGGTTCGCTCGCGTCGGTCAAACGCAAACTCATCGCACAGTGCTAGCCTATGAACACTTTCGTCTTTCAGTGAACACGTTTTTTGCTTTGTATGAAAACGAGCTTTTTGGAAAAAATCTCAAACGTAATTTTGGCATGATGAGTTTCTCAAACTTCGTGCGTTTAGCTTGTGTGGCATTGCTTATAAATTGTATTGTCGCGTAAGTTACATATCTCACAAACTGGCATTTTACAGAAACAAAATGGATTCGGTAAAGATTTGAAAACTTAAATGAATAATCGCTTTTTCAGGTTGAATGGAAACAATAAAACACGTGCGCTGTCAGAAACAAAAGCAGATCGTGTGTTGGTTTGGTCGCGAAAGTCACATTCAGTGAAACCTGACACACACAAACTGATCAACGAAACTAATATAGTCACACCAAGCAAATCAAATGCAGGAGACGATCATTAAGACGATGGCTTGAAAAACAAAACGGGTGGCTGTTTTGCAGCAACGAGTCACGTCTGCACTAAAATAAACTTCTGCCCGTGGATACGTTACTTGTAAATATCGGCAACACACCTGTTTGCTATGTCAGCCAACAAATGTCATGAAGGAGATACAGTTTCAACTGCAAAAGTTCGTATGCTTCAAGTAAAAGGGTATCTCTGTTCACTGCCATACTGGTTTCTTTTGTGCACTATTAATGGAATGCTTGCACAAGTTCCACATTTATGTTCTAAGTAGATTTGAAATATTTTCGTGCCCTTATTACAAACGTAACTGGCATGTTCTTGAGGAAATTCAACGCACTTTAGGAAACGCTTTTGCAGTTAGTCAAGGTATATCAGATGTAACTGTAAAGGTTTAAATCCCAAAGAAAAAGGATTATAAACGTGTTTGTTTCTACTCGCTATACCCACGACAAAGTGGCTCATAATTATTTTATTTATTTGCTTTACTTTATGACAATTTTGAAACAGGCTTCAGCTTGATTGGTGGAAGTCCGTCATGTCACAACGATCTTAGAAGCGTACACAGCGCCAAAAATAAGAATATATGCTTGAACTGACATTTATGGCAAACCAAAAATGTAAACGCAGAAAGACAGCTTGGTCCAAACGTTTAAGAATTCGGCGGAGGACCGGTGACATGATTTAATACTTGTACTGGCTTGGTGGCTTCTTGGTAGGTAGTAAGCAGAAATTACAGTAGCAGAAGTTTTTAAAACCGTGAAGTGTCGCGAGACCTCCTAGGGTTGTCACCGCCACCTTCCCAAAGAAATATGTTTTGAAAACAAATAAATAGCATACTGTAGTATTTACTTCCATCAATATGGCAACTTAGGAAAAACAAATACGTATTGCACCAGAAAGAAAGACGCCGTTTCTTCTTAATTACAGCTATAAATCAATTACCAACATTCTTGCAATTTTAGAAAATAAGTGAGCCTACCGCAAAATAAACAATAACCACTGAGAACAAGCAAAAAGAGTTTGGACGTGTTTGTGCAGTTTTTCAAAATAAAACTGCTGAAAAAAACAAAAAATAATGGCATTAATACGGACATTGTGAGTCCTTGCAAACAATTCTGAATATTTGGGAATTGTCATACATGTACTGTATACGCCTGGCGAGAAAAAGCACCAGGCGCTGAGTGAGGTAAGCCTGTAAATGTTCACATTTTTCAACGTTTTGAATAATGCTGCAGCGTACTGTTTTGCAGAACTGGATGGTTGGATGGTGTACCATACAAAATGGAAACGAACTTATTTAAACAATAGGTATGACATTCTTGAATAATCTAAGGCCCCTGACAAGAATCTCTTCTACTGCAACAGTATTACCTCCTATGAAAAGCGCCATGATCAGCTCTTACTCACGAAAGTAACATCGTGGCAACATTGCTCAAACGCATAGCCGACATAATCAGAAACATGGGTTGTTGTGCTTAACAGCTCATGAAATCCCACCCGAAAGCTTAGGCTTGCCTGTTGGTGCGTCGAGTTGAATCAGAGGCACATTCGTTGATGGCAGCTCATTCGGTGCATGCGCTTTCCGGTTGTTGTTTTTCAGGTCACCAAATTGTTCTTGCAAGGTTGATACAGTTCTCTCAAGCTCAGTTATCCGCTTATCTGCCAGAGCGACGCTAGCCTCAATTGCATCGACGCGTTTGCAAAGGCCGCTTTCCATGACGTCAAGCCTCTTGATAATCGATCGAAGCAATGTGTAAAGTTCTAACGCGGTTGGTTCACTTTTCACTCGAATGGACGCTTCACTGGACCTGCGACTTCTTTTGTCACTTTCCATACTTGCTCCCGACCATATAACGATCAAGTTTAAAGTAGTTTGTAATGATTTCCACCACTCTGCCTGAATATTCTAAATTCGCTCCGTTGAAACAAGTGCTATCTGGCCAACAGATCTTCAACTAGACAGAAAATATCGTTTTCGGTTTTCCTCCAACTCAACTAGCTATACGCAAGCACAGGCATGCTAAACATAACCCTGAAATGCAAAAATGTATCTTTCACTGGATGGTGCAATCAAAAACGTGATGACAAGTGGTCACCCAGCGATCAGCAGCAACCCACGCGCAGCTACCGTTACAAGCAAAAGCTTTGGACAAAACGTTCATGAAATTTCTTTACATGGCAGCGGAAAAGCTCTGAGTCATGACATGAAAAAAGCGGCAGCGATTTCTCTCGGTTGAATGACTTTGCACTGACACGCATGCTCTTGCTGAGGTACACCAGAGGTTTCGGCTTATTTTTCACAACATTGAAGAAAGGTGTACAGTTCGATGATTTGGTGGTGAATTCTGATTTAGTTAAAGACAGTCAATTCAAGCTTGGAAAAATGTTTGTTGACCTGACCACATGGCATGCGAAACAAAGTCCGTATTGCTGTGTACAGGGCCTCCAAGATATTTTTTTTGAGGCGGAACAAAATCCATTTTAGATTCCCAGAGTTGCAAAATTATTTGAAATAAATACAAATTAGAGCTAATTAAATGTGCATCGAACTTCAGCAAGACGTGCTCGTTTATTGAACTTATGAAACGTTTTGTTGAAACGTACCAGTTTTCAAGTACTGTGACAATATTATCATTTTTAAACGTGACTTTTAAATGTTCACAGTAAAATCTTATCAAGGAAGAAATTAGAAAAAAATGCCGCAGTCTCAGAATGAATGGAGTCGATCGAGGTTGAATAAAACGCTACTGGTGAAATGAGACTGCGACCTCATTGAGGAACTGTATCTTAGGAATAAGCTTACTTATTTAACAAGAATGAAGGGACAGAACGAAATATTTTGTTAACCGACTATTGCTTCTACTTTTGACTGCGAGCCACGATAAATAGCCACACTGGCCACAGGCCGGCGACCATTGCTTCAAAGCTTTCTGTCGAACTACTATAAGTGGTTAGTTTCTCCTGTATCGTTTCGAAATCTTCAGATTTTGGGTATGTGCGCTAATCCTAAACTCAAATTTGATTAGAGCCTGTATCTGCTTGCGGCGCAAGTTTAACAATCAGCAAAATGCATAGCACAAGCACTTGCGACCTGCACTGCAGTTACTTGTTAATTTTAAACTTTTTAGTTATCACTTAGTTATCGTACACGTATGCGCAACATTCGGGGGCTACTGTTGTTAGAATATATTTTATTGTGAACTGGCATGATTTCATTCAAATTTCACTTCAAGTATCTCTTAGTTTGAAAGTTTTGGTTTATTGGACTGAGTTTTATCTAAGATTTGTTTGAAAATGAAAAACGCAAAGAAAAACTCAGATTAATGGTCATGATGGGACAGTAACCGTGAAAGGGACGGTAATCGTGAATATCTTAAATTCGACAAAGTAGGCAAACATTCAAGTTCAACAAAAATAATCACTATTAATGATTATCAATGCATCATACCAGAAAAATGCACTGCCAGCAATTCACATCAAAATACATGACACAAGCTTACCGAATTCTTTAGGTCAAACCAGTTTATCATCAATTTCGCTACATTATTCCGAGTTTGTTAGTGACAAAAACTCAAATGTTCCTTCAGTCTCGGGCCTCTCCGTAGCTGTCGGGCGCCGGAACAATGTACATGCTGGACCCATGAACGTCCGCAGAAAATTTTCCAGGGGGGGAGACAATTTCGCTTATCCTTTTTCAGGTTGCGAACAATGCAAATGGACCTTCACGAAACGCTTTACCCTTTCCACACCGCAAAGAAAATTCCCCATGAAAGCACGCGCACCATTCGCATTTCTTGAAATCGTATTCAGATGGAGGTGTATTCGAGTTTGCGAAAAAGTTGTAGGCTACTTCTGTCATCCTTTACAGCTTTTACTGAATTGGCGTATAATCCAATATCATCATTGTTGACTACAGACAATTGTGTCTGAATTCCACTTGAACTATCCACAACTGCGTATGCGATGCTCACATCAGTCTGTGCGAGTTGAACCTCGCTTCTTAAAATTTAGTCAGAAATGTTTTCTACACTTTAACATGCTTTTTCTTTTTATAAACTACTTAATATCCATTTTTCGAGCATTTTCTACAAATGCGTCATAATTTCAGAATACTTAACCGTAAGAAGAAGCGGTGAAAAAACACGAAAGTTATCACTCTCGCAAAACACTTTCAAGCCATGAGAAGTAGACCACTAAACTATCGGTCAACTTACTACAGTCAGAACACCACCCAAGCTTAAAAATGCGCAGATAAATTATGAAAACTCGCCAGAGAAAATACAGCTTTGCACTTGCTCACTCAAAATTCAGAACTAAACCTTATGTTGGCTATATTTCCACAAACCTGCGTATATAACAAGCCATGCAGTGTGTAAACAGACGAGTGCATAAGCGCAGTTTGAATAAGCCAGTGTGGTCCAACTACAGGCCCGCGGACCACATGTGGCCCGCAGATACAATTTTTAAGACCCGTGAGCTTTTGCACATGGGCGTCGGAAGGATTTTTTCCAGGGGG
>JGI24022J15233_10003627_pt1 | contig 15438 bp, 10 predicted proteins | sample Ectturendosymbi2_FD_15233 | JGI IMG/M metagenome (IMG submission 15233)
AATTACAACAGCCCAAATCAAAATTGGGCCAACTGAAACAACTTCATTCAAATTTGGGTAGATTTAGAAACATTTTAACATTAGGAGCATTTAGTAGTGGTAACTCACCATTCCAACTAACCATAATTTTTGTAAACCTCAAATTGTTAATGCTGTAAAGCAGGGGTTCTCAACCGGGGGTAAATTTACCCCTTGGAAGTAAATTTTTTGCTTATTCTGTGGGTAAATTTGATGATGCTAAAGTTACAATACTTTGTTTTTGTCTACAGCGCTAGTGAGTAAACAAAAAAACAGGGGGTAAATTTTATGTTGGGAAGCTGGCAAGGGGTAAACGGGAGAAACAAGTTGAGAATCCCTGCTGTAAAGTGTACAACTAAAATGTAGCTGTAGCTGCAAAATGTTTTGAGGCAGTAATGAGGTGTAGCTGTGATATAAAACTGATCATACATGTTGTGCAAATGCGATGCAAAAACAAGTGCAATGAAAACAGACCGAATTTGATGAACGAAATGTAAAAGAGTGAGATCGACAACACGTTTTCGGAATAACCACGTAGGAAGATTGGAGATTTGCAGTGTGTCACCAATGAAATTATTTTGATTGAACTCAGTCTTCGTGAACAAGTTGAAAGGACAAAAATCAGCTGTATCTGGGAATCGCTCTTGCCAGCAGTCTTTGATTAATGACACACAGGGATGGTCACGGAATGTCAAAAGGTGGGCTTTCTATTTTAGACATAGTATCTTGTGTCTGATGAACAAGGGCATTTCAGCGCATGCGTACTAGAGACACACTACTGGAGTGCTAGGCATGGCTCCAAGGCACAAACGCAGTGCATCATTTTGTATTTTAACTAAGGGTTTTAACATATTGGAAGAAGAGACAAAATAAGCTTCCATGCCGTACTCTACCACAGATCTAACTAACGACCTGTATATTGTGAGCAGTGGTCGTTTACCTGCACACCAAGAAGTGCCTTTTAACAAGCGAATGACATTCAGGCGAGCCCGGCATTTAGCTGCTACTTTTTGTATGTGTAATGCGTATGTGCCGTTTCTCTGGACTGTAAGTCCTAAGTATTTATACTCAGTTTTCAGGGGAAGCTCGGCATTGCCCTGTAAAAGCAACGTAATCGGTTGTGGTTTGTGTTTTTTTTGTAAATAATACGGCATCAGATTTTGCACCAGAAATTTTAAAACCATTTTCATCACACCATTTGCATAATTTGGTCAAAGATCGTAGGCAAAGCTGGTTTAGAATTGTGATATCCGATCCATGTTCCCAGAAACAAAAGTCATCCGCGTACAAAGCACAAGGAGAGGTGGTGGTGTCTGGCAGATCATTGATCATCAAGGAGAAAAGTACAGGGCTAAGGACATTGCCTTGGGGGGTTGCATTTTCCAGGAGTTTAGTCATTGACAAGGNANATCCAACTCTAACTTGCAAAAGTGCGATTTGAAAGAAAAGAACGGANGAACTGAAACATGCGACNGGTAATGCCATAGGTAAGTAGTTTTAAGCAAAGAACAGTTTTGTTGACCATGTCATAGATTTTTCGACATCAACAAATACGGCCAGAACGTTGCGTTTGTTCGCCAAGGACTTGTGAATAATGTCATGGAGACGGAGAAGGTGATCTGTGGTTTTTCGGCGCTGCCGGAAGCCGGACTGGGTGAGAGACAAAATATTATTGTAGTCTAGGAACCATTTGAGGCGACGGACGACCATTTTTTCGAAAAATTTGCAAACGTTGCTTGTCAGAGAGATTGGACGGTATGAGGAAGGCATCTGCGTAGGTTTGTGCGCTTTTGGAATAGGAACTATGATGGAGTGCAGCCAAGACGGAATTTTTTCTGTGAACCATATTTTGTGGAATAACCGTAGTTTCATTGCGAGAGAGTTGACAGACATGTGTTTAAACATTTCATAACAGATGTTATCAAGACCGGGTGTAGTATTTTTTGTATCTTTGAGAGCAGAGAGTAGTTCGTCAATTGAAAAGGCTTGGTTATGTTGTGTGTCTTGCAGCAGAGGGTATGACAAAGGGTGTTGCAGGTTTCGCTATTTTTTTGGCAGGGTTGAGTGAACGAAATGCGGAGTGTAGTTTGAAGGACTGCTGGAGAGAACCAGAACGAACTGGTTTGCCAGAATGTTTGCCTTGTGTTGGCTATTTTTCCCCGAGATACCATTTGCTACTAACGTAGGGATGTGAAGAGAGGAACGTTGTCCTGAAAAGCTTTTGATTACTTGCCAAACGTGAGAGAGATTGGAGTTGGACGTGAATGAAAAGCAGTATTGTTGCCAAGAAATGTTTTAGCCTCGAGAATGACTATCCTAGCTTTGGCTCTGCATCTCTTGAAAATGATAATATCACATTGCAATCTGGTGCGCTTCATTCTATTAAAAGCATGTTTTTTGTTTTTCACTGCAATGTCACGCTGTTTATTCCACCAACGTACAGGAATTTTATGAGACTGTTTGGAGTGAGGGATGGCGGCTAGTGCGGCCTCACGAACACTGGTTTCAAACAGACAGTAGGAATAATCCAAGGAGATTGAGAATGAACTCAGTGTTTGATCACAATAGGCGCTGAATTTTCGCCAATCGTCTTTGGAAAAATTCCATTTTGGGATGGCATTTTCTTGTGGCGTGGTGGACGCTTCAACAGCGGTGAGGACGATAGAATGGTCACTGCCCAAAAACTCATTTGCAACCGTGGAGACGCAGTTTGAAGCACAGGAATAGGATACAAGGACAAGATCTAAGAAACTGCACATATTTTGTCCAGTGAGTGAGAAATGGGTAGGTGTTGTGGTATTTAGGATAACCAAATTGTGCTTGTCTATGACATCTACCATAACCTTGCCGTTACTGTTCGTGCACTTACTGCCCCACATTCCGTGATGAGCGTTGAAATCACCGCATAGAATGACTTTAGCAAAGGTGGATAAGAAGTCGAAAATTGTGGAATGCAAAATGTTGGAATGGGGATTATAGACGTTAAATATGGAAAATCCATGAATGCTAAATCCCAAGAACTCAAGATTATTGCCGGCTGGAAGGGTCACATCGATTTCCAAAAGCCTGGGGATGATTTTACACAAACGAGTAAGCCCCACCTTTTCCCGTGGAAGGAGGTCGATCTTTGCGCATTAGACAAGTGTGGAAGGGAAGGCCGGTATTTCGGTGTCAGATGAGATTCCTGAATGCAGATTAAGTCTGGTAAGTGGTCCAACGTTGATAAATATTTTTTAAATTCAGGCCATTTCTTAGAGATAGACCGAACATTCCATTGTAAAATTGTGAAGGCCATTGTTAACTAGAAAAGAGGTTCAACTGTTTGGCATCCACCGGTAAGCCCATACGTCCACCAGCTGCCTCTGTGATGATTTGACATACATCGACCGTGTCATTTCTGTCTGTTGCCAGAATGGTTCGTTTACTTACCTCAGCGAGAAAGGCAAGAAAAGTGACTGGGTTGCCAAACAGTAGACTAGAAAAATCCATTTGCTCAGTAACAACATTCTCATCCTGTACGAGCGGAACATTGAGTGGAAGATTAACCTGGGTACTATTATCAGAGGGTCTGGTGTTTGGCGGTCGTCCTAAAATCGATGTTGAGAGGGGGGAATCTGACTTGGACTGTAAATTAGGACCCGGAATAGCTCTGGACTTGGAGAACTCTTTGCACGCGTCAGCATAGGACAGGTTAGATGTAGTTTATATTTTTTATTCTGTTTATATCAAGGACAGGNTTTATCATTAGCGGAGTGATTGCCTCCNCAGTTTGGGCACTGCGCGGTGTCAGCTTCACACTCACTATATTTATNCTCAACACCGCAGTTTGAACAACGTGCCCTACCTCTNCAATGACTTGCTACATGACCGAAACGATTACACTTGAAACACCGTAACGGCTTTGGGATGAACTGCCTAACTCTGAAAAGCATATAGCCAAGCCGACCTTCTGCGGGCAAGTCGGCAGTGGAAAATTGGAGGAAAACTTATGTGGAATCTCTGAACTCAGAGGAATCCTTACATTTAACTCGGAAACGCTTCACAAAACTAACATTCTGGCCTGTGAGACCCTGTAAAATTTCTTCAGTAGAGATTTCCAACGGAACGTTGTATATAGCACCCTTAGCTCCAACGGGCTTAAGGGAACTGGCTACAACCTCGACTGTCTTAGTGCCGTCAGAAAGTGTAGTACAGCTTAAGAGAGTTTTCACCTGCTGAGCACTGGAGCAGGTTACAATTAGATTGCCATTACTCAAAGGAGAGCAAGCTTTGTACGGACCGATACATTTTTTAAGACAATTATCAATGAATATCGGGCTATATGTCTTTAAAAGTCTGTCAGTTTTTGCTTGAAGAACAACCGGTAGCAGCTCTACCGCATTGTTCTGCTTGCTGGAAGTAGGTGCTAAACTATTGTTTGAATCTAATTGCGATTTCCGTTTTCTCAATGACCGAAAGACTGCGTGTCCCTGTAGTATTCAGACGCATCGAGCGTCTCGTCATCCATAGCCAGGTGCAGAGAGCACGTACGTGCTAAAGTCTGAACTCGGTTGTTAGAAATAATTGCAACCTTCAACTGACGAACGCTTGGGCTATAAACAAAGGGAAATGGAAAATAATAACAAGCAATGAGCAGGAGTAAGCAAGCACGCAACTGGCAAAGACCACGACAACCAAACCTCCTAACGCTATCACGACGAACCTCCTCAGAACAAAGAACTCGCTCAACAGCTCAACACCCGAACAAAAGCTCACCAACCGAAGCAAAGTGATTCAATCCCCCTGCATAACGGAATGAAACCGTTCCAAGGGACGTGGTGAGCGCAACGATGAAAACACGCACATCAATCAAAAGCCATAAGCAGTACTTCTGGATAAACGTGTCAACTCATCAGCGCAAATCGCTGCACTACCAAGTGCTGCATAGGAGAGATTTAACAGTACAAGTGCTAAATCGAAAAAAACATAACATATCAAGTGCTCAATATGGCAGAAATTATTCAAAAAACATTCGTATTTGGCATACATGAATAAATAACGTTTAAGTGTGAAAACTTATGCAAGGCTGATTCGTTGGAAAACTGTCATTCTTAAAACTAGTTGACAACGGGTTTTATGTCATAAGTATATACGCTTAAAATGTTGCCTATTGAGGAAAGCTTGTCCCGACTATCCACAAGGTTCGCGCTTAAAAGCAATCCAAGGAAAGTTATTGCTCTGTGCACCTAGAGGTGAAAGGGCAACTTATCCTAATCAGTTTTGTTCAGCTTTGCCATCTTTCATACAATATATATGCTTATTCATTTTATGGTTAATAAGGTTGTGTTGCATCAATATTAGGCATGCATCAATCCACGCAATGAAAGTCAACAAAATTCAAATATAAAATTAGTATAACATATAGTCATGCATAAAAGATCAGAGTGTACATATCATTTATCGTAGTAAAACCAAACCAGGCATATTGTTTGCAGTCACAACTTCGCTCACACCGCTCGCAACGCTAACCGCTCACAAAGTCACACGCACCGCTCACGAAGTTATGAGCACCACTCACGCTCAGCATTCGCACAATCATGTGCAGCATTCGCACAGCATTCACAAAGTCGCACACCACACATCGCATCATCCGCACTCACAATCTCACGCCAGGCGCACCGCCCAAACTCATGACATTACGTCATGTATCTTGTTTGAACTGTGGTTCACCACAGTCGAGCCATCATCGTTCACACTATGGTTCGCCATAGTCGAGCTTTCACCGTTTGTACTGTGGTTCGCCACCGTCTTGCCTTCACCATTCATGGAAGGTCATTCAATGAGGATGCCACCTCTTAAACCCAAAAGAGGGGAGTGCCTTTCTGTAAACCTTCTGCGCGGAATCTCTCGTGAGAAGGCCCAAGGACAGCTAGCTATTTTTGGCTGGATAGGCCTTTTTTATAGTCAACATTTGAAGTCATTGCCTTTTTCTCTTCATACTTCGGTTTTTGCTTTTTTCTTCTTTCTGATGGATGTTTCATATCTCTCACTTCGCCTAAAACGTCACTTTTTTCTACTCCCCTTGGGGTTACGAATTAGGCAAATTCTACTGTAACAGTTTGTGAAACAAATGTATAACTTGAATTTCACTTTTCTTTGCAAACAGCGTCTGATATGAAACGGTAAAAAGAGGAATACCATGACTTTTACAAGCTTCATCTTTACCGGGAAGTTTCAAAACCGAAAACCTTCGCAAGGTCCAACGACTATTGGAGAAACGCAAAAGAGCCACTGAGCGCATTGTCGTCCGCCACCTCATATTCTCGTGCTCAGGAAGCAAAGCCCTTCCCGAAATGACCAGCTTGCATCCGGGTCGAGCGTACTTGCTCTTATGCTCATCAAACAGTTCCTGCAACTTCTCAATGCAAATTGTCTGAAGATCGAGAAGCTCTTCTTTCGTTGGATTAGATTCTTCGTCAGCTCGTTAGATCTGCCAACTGCATGTAGTGAGAAATTTCAGTTCGTTTTTTTCGTAGCTGAAAAGAACAATTGCTAAGACTAAGAAACCAGAAACTAAAAGCACTTTTGCAATACGTATGCCTATTGCGAACGTTTTCTCCTGCATTTAATGTGTCGATTTATGCGATTAAAGCTATGGTTTTTGATTATCTCCGTTTATTTTATGTGAAATCCATTTCTTTTATATCATGTTAATTTACGCAAGTTCACCTGCGTTTGAAAACACAGTAAACTTTGTTTTAGCAAAAATACCAATATCATGACAACGAGATCAATTCGCGAAATTTTACTTCCGAAAGACACACAAGATTATTCAGCTAGTGAATAAATAGAAATTTCGTGTTGATCCATATTCTGATGAAATATTTACTCTTCGTAGTATAGTGAAGTAACCTGCCCAGAAAAAGTTTGTGATTTTCCCGTTGCAATTCTCTTTATTGAAAAAATGCAGTAGATCAGGGTTCCTTACCGGTGCGAGATGTCATTCCGGGGGGTGTCAGAAGCGTCCGCCTGTATGACCGAAAATTGATGCATTTATTACTCTCCTGCAGATTTTCTTTTTTTTGTTTTGCAGTGGTTTAAAGACAAACCGGCCGAGGTTCGTTCATACCTAAGTGTCCCGATATTAACCATTCGCCTAGGAATTGATTGCAATCTATTCTTCATATTTATGAGTTTGTAGTTATTTTTGCTAGAATGAACTAACTACTGCACATATTGGTTTTGTTTTTTGACGCAGTAATTATTTTTCTGGACAAATTTCAGATAGCCTAAGAGTAGCAGATATACAAGTCGATTCCGCATTTCGTCATTCTTTGTAAATAGTTCTGAGGTGAATCGATTGCAGAGGACAGGAGCCGTACGCACTGCCTTTCTGCCTTTCACATTGGAATGAATTGTTATTCTTGTGGAAGTATTTTGATAATTTGGAGAGACGTGAAGGTCTCATCCACGTAATTGCGAATGGAGAAAATAATAGAAGCTTTTCTTTATTTCTGATTGTCATCATGACGCTGCAGCATGTCGAAGAAAAGGAAATGGAAAAATGACTACGTCGATTTTGATTTCACTTGCATCGAAACTGACGATTTGCAAACGTTTCAGTGCATGCTCTGTCAAATAGCTTCTCCAACGCAAATTTGAAGACACCTAAGCTACAAGAACACGTCGACAACCGACATGGTTCGGCCAATGTTGTGGCTCATGAGGATAAAGAAAAAAGTTGAGAGTGCACTCTATGGTGATCTGTAAGATCGGCTGTTCCACTTTCACATATATTTTTGGTAAACAAATCGCAGTGCACGGTATAAGGCAAGGAGGGAACAAGGTAAGGTTGGTGTTGTTGTGCTGTTTCAAATCATAACGACTACTATAAAGCTGTTCGAAAAGGTTTTCATGTTATTTCTGCTAAACATAATATAACAGCTGCGAAAGCATGTTGTTCACTTTTACGGATATTAATGTACAAGCTAAAGCTATGACAAACGAAATCAATGTGTTCGAAGCTGTCAAGTCATCAGTTTAATCATCACGCCTTGAGTTGATGATACCGGGTTGCAAAAGAACCGCTCAAGTGTGTCTTGTTCGCTTCAACAATACCTGACGTCGGTGATTTCCCTCAGACAGCCACACAAAGTAGTTTCCTGACGCTTTTTACGCGAACCTTTCGATCGCTTCAATTGATTTGAATGAGATGGTTTGGGTTTCAGAAATAATTCTCATGCTTCCCAAAGTAAGCCGGGCAAAGTAAGAGGAGGCAGAAAGCAGTTTCTGGGTAGATAGGATTTTGCAGGAGTGACTGCAGTAAAAGAATGCAAACTGCCGAATGAAACGCAGAATAGCAGAAACGAGTTCATTGCGTCAACAACGAAGCGAGCAATAACGGAAGGAAACTGTCGACGTAATTGAAAACTATTTTTCAATCACTTAAATTTTGTGCATTTACTTTGATCTGTTAATTTCGCTTTGTTCGTGAGAGAGAACTTCAAGATTTGTATAGTTCTGTGCTGAATTTGGTAAATAAGTGAATCAAATTAAATGCGCTTTAGTCTGAAAAAAATGAGTAAAACATCCGGCACTGCATCTAGCTGAGTTTTATGCACATTTTATGCAAACCATTGCCTTGTACAAAGTNAGGATGGGACAAGGTGAAGTNGCATGCAAGTATANATTTTTGTCTGGGGATACGGAGTATCAACAGGATTAGGGAGTACCTGTATTTATACTCTACCTGACCTATAANACAATGACAAAATAAACAATTTTACCCTTACAGGTATTTTTGCACAAACCTTGCAAATAATTGCTCTTATTAGGCTNNAGTCATAAACTGATTTAAAGCTATGTCACGCTTTCGTTTACCGATAAAGTATTNCACAAAGGCGTGGAGATGTTTCATGGTCGCATTAAGCATTCATANTACTTAATGCCAGTGTCTCGCCGAGCACTACCTTAACAGCAAGTTTCTGAATGTTTTTTTGCGAGGAAATTGTTCATGAACTAAGTTGCTTTATCCCAGGTAATAAACAGTTCAGACAAAATGTGTGTTTCTCAAAAGTGGGGAGTGCAAGAGTGTGCAGAAGGAAGTCTGTTGGCAGATTACATATTCAAAGATGGACTGCAGTGAAAAAAGTTGTAAGCTGTAGTTTTGAAACAAACATGTAATATTGTACAGTACATGAAAAGAATTCAGTATTGCGTTGACTCTCAGAAGAACAAGAGCAGAAAAAACTGTAAGAGTAACAGAAAAGTGTGTTTGGTTTTAGGGTTGCGTTCAAGTAAAAAAAGTCTATTGTTTAAGTAATGAGTCATTTCTAACAGATTACTTAAGTAGTTCAAGCAAATCAGGAAAATCGATATTTAGACTTAAAACATGCAAGCACATCTAAATCATTGCAATTTTTAAATAACATAATTAACATAATGTGCGGTCCAGAAAAAATTTCGCACCTGTTGCCCGCGATTCAGTTTCAACTTTTCTAAAGACAAATTACTTGAAAAATCAAGTAATGGCCTAATTACCTAATCAAGTAATTAGTAAAAGTTTTCAATTAAGTTATAACGTAATTACTTACTTGAACCCAGCCCTATTTGGTTGATGAAATTTTGTATATTTAGCTTAAAAAGTGTCATTTTTTTCTTTTGAGAGCTTTTGTTGTTACAGTTGTAAAAATAATTATGTCCAATAAAACTTTTCGACGATAAGAGAAATATTAATGAAGCATTCCATGCATAATTAACGCTTGATCAATAATCCGGATAAGCATTGTTTTTTTCTTACAAGCACGTTGAAGTTTCATTTTTGAAGAAAAGACATAAATTGCTGAAACAAGTCAGTCATGACCTCGCTGGAATGATTTTTGAACCCTTTCAGAACTAACTAAGAGGCCCACGTGTATCCAATAAAATCACACTGAAGCTGTGAATGCTTTTCCAAACGCACAGTACCGCTAACCGTCTTTAAATCTAAGCAGTTCAGGGCCGGATTAAGGGGGGGGCAACGGGGGGAATTGCCCCGGTCCTCCCCGCTGCAAGGGGGGCTCCCGTGATGAAATCTATTTGTTTCAAATAAAAAACTCGTTTGAAAAATTTTTGTGATTCAAAAGCGATACAAGAAAGAATTCTGAATTATATTCCTTTGTTGCTTTAAGCATCAGGGGCCCCCAACAGCAACTGATTTCTCTACAAGCTTGACTGTTTGCCTGTTTTAGTAATCGCTACTGAATACACTATATGTCTTTTCGGTTTTGTTCAAAGCAAATATACTTGATTTCGATGGAAATTTTTTCCTAATAATCGTTCTTTTGGCATGAATATGACTCTCTACTCGTGCATCACGCCTATTGCACAAATGTCACGAAAACGTTATCATTTGCCTGCTAAAGCTAGTAGTTGCTGACTGCTGTTTAGTATCAATCAATGTTGCCACTGGGGTCGGTCTCGTTAACATCAGATTGTTGCCTTTTTCAACATGAGATAACATCAAATTTTTATGGTACAATTTCATATAAGCCAAATGCTTCTATTAACAAACCTAACAGAGCGCGATTACCTTCGTTGAATCCGAAACAGCGAAATATCGCCAACCCTCTAACGACCACTGCTAAGACATTTTTGCCCAAGTTTGCAACGCCATAACTCGCCAAACGATTCAGCTAGGGTGCTGTTCAGACCATCTATAAATTCAGCAAGTCTTCTGGTTAAAATTGAAAAAAAATGTTTTCGTTTTGGGTTTGGGGTTCTCTATTGAGTCGTCACAAGTGGGGTTGTTTTTTCGTCTTTTTGGCCAACTTTACCCGACCCTGGGGGCCAAACCAATGAGCCAATTTTTTGGCTCAAGGTTTTTTTGAAAACTAGATTGTCATCCGAGTCTTTAGAGCTCTTGGTGATAGGCTATCTATCATATCTGGAACCAAAATTATGGATCAAAAACAAAAAAATTGGTAAAAATTGTACTCCCACAAATGCTAACGTAAGGAGAAAAGCACCTCGAGCCATAGATGGCTATAACTCGCTGTCAGAATGAGCTAGAGAGCTGTACAAACCCTCTAAATACTCGTGAAGTCTTGTAGTTTGCAATAAAAGAAACAGTTTCAGTTTTGGATGTCGGTTTTTTGTTTATGTCTACATAATAGGAGGACGTTTCTGCATATTTGTTTACATTTGGATGACATCATCATCCCCTGGTAACCGGCCAATCGAGCCGATTTTGTGGCTCAAAGTATTTTTGGATTCTAGGCTGTAATACGAGTCTTTAGAGGGTTTGCTTAACTTTTTAGCGTTTCTGGTTCAAAAGTTATGGCAAAACAACTGAATGTTAAATAGGGATATCCCCGAGAATTACTCATAAAATTCCAGAAATATTTGGAATATTTTAGCATAACTTTGGAACCAGAGGTGCTAGAAAATCGATCAAGGACTCCAAACACTCGTATTCTGGCCTAAAATCTAGTAAAACTTTGGGCCACAATATCGGCTCGTTGGACAAATTGATGACGTCATAAAAATAACTGCGAAACACTCCCCAGTCATGACGTCATCCACCAAAAACCCCAAACCAACAACTTAAAATTTTTTCTTCCTAAACTACAACACTTCACGAGTCTTTAGAGGGTTTGAAGAGCTCTCTAGCTCAATCTGCTGCCGAGTTATGGCTTGCCAAAGATTGGTTTGAAAGGGCTAAAAATACATTTTGTGCAACTCTTTGAATTCTGCCAAAAACTGTTTTTTTAGCTATACATTTGGCTCCAGATATGCTAGGAAGTCAAACAANGGCTCTAAGGACTCGGATGATAGCCTAGATTCCAAAACAATTTAGATCCAAAAAATTGGCTGATTGGGTTGGCACCCAGGGCCGGATAAAATTCGCCAAAATGGCAAAAACGCCCCAATTGTGATGTCCTCCACAGGTTTCACCAGACCACAAAAGAAAAAAATGTTCTTTCAATCTCACCAGAAGACTTGCTCAGTCCGTACAGGGTTTGAACAGCTGTCTAGCTCAATCGGCTGGCGAGTTTGGATTGTTATGAAATTAAAAAGTTTGGTCAAAAAACTGGCCGCTATGGACGTTAAAGTGTTTTAAATGGAGAAGTCGTTCATAATTTGTGTAAAATCTTAGTCTCAATGAAGCAAGAGCTTCTTTAGTTTGAAACGATAACCAAACACACATTAGGACAGTGGTTCCCAACTTTTTTAAGCTTGCGAGCTGCGACACCCTACAAAAGAAAAATATAATTTCCGGCACCTAGTGGCGTGCCGAATCCAGAGCAATTTGCTTTGAGTTTTGGCGACATTTTGAAAATATCTTTTCAATGATATATTCAAAAAGGTATTAGCTCTCGGCACACCTGGGTATTGCAAATGGTACCCCGGTTGGGAACCACTGCATTACGCTGAGAAATTGATGAAAGGAAGTTAAAAATCATGAAGCTAACTTATTTTCGTCCAAAAACGAGAGGAAATGTGGAAAACAAAAACAACAACCTAGTCAACATCAGATTTGTCGACAAAACATCAGACGTCAGAAATTTATCTGAGAACATCCCATTTGATGTCATGTTATTATATCAGAAGTGGCAACACTGGCATCAATGATCCCCAACTTTTGGTGCAGTCTGGAGGTAGCCGCGGCAGAACTGCACCTTTGTTTCTTCATAAAGGGTAACGAATGGTGGAAACGCACTTTTCTTCCGATGGTTACTATCGTTGTGTTACATCATAAACATATGAAGCTATTCAAGTCATTTACACCACATGTTATTGCGTGGTCCGTCAGAAAGGGTCTTAATCAATTTATTCGTAGAACGAAAGAGCAGAAAACGGAATTGCAGTGTTTAGCTTGAGCGAGGCCAAAATCTGTAATGCCATCAGGAGCTGTGAAATGTACAAAGCTTCTAAGAAGAAAAAGTGCAAGGTTTGGCAATGTTAGCTAAAACGCCGCAACTGAATCGCTTTTTCTAGCAAAACTTTCAAGCAGCAACGTTGAAGCAGTGGCGTTAACCAGAGCACCTGAAAATGAAGGTGAAAATCAAGACTTTAGCTTGGAAACAACTTTCACACTCAGCCTGGCTGGTCATATTGACATGTTCTTTTTCCGGTGTTTTTGTTTGTAATCTCTGGTTTCTGCTTATTGTTTTGGTGAATGTTGCTTCATGCCGAGTCAGTCTCTAGCCTGTGCAAAAATTTTCTTTGCAAAATGCACTCTAGTATTTATTTCTCGCAGCTAACTGTATGTGCATGTGAGTAAGCACATTCTCGACTACCGGAAAAAAATAAACGGGAACCTTGCGAATCAGTGAAAAAATAACTTACAAACGATGACGTCATGAAGTACGTCACAGTGGCCTTCCAGCAAAAATTGCCCCGGGCCTCCCTACCCTTTTAATCCGGCTCTAAAGCAGCTGGATGGTGTTGGGAATTTTTTTAAGCAAGGGAATAACGATCATTTCTGTTAGGGTTCATGCTGAACCTAACATGTTTTGAACAAACTTCTATGAAGAAAACATGGATATAGCACTCCTGAATATAAGTGAAAAGACAATGGACCATAATAAGTGACTTTTATGATCATTATTTATACTAACAAGTGTATATAATGTTTACTAACATAATGACATAACAAGGGCAAAAACATTGATAAATTGGCAAAACCATTGAAGCAAAACGGACTCAGAAAGTATCCAAATTAAGAAACTGTCAAGACTCAATTGAAAAGGAAACAATTGAAACGTCAACAAAGGAAAAGTATGAAGTTGAGACACAAAGCAAATGGTGACTTATATCAAATTATCATATCCAAACAAGCAAGAGAAATAAGAGTGATCAAACCAAAGTTACAAGCAAACTGTGAGGGAGCAATCAACTATGAATGGCCAGAAGAAGCTACCTACGAAAACTTGAATGTGGCCATAATAGCAGCAAGTGTGGAAAGAGCAGAAACTATCAACAAAAATAAAATGTATGAACAACTTGGGTATGTGCAAAAGATAGAAGAACAAGAAAGCTCTCAAAATGGTGGAGATACTTCAATGCCTCTGGAAGAAAGCACAAAAGAAAATGATGGGAATGTAGTTCTGACAGAAGAAGAAATGGAACTAATTTATGAATTTCTGAAAGTATAAAATGAATTTATGCTCTTGATATGTCATAAAACACTAACACAAAGTCATATGTCATATAATCAATTGTGAAGTATAATCGAATGTTGAAATGGGGGATTTCCCATGACGACATTGTCATGGTGACATTGTAGTGACGACATTGTCGTGGTGATATTGTAGGGGCGACACTGTCGTGGTGACATTGTAGTGGCGATATTGTCACGTAAATTTTGTATAAATACTGTGCATTTTGGGCGTTGTTCATGTTCAGTAGTTGTTCGAACTTGACTTGCAAAGGACGTAAAATAGCCGGCGAGGGTCTTGTAGAACATAAAAGTTAAATAAACAGCTTCTAGTAAGCAATGTATTCTGAATTGATAGTCAGTTTTTGACCTGCACAACTGTAAGTACTGGCTTGATTCTTGGTTTGTTTTATTAATACTTTGTTATTATTTAGCGTTGTAAATCATATTTCATAACAGAGTTCTGTCATAATATTTCATGTTTTGGACTTGTAATTATTTTCAGAAAATATTGAAAATAGGGACAAAGTCCTGGCCAAATTTTTCATGATTTTGTACTTAGAATAAAGTTGGGCAAATGTTAAAGGGGTTTTGTGTTTGTTTATTGTGTGTTCACCGTTGGTTATAAGAGTTCGTGCTCATACAGATTCATGATTATACCGTAATAAAATGTTGTGATGTGTTAATTGGGTGTGTGGTCCTGTCGTTGACAGCTAGGGTCAATGGCATTGACTTCAGCTCTTTTGTGTGTTGGAGTCTTTAGGGGACTAGCCTCGAGAACTCACCATTATATAATGAATGTGATAATAGCGTTAATATAACCCTTAAGCGCTATGGTAGCATGTTTTCGTGCAGATTCATTTGTGACACAGTTTTTATGAGCTAGCGTTTGTGAGTCACGAATGGATCATGTTCGTAAAATTTCCTTACCTGAAAACATTTTTTTGATTTCTTCTTTCACCTCGGATAATGCTTATTTTATCTGTTATTTTTACCCTAAGAGTTGTTAACACAGCTAGAATTTTTACAAAATGTAAATTTAGTGAACAAAATCTCACAAATGAAATTAGTCTGGCAAATTTAAAAAAATTATCTTATATGTTATGTGAGTTTATTGATGTTTTATTCTTATTCGCGATTACTGATGCTTAGTTTTAACGCGATTCGTCTCATTATATTTTTAGTTACGGATGTTCTTCTCAAGTTTCTATAAACCTGCATAACGCAGTTTTTGATCTGTCAAATCGGCTCCTACACTCGAAAAAACAGCAGGAAACGTGATGTCGGGTATTGTCTATAAC
>JGI24022J15233_10003633_pt1 | contig 15426 bp, 7 predicted proteins | sample Ectturendosymbi2_FD_15233 | JGI IMG/M metagenome (IMG submission 15233)
TTTATAATAACTTTAAATGAAGTAGGATTGTGTTTTTGAGAATTTAGTAGCATAAAATTAGTCTTATTGTAGTTAAGAGAAAGTTTGTTGGCTCTCAGCCAACAAACATCCAATCGATTTGGGTTGGATATTGTTTCCCTTTCAACTGGATCCAGATCCAGATTATCCAAATGAAATAAATTGTGGCTATGCAAAAAATCTTGATATGTAATAATAGTTGTATGAGGAAAAATTACGATATTTCAAAATCATATTACTAAAAATGTACTTGTCTAATTTCTCATGATAGAAACTGCAATGTTCCCTGCCGCTCAGGATCCTAACTTTCAGACTGAGGACATCTCAAGCAACATGTAGTTTGGACCTGTGATATGATGAGCATGATTGATTCTATAGTTTTATTATGACGCAGCCTGTCGTTAATCAGATGAGACATGTTTCATTTTTGAAATATATTTATTAGTAGATCATAGTAAAATGTTGGTGTTTATTGAAGCATTGCAAAAATTTTTTTCAGCGTCGAACGAAGTACACCAGTTTCTGTCTCAACCAAGGGTGTAGCTCACTAGTCTAACTGAAAGTGGCCTTACCTCACAACTAAGTAAGAGTAATAAATATGGTGGAAACGCATTGATATTTTGACCATGTTGTTATAGGTTGAAATCACCTGAACTGAGAATGAAAACTTGTGAAGTGTAATATGTTGGATTTAACAAAAAGTGGCAAGGTGAAGGTTGCTTATTCTCTAAGCCTAGCAGTGTTGGAAGTTCAGTTTGCAAAGAAAGAGTGAGAGTTTCAAATGAAAAAGGTATTGAGGTGAACATTCATTGCATTGCTCTAAAAAATGATTTCGTTGGGCATAAAATTGTTGCGATGGATCTGTCATGGTTAATTTATGTACAATTAATGACTTCTTGTTTTTTTTGCATGAACTGAAGACTAACATAATTCTAAATCCTAACTCTGATCCTAAAACCTAACCCTTGTCTTCTTGTTCTTATCATACTTGTCATGTGACCAATTCAACTAATCGTGTCTGACTAAAAGCAAAATTGCCACAAGTTTTGCCTCATGAGGCAAAATAGAAACTACCAAATGCTTTGTCTAGTGTGCAACTGAGTGGGCGGTTTCAGATTTGGATTGGAGATCGGAGTCCATAATTACAAATTTTCGGATATGGATTGGATATGGAGTTTATGAAAAAATTTCGGATCCAATCCGATTGCAAAATTTCGATATCCGTACACCACTGATCCTGGTCAGTCAACCAAAAAATCCCGGTTTTGTATTCAGTCAGCACGTATGTGTAGCATCTAGCAATGTGATCTGGAAAGTATTCAGAAGCAGAATGTGAAAGCCCATATCTGTAAGTCAATTGATATTGGCTTTACCTGCTGTGATTTCTAGGAGAAAATCAAATTGAACAAAAACTTCTTGAAGAAAATATTGTCTACGGAAAAATAATATTGGGCAAATAAGTAAATTCACAAATGCTTGAATATTGCTTTGTCTCTTGGGTAAAATGTATTATTTTAGTTTTTCTTAATGTCTTAACTATAGGGATAAAAAATAGCTACATACTCCAAGTAAAATATTTATCTTATCCAAAGTCATTTATCTGATTAGGCTCGTTCTGAAGCGGCCCGGTTTTCAGTCACAAAAATACGGTATGCCTAAGCATAGGTCTGCTACACGACTATGATCGAATGCTTTTTGGAATGGTGATGGTGTACAAATAGTAAATACAATTTTTTAATCAAGCGAAATATCTTGATGTATTAGTAAATGCCTCCCTGAAAGATTACATCCAAAGACAAGTGAAATTATTGTACTGTGCAGTAAACAACCTCAGAGGTAGTGGCGTAACTGACAGAGGGGGAAACTGCCTCCTTGGCAAGCTAATGTAAATGTAAAAACTGGGCCCCTTAGCGTATTTCTGTTATGTTTTTTGTTTTTCATAGTGTTTTCTGGTTAATTTGGGTTCAGTATAGACATCCACATCCAGATACACTATCATTTCTAAGCTTTTTTTTATTGTTACCTAGTCGGCCCCTCATAGTGGTCAGTGGGCCTGCTGCAGTTCAGTTAGGTTCTGCTCCCTTGGTTCAAAACCTCTAACTACGTTACTGCTCAGATGCAGTTTTGTTCAGTGCCCACCTGCGGTAGAAAACACTCTATTCCAGTGATTCTCAAACTTTTTCAGCTTGCGGCGCACTAAGAAAATATAAAAAATTTGCGGCACACTTACTACAAAACAAGTTGCTTTAAAAAATTGAATGCGATGGGTGCCTATTTTTGGGAACAAATAAGATTGAAATGAGGGTCTGTTCTTGCCAATCACACCCACATTTCATCGTCAATTCCAAGAAGTTTATCTCGTTTTTTGCTTTTAATTTTTGTGAGCAGAAAATCTGTATTCACAGAGCCATGAAGATGCAAAATGGCAAGATTATGTTCACTGCTTTGACACCGATCATTGAATAGGATTTGTAAACAGATTGCCAAAACTTTTCCAAGCTGTTTTAGGGAAACAATGCTTGAAATAATGGGTCATTTAGGAAATCAATTAGCTGCACTCTTCTTCGGCAGAAAGATTGCTTGATTCATTGGTTACAAATGGATTAAATACCTATCTAATAAAGTTCACAATAGCAAACCCAGGGAAGTAATTTTGAAGTGACAGCTGTAGTCCAGACAATGAGTTCATGACTTCAGGAACATTTTCCTTTTTTTGTGGGGATTCATTAAGAGTGGAAAATGAATCAAAGATTTCCTTTGAGACTTTAGTTTTCCACAACATCAACTTTTTGTCTAATGATCGCAGCTTTGATGTTGCTGCAATTATATTTTCTGATGGCCCTTGGCGACTAGAATTCAAATTGTGTAGTTTGTCTAGTCAGAAAGAAATAGAACTTTCAGCCACCAATATGAATTGACACACCTGAGAATCTCTTGTCGTTCGTTTGGAAAACATGAATATGATATCACAAACAACGTTCACCAAATATAAATGACACCTTACACCGCTGAATGAAACCCTCCCATGAAAATTTTCTGCGTATGCCACTGTTAGCAGGTGTAAACTGACAACAAGAAGATTTAACAGTAACATGAAATTTGCAGATTTGCTTGGTTTTATTATGAATTTATTAATAAGTTAGTTTTCCTAGTGGTTCAACTGTAAAATAATAATTGCTTTGTTTTCTTAGGGTAGGGATTGCTTTGTTTTCATACGTTTTTTTCCAAATGATTGCCTGGATCTATATGATGTTTCAAGAAAATGTAAACATTTTGTGAAGTATGCCTGTTTAAAAGTTTTTTTCAATTGCCTGCTTCTGCTCTTTCTTCTTTTTGTTTTGTCACTTGTAAATCGTCTTTGCTAGTTTCAAATCTTTTTCTCCTCAATCTTAACTGTTCTGCCTTCAAGTGCTTGTGCTTTTTCATGTACTGAGCTTCAAATTCATCACCAATTGCTGCTTCATTTTCTTTGTTTTTTCCCATCTTTTTCTTTTAGCACAAGATTTTGCAACTTTGCCGATTCTGCAAAAAATAGCTGAACACAATTGTTTAAAGTAATCACATGACAAGTTTGGAATGCACGACCTGCCTAGTTGAGGTTTGTGATATCGGCAACAGCTCAGTCTGATGAGCAAGTTTTGGTATAGTGTCAGTGGTGGCATGCTATAAATAGCTTCTTGTCTGCTTTGCGTAAGCTGTAGGCTAACCTTAAACTGTAAACCCTAAGTCTCTTTGCATATCGTATTTGTCCTGTGACCACTTCCACTAATCATGTTCAACAAAAGGCAAAATAACACAGCCTTTGCCTTATGAGGCAAATTATACACTATCGCAAACATATGTATTCAGCAGTCAAGTGTTTTCTACAAAAACAGTGGACATTATTATTTTACAAAAAGTCTTCTTGTAAGAACAAAATCAGTAGTTGGCACCACAAGAAATTGCAGTACTTCACTTATTCCAGTTGACTAATCTTTACCGTGGAACAATTTCAGGATTATAAATTGCTCGCGCTAAATATAGACTGCCCTTGTTTTTTTACTCAAACTCCACCTGTCATTTTCTAATGAAAAAACTAGTGAATCACTTGAATTATTTTTAGTATTTGCTTGCACATGCGATGGTGTTGCAAGAATAACTACTCTGGTGTGATTAAGGCATACATTTTTGTTTGTATAGAGGTTCCAAGTCACCAATGTCTAAAAAGGTGTATGAAGAAGTTAATTACCGTAGCAACAGGCTTAAAATGAATCAGAAGTGGCATGATTGGACCTTTGACCAATCTTTACTGCTACTATGCAATGATGAAACTAGCAAAAGTAGACTCCATCACACACGTCACATTTTGATGTCACACACATCACACACTTATTTTAATTACTGTCTTAGCTGTGCAGTAGTTACAATTTTTAGATTTTGTATGAAACTAGTGTAACCTCTATGATAATAGTCTTTATGGTTTTACAGTGAAGTGGCCCTACTTCACAGAATTCTTGTGATACATCATTGCAGGTAAAAAGTTACTTCCAAAAAATGTCACATATGTCACATTTTTTTTAATAAGAAAATAAAGAAAATGTGAAGTTGCAAAAAAAATTTTTTTTTTTCAAAACAAGTTATTATGAAGTAGATTCCCACTGATACCAAAATAAAATTTCAGAAATGCACCAAATGAAAATTAGAAGTGACTAGGGATACGCCTGTCCTGACGCAATTCAAATAAAAGGGTCAGTTTGTCATTCAAACTGCGTGGATCGTATAGTGTAATGGTTATGCGCTACGCCTATGGTTTTCGGTTCGAATCTTGCCTTGCCCACGTTTGTTTTGGTTTTTTTTCTTTCGACATTCGTTTTGTTTTTTTTTCTTTACTTTATTTCAGGCTTACGTTTATGGGTTAGTGTTAGGTTAGGGATAGGATATCGCTAGCTTAACTTAGCTTAACTTAGGGTTAGGTTAGGGTTAGCTTAGCTTAGGGTTAGGCTAGGGTTAGCTTAGCTTGGCTTAGGATAGGTTAGGGTTAGTGTTAGGTTAGCGTTAGGGTTTGGTTAGCTTAGGGTTAACTTAGCTTAGGATTAGGTTAGGGTTAACTTAGCTTGGCTAAGGATTAGGTCAGGGTTATGTTAGCTTAGGGTTAGGGTTAAGGTTGGGTTTAGGGTTTATCTTTTACATTTACTTCGTTTCTACCAAGCCTACTGCACTCTCGTCATGCGCAACTGTTACGTCACAGGTGGCGTATTAATAAGTTTTCTTATTTCAAATCCACAGGCGTATCTATAGCCACTGCCATAAAAATTATATTGAATTATCTTCAAAAAATTTTCAAAATGTCACATATGGAATGTCACACATGGTGCAGTCCAGCATGCATGGATGTGGTGCAGTCCAGCATGCATGGATGCGTGTTGTCATGGTTTCAGTGCTGGCAGGTTGTTAGCAGCTTTTTGTCTGCATTGCATACGCTGTGGGCTAAACCATTGTCTCTGCGTATCATACTTGCCACATGACCACTTCAACCAATCGTATTCCACTAATGGCAAAAGCCCTGGCACATCTCTCCCCTTATGAGGCAAAACAGACATAACCATACATAGTGATGTGTATTTCACATAATGCTTGACAATTTTGCTTAATGTAATCCCAGCCTGCATTACTTCTTTCTGTGGAAAGAGAACTTTTTGCTTGCTTGAAACAAACAACTTCAAATGGATTACCATAAAACTGATTTTTCATAGTTGATAATAAACTCACTTAATAACTACAGTATACCCTGCTTTTTGTATATTGTTCACTTATTGGATTACTTTGTATTTTTAAATCTTGTAATCTATTGCAGTGCTTAATCTCTGACTGGCTGATATTGTTTCCACTCATGTCCCTTCAGCCTTGTTCAGGTCTGCTGTGCACCCTGAAGGCTATATGCACAAATGCGGTACTTTATTGCGGTCAATGGGTACCTGTATTGTTTCTTCATGTTCTGTTTTGCTAAATTGCTTAGTTTTTGCCACTGTCATGTGCATCCTATAGTATATAGCCTAATGTGAATGTCATGGTTGCTGCATGGCTTTCCCTTCATAACCTCCATTGTCACACACTTCATCTGTATATTTTTCAACTCTACAGCACACTGCTTGCCCTATATCTTTTATGTGAATGACTGTTGCGCTTGTGGTTTTTTTTATGGGTTTGTTCTGTACTTCTACTTTGTGTGTAGTGTCTGTTTTCATATTTTGTTTGTTTCATTCTTTGCTCTGTTGTAATGGTACCATGTATCATACTCTGGATATGCTTTTTGTAAACTGTATACATTTGTGTTTGTTATTGTTTTCACCTAAGTTGTAATGTTTGTATGGGCTTAATTTGTGATGTGATATCCTAATACTGTCTAACGTGCAATCTCATCAGATCTATTTTCCTCATATTACTGCATTGATTATTATATGACAGAAAAAATATGGCTTGGCTTGCCCTACAGAAATATTGTAGTGCCAAATTGCCAAGGTTTTACATTGTTTTGTTTAGTGGCACCTTGGCCTTTCGGCACCTCTCAATTTTTTTAGCTTGGTTTGTGCCATAAACTTTATTCTATAGTAGGTGTATCTTCCCACTGGAACAGTAGTGGTCTGGGCTAAGGTCTTTAGCTATTTCATACGATGATTTATAGATTTTTTACAGGATGATTTAAATCAATCTATTTCCATCTATTTACAGCAGTTGTTTCGGTTGTTTAACTTTAAGAATATCATGGCCTCTTCAAAAATGGATATAAGTTTGAAGGTACTTGAGCTCTACTGTGGCATTGGTGGTATGCATTTTGCTTTACAAGCTTGTGGAATACCATTTGAAGTTGTGGCATCAATTGATATCAATCCATTAGCATGCTCCGTTTATAAACATAACTTTTCAAACACCACTGTCTGGGAAAAAAACATAGAAGGTCTGAGGTAAGGTTAAAATTATTCCAAGGTGGTTGTGAATATGAAAAATTTGCTTAACATTGTAAAATAAATTTGTTAACTAATGCCCAGAGTTATTACAATTCATAGCCATTTTTTCAATACGAAATCGAGAATGACAGAGTTGTTATTGGTATGACAGCTAAAATTGAGTTCAGTTTGCCTTCTTCAGGGTGCCATTTGTAAAAAAATTGTATCGGACAAATTTAGCATAAAAAACTGCTAAATCAATCAGGTTCAGCTATATTGGAGAAGATTTAGTGATATCAGAGCAGATTTAGCTAAATAGGAGCAGATTTAGCTACATCAGACAGATTGAACTAAATCGGAGCAGTTTTAGCTAAATCTCTCAGCTTTTACAAACGGCACCCCATAGCCTTCTATGTATTCTTGCAGTGAAACAGCATTTTGTCATACTTAATGAATAATCTGGTACCCTATAGGTCACTTGTACATTCCAAACTGAAAGTAGCATGCATGCATGCTGAAATGTTCCATTCCACTTAAAGCATGTATCTTGTTGCTATTAGATCAGGGTTGTACAATCTTTCACTGTTGCCAGCTCCATTACTTTTATTTATATATGCAGTACGGCTGCCAATGAGTTCGAATCATATTTATGAGATACTGCAAAGTGCCAACCAACACAGAATACATTCAAACATAAATTGCATATTAATTCTATGACTCTTTGTGACATCACCATCCAGAATGTTGTGCATCGTGTCGACTAATTTTCTTGTGTTTGTTTTGCTTCAATATATGCCAGCATGGTCGCCAAATCTTATATTTTAGATTGCATGTGGACGGCCGCAAATTTCATTATCAAAGGCCACTTGCGGCTGTATGGCCGCAGGTTGTGAACCGTTGTTCTAGATCAGTGCTTCCCAACCAATAAGATAAACAGATCTGTTAGGAGAGCTGTGAAGCATTGAAAAATGTTAGACTTTTTTGGTATTTCTCTAAAATATTTCTTGAAAGTCAGCCAAGTTTGTATTGATTTTATCTTATCATATCTACTAAGCAAGCTCAACTTTCCTATAAACAGTGATGTTTATTGTATGTGTTGTTAGTATATATTTCTTTCTCGTGTCTCAATTTTTTTCATGATTGTATTACTGCAGTCAGGGGTACTACTAGGGGGACTGTTTAGTCAGCATGCCAGGTCCCTTTAATATCTGTGATGGTATCACATTTGAGAACAGCATGGTACACATCGAATATCAAGAAGCTAACCCAATGATCTCGAAACTACGGCCCGCGAACCAAATCCGGCCCGCAAAAAAACATTTCATCCGGCCTGCGAAGACATTTTGTCAATAATACAAAAATGATATTGGTACGAAACATTTGTTGATTTGGTAAAATGTAATAGGCCTATATCCCGAAGCAGTCGCATTACGTAGAATGTCCGGCCCTCAAACTGTTGTGTAACAGCCTCTGTGGCCTTTGGACAAAAACGCTTGGAGACCCTTGTGTTAACCCATTGCATCGCAGAGCAACTTGCCTCATTCTAGAAAAACATGAACTCATACACCAGGAGCAACTCCAGGTCAACAGTGTCACTTCGGCTAATCACATAATTATACTGACTGCATGCAACCAAAGTTGCTATAAAGACTGTATACTAACTTGCATGCAACCGTTCAAGGCTTATGTCACTGAAATTTCCATTTTCTCTCATTCTGGCTGGCACTTGGCGTTGCTGTATGACATTAGTTATGTAACAATGAATGAGAAGTTCTCATGAGAACTTGTCCATTCTTGCATAACGTGCATCACAGAGCAATGATAATGCCAGTTAGCGCTCTGCGTTCAAGGCTCATTCATATTAGCTAGAGTTACTAGAAAATTTATCGTTCCATTGAATTTGAATTCAAATCCAATGTTCTATGCAAATCCATTGATTAAAAAAACGTTCAATTTGATATAATTTATATTTTTTATAAATACATAATTGCAGAGGGTAGCTCAGGTTATAATGGATGAGCCCGATTAATCTTCTACATACCAACCTCATTCATATTAGCCCTAGTTACTAGACAGTTTATCATTCATTTGAAATTATTCTTCAGTGGGAACTTTCCATTGGATTGGAATTCAAATCCTGTGCTCTATGTCAGGGGTGGCCAACAAGTGATCGATTGGTCGATTGCACCTGATTTAGCATTGAATTGACAAGATACCTAAAAAGAACACTTTTCAATCAATATTGTTGAACTTTGTTTTCGTGTACTATTGTGAAGTACTAAATGGACTGAAACATGAAAATACAGCTCTCGATGGTAATACAAATTCATTTACAGGAAAAACGTTGCATTTTATCACATTCTGTACTTTTGACTTTGTTACCGACCGGTCGATCGCAAGTTGTCCAGAAATCTTCTAGTCGATCCAAGTGGAAGACAAGTTGGCCACCCCTGCTCTATGTAAAACCATTGCTTCAAAAAACATTCAATCACAGTTAAACTTTTAAAAAAATATTTAATTGCAGGGGGTAGCTCTGGCTATAACAGATGAGCCCAAGTAAAGCACGAGTGAACAGTTGAGAGAACGCTTGCTATGAACAATACCTCTTGATTCAGGTCACCTGCAACATAAACGTGAAAGGCCAGACATTGAACGAAAATATATGAACAGTGACAAGACCCATGAAAAGAGCCTGATTTAACAAGCTTAATCAGTGAAGTGGTTGGTGGCATAAATATACAAAGCAAGCAAGCTCATGCTCTACACCTGTGGAACACCCAGCTCCCATGGCGGAACAATGAGATTGTTATGTAATAGTTGTGATAAATTTTCAATAAAAGCATCTAAGCTTGGTGATGGTACAGAAGAAATATTACAGTTAGCGAAAAGAATACAAGGTGAAATTGCAACTAGAAATTTGCAAAGTAAACACAGTGTTGGTCTAAATGCTTCGACCTTCACTTCATGCTCATACAGTAAACCTCGGTTAACCCATATCTTCGCAAAAACTGGATAACACTGGTGGTACAAATGATTTCAAACATTTTTCTTTATAAAAATCTTCAGTTTATTCGGATTTTTTAATCCCAATCTTTGCCAACACTGGATAAAATCTGTTCTTTTCGTACCTTGTAATCCAGATTTTTTTGCTCTTCCACGTTGTTGTGTTCTTCAAGTGCATTGACTGATCTCTAAGAAAGATTCAGCAGTTTCAGATGCAACACACGTGCTCACAAACACCAACGAACGTATAGTATTATAATGACGGCCACAACTAAGCGCAACATCCAACTATAGCATAGACCATTATTACATCACACAAGGGCTTAGCATATTGTGTTGAACATAACGCCCAAGGATCACTGCCGCACCATGGTTTCAGTCTATTGATCAGTGTCGAAATCTGATTTGTCTGATTCTATAACATCAGAGTGCATAAATAGATGTAATGAGAGGTCTGTGTTCAATTTGCAAACTCTTTGGAAACCACAAACCAGTCGCTGTGTAAAAATGGAAAATTTTCAGAATCTAGTAGTCGAATGCAGACCTTGCTAGACACCTATGTAGGCGATGTGGCGTCATAGAAATAGACTGAGACCACTGAAAAACACATTAGTCCTAGTCCGTGTGCAGTAGGCTTCACATGGCAGGCTTACAGCACAACTGGGTAAAATTGCAAGAAATACCCTGCACGCCCATACTCGTGGCTGCAGATTTTTTGGAGTTTGTGAATGCTAAGCTTGCAAGTCTTAAATGTAATTTTTCTTCTATTGCATAAATTAAATCTTTGTTTTCTAGATCATCTCAGATGGACCGACTATGTGTTGATTTAATTGTTATGAGTCCACCATGCCAACCATTCACTAGAGTTGGCTTGAAGCAAGACATTTCAGATCCGAGAACAAAGTAAACAAAGTATATGTTTTACATCTGTGGAAATTCATATAATCATGTCTTCATTTGTGTTATTCAGATCCTTCTTACACATTTTAGATGTTGTTTCTCAAATGAAGTATCTTCCTGACTATCTTTTGTTGGAGAATGTCAAAGGTTTTGAGACATCCAAAGCACATGACGAATTAGTGAAAACAATGAAAAATCTTGGTTACACTTGGCAAGGGTTTTTAATTTCTCCAAAACAAATAGGAATTCCGAATTCAAGGTTACGGTATGTACACATTATTTGTCTTTATTTGCTTTCATAGGTTCTTGTCAATGCTACGTAGTACATTTTTTTAGTTCAAATTTTTACGCTCTTGTGCTTAAATAGAAGCCATAAAATATGCAAAATGTTTTGCCAGGCCAAAAAATTTGGAGATGGCTAAAATGTTTGATTTTAGGCAAATAACACTATTTTGTTTGGGATACCGCCTCTCAAAGCACAAAATGACTATATGTTCTGAAAATCGGGGGGGGGAAGTCCCCCTGGCTACGCCTGTGGTCAGGACTGGCAGTTCTGTGAAAGCAAGAAAACAAAGTTATGTAATGATACTTACGAAAGATTATTCGAAAAGTAATAGGTCATTGCATGCATTCATCTATCATGAATGTGGTTTGGCTTTGTTCGGTTCTGAAGTTTTTCCTTGTAACAAGTCAGACCTGGGATAACCACTTTTGGATCAATGTTTTGATTCCTTATAATGCTGCTAGATTGAGCATTAAGATTTCTTTTTGACTAAAGGTTTACCACAGCAACCTGGTAACAAGACTTGCGAAATGCATATTATCAACGGACTGACAATCAACAAGGTTTACAAAACTTCATGCAGCTATTCAAACATAATTATGGAATCAGTGTTGGCTGTTGAAGCGAACATTATAAATATATTTTCTAGTCTCTGGACGTAATATACCAGCTACTTTAAACGCGTGAGATGCCTGTCCATTTAGAAAAGGCGCCACCTCAGCAGTGAAATACCACCTTTCCCACTGCAGCGAATCTGCCCATACGTGATAAATGAGCGAATTTGCGGCCCTGCCTACAATCTAATGAAAGAGTGTTGGTAAAACCAAAGGTGCAGTAAGCATATCAAACTATATGATTGCGACTGCAAGGTTAGCATGTGCCAAACAACCAGAAAAAGGCAGACAATTTTCTGAAAGTTACTCGTATGAATGTACGAATCAACGTTAGAAAACAATGTGTCTCAATCATAGCACTGACCTTGCCCTTATGCATAAAAGAATCTGCTGAGTCTTTGCATGAAAGAACGTATACTTTGTCGTGGCGGTACGGTGTTGGGGTTCCTTTGATCACACTGATAAATGGCAAGCTAAATGTTAGTTTTCGCACCGCCGACGTTTATCGATCAAATTGCTTTCTTGCTGACGTTGGGATAATGTTCACGAGATTGCTAGAAAAATCCAAGTTGAACGCTCTTGCGATATCGGAGCAGGTTCGAAAAAGAATGCATGCAAAACTAGCGATGTGCAGGAAACGAGGCAAAGCATAGGTAAGACGAAGGCGCAGCGAGTCAGTCAGCTTTTAACAAAATCCGCTTTGGCTTAACCTTTATATATGGATATTTATTGTGTAATTGGTACTTCAGTTTAAGTTTGTCAACTCCCGGTTCCTGCTCGATTTCAAGATGGATTTGTAGTTGATCCAAACACTTTGTCTCTTTTAGTGACAGCGTTGAGAACGTTGAAAAGTAGCTAAGAGCAACTATTAGCGCTTGGTGGAAATTTCCAAAGCAGCGTATTTTCTGTCGTCAGATTTGATAATCTCATTGCGTCAAGGACAGAATCGGAGTACATTTATTACAATGCTGAAAACATGCTTTATCACCTTTAACCAACATTACTAAACAATATCACCAAACTTGGAACGTATTCTTACCACACCTTGGTTATTTGCTAATGTTAGTGGAAATCCAGTGCATTTTCGAGTTACGTGGGATTGCAAAGCTTGTCGATAATATCGTCTCTTCTGCAATCATCATTGTTTTTCGGTTATGAAGTTTACGTAAGCAGCAGGTTTATTATCATCCATGCTGCTGTAGCCAAACTATTTGTGCATTGTAGGATGTGCCCTGGTGTCCAATAACTGAGAAGGCAGTATGTTGAATGTCAACTCTTAGGCTTAATGTGGACTCTTTGTGGAGCAAATCACCAATTCTCTCAATTTATAGAAATTTATCAGCAATGGTAAAAAAATGTTTTCTAAGAAAATCAGTAAAACCGAAACTCCAAAATGGCCTCAACTGATTGTTGCACCGCATCACAACGGATGTTGAGATGTCGTTGCTAGAGCTCTGTGCTTTGTGTAAAGTTTGACTTCAGAAAGTTATTAAGCAGTTGATTCACGCACAAACGACTGCGGGTATCGATACTAATTATAACTTTGTTTATGTTGCTTTTCCGCTTAAACGTGTGCGATCGTTGGTAAACGGTATTTTTAATGTTTCGAATGGACTTGCGTATCAATGCATTGTCAAATGTTTTCAACTAACGAGCTATTTTGTATTTTTTGCGTGATTTCAATTGCCAAAACTTATTTTATATAGTTATTATTTCTTGGCGAAGAAAAGTACTGAAATTCAACCTGAGAAAGGAATGTGGAATCAAAGTGTGGTTGAATCGCTGCCTTCGGACTTTATTGGCAACTTTGCGTTTTCCGAAAACCTTGCTGGGGATTGTCTGGATTTCACGTGAGTCGGAAATTTTGCTTCGTTTCATGGGTGCTATGTTCCAAAACGATTTTCAACGTTTCAACCAGTAAAAGTTTTTCTTAGGCAACAGCTTTCCCCTGCACCCACTGCTAACTTTTGCGTGTCATCTTTCGTACGGTGCAGAGGAAAAATGACCGTTTTCAGAAAAGTGAATAACTGGGGAAACTTGGGACTTTCGTAGAACCAAAGACCCACCAGAGTAAACGCATCCCTTTATGAAAGTCATCATGTTTGCTTGGTTTTAGAACACTTTTTTACGCCGGTAGTAGGTGGTTGTTGAGAAGGTTTTCTTCAGTTTCATATCTTCTAAAACTAGACACGTTGCTCTAGTTCAGGGGTGCACAACCGGCCGCATGCGGCCTTCGATGAAATTTATGCGGCCATGCACATGTAATTAGAATCATAAGTTTTGTTGGCCGTGCATCTCTTCATATTTGTCTACTGTATGCTGTTACTAGTAGAAATACGGCCAAACAGACGTGCTGAAGCAGGAGAAGCTCGGTGTGCAGAAACATAACAGAAGCGATGCAAAAAAATAATAAAAAAAAAATTCATAAAAATAAACGTGGTGCGGCCGGCAATAGCGAAAAAGGTTGTGAAGACCTGCTCTAGATTAATAAGTGTCGACGTGGCCAAGTGTCTAAGTAAAGTTCATAGATCGTGATATTCAGTTTTGGTATGCAAGATTGCTGAAAAGATTAGTGTCAAAAATAGGGACAAATCAATCGAAGTACGCGACATAATGTAGACGGTCTGCTGATAAACTACGAGTATTATAAATGTTGTGACTGAATGCTTACAATAAGGAGCGGAACGTTTGCATTTTGTTGTTTACTTCTGATCGTTAGGTCGTTATTACAAGTGCAATATGTCATTTACCTCAAATACTTCAGCGGGCATTTCACTAGGCGATCCTCACAAAACCGTTTGTCAAACAACACAGCTTCCAGGAACTAACAGCATTGTCATCGCTAATACCTTGTAGAGCAGTGGTGCCGAACCTATTTTGTCCTAAGGTCTACTTTTCAAGTAGCCACACTCCCGAGATCTACCAGTCCAGTGTCAACATCGCAAACCCATTCGCATCGTTTCCAGCCAGCAGTGGCTAACTTCACAACACTTCTCTATCTTCGAATGCTTATTGTGTTTTCCAAGGACGTGACAGACGCGATAGGAAGCAATAGTTATGCCCTAACCCTGGGTTGTGGGGTTTGGTGAAGATTGACTGCCATGCTGGGTGTTGCAAGCTGTCCTTTCAAGTCCCGAATTTTTGTGGCGTGTAAAAGGCTTTGGGCAGGGAAATCATCTCATAGCTCTCTTGTCATGTTTTAAAATGATGCTCCAACTTCCTTTTTTTTATCAGCACTGCCGTTGCATTGCAGATCAAACAAACAGGTTTTGAATGAGAATAAACAAAAATGATCTTCCTCCCATTTGGAGTGGAAATGGCAGGTCTAGGCTCGTTTTGTCTCAGCTATGTTAAACATTTCTTACGAAAATACAGCTTATCGTTAGTTAGCAATATACCCAAACATGTACAAAAAGACACAAAAATCATTGTTGGCTTCCTGAGCACTGCGCATGCTAGCATCTGTAACCATGTGTGTCAACTTTCCTGCGAAGCGCCACCCTCCAATCAACACAGTAAATTGAGGGCATGCGCTCACATACCCTACACACACAGTTCTCAAATGTGTTGGTCTTAATCAGTGGTGCTCAAACTTTTTGGCTCGTGGGCCACATTTGTCTTTCAGAAACCCTTCGCGGGCCACAAGAATTAATAATCTCAATAAAAATTCTGTAAAAAATTATCT
>JGI24022J15233_10003634_pt1 | contig 15425 bp, 7 predicted proteins | sample Ectturendosymbi2_FD_15233 | JGI IMG/M metagenome (IMG submission 15233)
GGGGGGGGGCAAAATTATAAAATTATTGTAACTTGTTGTTGCACTATTTTCGGCTGTAACTTCTTGTTGTTCTAACATGTTTTTGAAAATTTCGGGGATGCAATTGTCCGGTTGCCCATCCCCGGTTACGGGCGTGACTGGAGCAGGACTTTGTCTCATCGAAATATTGCGCACTGAGAATCGGTTAAAATGTGTACGAGGCAGGAAACGTGATCTTAAACAGGCCGCTTTGCAACGAAACTTCGAAGACCGTTGCACTTCATGGGTTAGGCGTGACGCACTTACCTTTTTTGTTATAGCCATGAGCCGCACTAACGCCACAACGTTGGATGAGGATATCGATGATCTCTACTCAACGCGCAGTCAACCAAAACGGTGAGCTGGTTTGTGAGTCTGAAGGGTTGGAAATTTGAGGGGATTGCTGGTTAGGGAACTGAGGACTCTTCAGATACGTCGCTATCGTAAAGTTGCCGATACTACTTGGGCATCATCACTTCAAACAAGTACGGTCGAAAAAAAGTACCATAGTACCATCAATATTTGCAGTAAAACTAAGAAATACCTGTGGTTAAAGCTTCAGGTTTCAGGTGTCCGTGTTTAAAGCTTAAACCGCTACTATATGCGCCCGTTTTTGATCAAGTACCTCGGATTTCACCGGCAAGGTGAAGCGATGATCATTTATCGTACAACCAACAATACCGTAATAGAGGATCTCGGCTATGCATCGATCTTCCTATTAGTTTCAGTTTTATATACTGTAGACATGCCTAATGTACTTCGATAACCTCTGCAACGGTTCCCTGATTGTACAAAGTATTCCCGAGCGATTAGCCATAATACGAGTTAAAGATTTTCTTGGTGATTGGTGTACGCCATATTGATCTATTTCAGACAAGTTGTACGCCGTAAGGTGCTTTGAGTGCCACACATTTTTTAAACTTCGCTAGATTTCAGAGGCTCACATCCCTAGCGATGCTAAAGCAAAAAAACAAACTTTAGCGGACTGCTTTTTCGCTTCACAGCTTTGAAAATCCCTCAAAAGTGCGCTCCTTGCTGCCACCTAACTGCGAGGATGCCGACAGCATCTATTCAGACGATGACCTGGAAAGACCTGCTACCGGATTCGAAATTCGACCTCCTGATAGACATCGACGGACTGCGTCATCGCGAAAAACGTCAGTATCCGGTCGCGTTTCCCAGGCACAGAGCAACTGCGTGCCACTGCCGCCACGTGGAATCCGCTTGACGTCATACACGTCGCAACAGTCATCCTTCACAAAGAACGACGTTTTAAAAAATCTTCACGGGACGATGAACGTGTCTTACGTCAATCATCCGGAAACGAATGACGTCATCGAAACTGCTGCGGAAGCAGAAACGGATGCCAAAGTAGAAAGTCGAGACAAACCCCCCGCTAAAAAGAGAAAGTGGAAAATCCCAAAACTCAAGTTATTTTTCTGAACAACTGCTTTCCAAATCTGTAGCACGAAGGCCAGTAGAGGGACTTGAGTTATTGCGGTCTATTATTTCCGTTTCACTTAATCTTTCAATTTCAAAGTTTTGACATGTTCAATCTCAAATTTGCAGTTTAAAGTCTTAATTTTAGCCTCTACCCACACGGATTGTTCGCACTGCTGAAGACCTTAGGGTTGCCGTTGAGTCGCTTATATTTGGTCGTTGCCGCTCAATAACCCAGCGAGCAAAGTTCCAACTATTATTGCGGCGAGTTTAACTGAAGCTTTGAATCGTTTCGTTTGAACACCAATCGCTTCGGAACCATCTTATAATCTTGTACTATCGCCTATGTGTTGTTTTCTCTTTCGCAGGCACCGTGCATGGCTGCACGCACGTTGTTCATGCGCCGTAATTTCGTTCGCCTTGTGATGAACCGCCGCTGTGAAAGGTCGCGGACATCGATGCTTGTCATAAGTTGCAGTTCCAATAACTCGTTTTCCTCGGCGAGAGATTTATGCTTAACTGCCCTCAGCAGATCACCTTTCCGGAGCAGTGTGCCCATTTCGTTTTACCTGTCGGCGATCAAAAGAATTTTATGTATGAATTAGAAAAAAAATGTGTAAATTCAGAAAAAACAATTATTTAGAAAAATAGCGTGCATGTTTGTTTAAAATGGTGCATGATGCTTCAACGGTATCATGCTGTTTTTGCAAAAAAGTGGAATTTTTCAGATGCGTTTTTAATTAACCGTCAATTGTTCGCCTTGTTGAAAAAGATTGGGCATCGCACTTTTTTAAAGCTGTTTCATGTCGTTAGATGAAGGGCTTGTATTATTCTGCTATGACATTTTCCTAACACAGGTTATATCAATAAGCTACTTATGTTTCTGCAACAGCTGATACAATCACTTCTATCATTCACGTGCGAATAAGTTCAGAAAGCTAATGGTTGCAAACGTTACAGATTGACATTCACTACTTTCGCCTCTTGTGGGCAGCATAGAGCAAAACCCTATTTTAACATTCCAACGACCAAAATGAATTTCTCTAAATAGACCTTTAACTGCACTGCTGCGCAAGCATTGCTGCAAAAACGCATGGTTAAAATGTTACCCACCCTTGCAAGTTTGGTTTGATCTTGCGGACAGGGCCGGTTTTAAGCCGATTTGTCCAATTTCGTCTAATCGGGCCCCGCGCTACGCCTACTAACCTACGCAAACTTACACTTTCTATCGAAGCTGCTTGTGTAGTGCCAACGCCGGGCCCAGTGTTTTTAGAGGTGTTTTGAGGGACCAAAACGGTTCTCAAACTTTTCCAACTGTGTCTCAAAATAAAGTATTAACTTGCTTCACTATCACCATCAAAATACACCAAAATCTTGCGTTACAATCATCTCGCTATTCAGATAAAACAGTTGCGGTCTCTCAAAATGTCTTTGCAGTCAGCAAGGTCAAAACTAACGAAAATCCACGGTGGGGCCCACAGTATTTTGCAAGCGTGGGATCAGTTGCCAACGAAAATTCAAGTGTACTGCGCGGTTTTTAACACACTTATCAAATTTTATAGTAAGAATGGTCATTGTCTTCAGTAATGTGCAGCCAAGCTCTTTCACTTCCACCTCGTTAAGGCAGAGAGGGCTAAAGTTTTGAAGCTGTTTCCTGTTTCATTTACGAAAGCGTTTCGTATTTGGCAGGTCATGTTTCAATAATTGCTGCAAAATATTGTTCGACACTTGTAGCTGTTTCAATAGTTCTTGTCTTTCTGAAGGTAACGTTTAGTTCGTAATTGCAAATGTGTGCTGCATAGTCAGTCTTTTTAATAGCGCGGTTCTTCATTTTCTCTCTCGTAAGGATTTGATGAGGCAACGTGAGATTGGCGAAAATGTTTGAAATAAACTTAGTTTCAATTATGAATGACTATTTCAGGTGTGCAAAAAATAACGGTTCCTTCAAAAGTAACAGAAAATTACTAACAGTTAAACCATTTGCAAAGCAACGTAAGTGACAATTTGGTTCAAGTGAAGTAAGGCTCATGATGTTCCTGTGGTGAAAATTTAATGTTTTTGTGGCACTAATCTCACAGATTGGCGTCGTAATTTGTGCAATATAGCCTAACAAATTGAAAGTTGCTAGAAGTCCGAAAAAGTGGAAAGTGGAATAACTTTAGTGGGTGTTTGAGGCTACTACAGTACTTGCCTGTTATGAAAAATTAAAAACTAGGTTTAAACTTATTGGGAGATCTGCAATCACTTCATATACATTTCTTTACTTTAATAGAGAAAATAATTTTAACCTTCTCGGGATATGCACAACTTGCTCTAATATAGTTTGTGCTCTTTTAATCGGTGCTGTATTCAGTGGTTTTCACTGTTAAAATTTCCACGTGTAAAGTATATACTATATGGTGATAAGCAGGTGTTTTGTTTTTGGATTTAAGTCGAGTTTGCAATATTTGTTTAAGAATATGCTTTGCCTGTAATATCACGATTCAAAGGCCATGAGACATAGGCCGAAAATATTAACTGGCAGCCAAAAGAGGCCTAAAGCTAAAGCAAAAACAGACCGGAGCAGAAAAAAGAAAGATGTGTTGAACAAGTATTTTAACCACTGAGAGTATACCCTAAATGCCACACCACATTGAAGATGGCGACGTGGTCATCCTACGCCAGATACTAAAAGTGGAAATTTAAGTACGGGAAATGATATAAGTCGTTTCGAATGTGTTAATAAAGTAGGAACCTCGTCGGATGGTGCATCTGATAAAGCATGTGAGCAAGAAAATTTAAAAGTTGGGTGAACAAATGATCCTGATACTTAGCCAGGAGTTACAAGTCGGAATATTAGGGACTAACCTGGATTATTTAGCGCAAATAGGACCGCTTGCAATCATAATAGAAGTTTTCCCCAGAAACGAGAGTGATGGGCACGTCTTTTAAGTGTCACTGCAAAAGAATATCACCAAATGGTGAAGNGGTAGGTCATCCAATGGCTAATATTCCTGGCCTGGAAAAAGTGGAATATTTTGCTACAAGTGCAAACTTTTCAGCTCTGGATATGCACTAGCACAGCACTCAATACCTCCTCTCTGCAGGTACTAAACTCGTACTTCCCTTCTGGTCAGGGAGGTACCTGGTCAGAGAGGAGGTGTTAATAAAGGTTGTAATTCTTTGATTTATCGGGTTTTAAGGCGCTGTCCATTGCATTCTCTGCTGGAGAGGTCTTGGCGTCTCCCTTTCGGGCTTCGCCTTTTCAACATCACCGATTTTTATCATTGTGCCATGATACACCCCTCAAAAATTTCCACACAAAAGTGTTTCCAATCGGGCCCCGCTCTTGCAAACACCGGCCCTGCTTACGGATACCTCACAAGTTATTGTTTTTTTCCCGATTAGTAAATATGTTTTGCGTGGAGAGTAGACACGTTACATGCCAAGGAAGCCAAGATTTCCGGCATACTTGTCATTCAAAAGCTGGCGAGAACCATGCACTCAGTTCAGTGCGCAACAGCAGTATTAACCATTTTGATGTGACTAATCTGACTCTTGCACAGTATATCCCTTGCGCTGATCGACTTTGAACTTGAGACCAGCCGTTGAGAATTTGGAAAAAATCGAAAATGCAAAAACAAAAAGCGTGATCATAAAAGTCCGATTAAGACTATGCTGAGCTGCAAGCGATTGCTATCTTTAAGGTTCAGTTTAAACTGCTGATCAAATCTACAATTGGAATCCTTGCACGTTACGCTGAAATACCTGACTGAAGAAGACTTCAGGTCGAGCAACAAGCTTACTTTTAAAGCAAATGTATCGGCAGAATTGTTCTTACATGCTTTAGAAAAATTGCAAAAATTCAGTACTGTTCGGAAATAAACGACGAAGTTCGGTTACCAGAGCTGTAACTGGATCGGTTTCATTCGATCGATATACGGCAAGGATGGTTTGAATAACAACGGAGTCTTGACCTGAGGGGAGAAATTTGCTCTGAGTTTTGCCTTGAGCAGATTTTAATATGGGCACACCAGGCTCTTGGGGTAGATCGGCCATGAGTACGGACGATCTCGATTCGGCGAAAACTTCAAAGTTTTCTGTTTCGGGTAAATGATGTCTGCCGTCCTGTATCGCTTGGGCGTACCTGACCAGCTGCCGTAACCAGAAGTCCCAAGGCTCCTTGTACCTGCAAACATAGACCAGCAACCGGGTTGCAGTAACTGTGTTTTTCTAGAAACTCAAGCTTGAACGACAAGGAATATTTTGAACAACAGTAACTTTCAAACAAAGGTTTCGAAGATTTTTTTTTTTTGATTGATCAAACTGAGCTTCATGTTCTTGAACGAAAACAAATAGATGTTTCTGATATTAGTATACAGCACAATGGAATGCTTTACCTACAAGTGCGGTGCTTACATGGAAATAATCACACATTAAAAACTAAAAATTCGCTCCACATATACCGTAAAACTAGTTTCTTGTACAAGCGCTTTCCAGCAAACAAGCGCAAAGATCATCAAGAGACACCGTGAACTTGCTTCTGGCATTCGAAGCTTGCGGTGGGGTAACTGGGGTATACGAAAACTAAGCGTGTTTCATCAGGCCGATCAAAAATTAGAAATCCTGATGAGGTTAGGTAAGCACTCACCCATAAAATCTTTGGAAGTTTCGTTTCGAATTTTCATAAACGTGCATGCGTAGCAAACCTATCAAGTACCATCACGACACCTAAGACGACGATCACTGTAAAGTTAGCTCACATCTGTAAGCCACAGGGTTGCCAGGTTGGCCTTTTTTAGGCCAAATTTCAGAAATGTGGCCTCGTTTCAAGTTGGTTGGCTTAAAAAATTTTAGTTGGCCTTTTGCCCTTTTTTGGCTTCATCTCAAGTTGGCTGGCCCTAAAAAATTTGTTTGGCCCTTCGGCTCTATTTCGGCCTTTTTTACGCTGAAATAGATTGTTTTGAAGGAAAATATTACCATTCCATTTTTTTCGGCAACACATTTGTAATTTTTTGTGATAAATGCTATATCAGGCGCCCGCGTTGTGATNTTAGTAATATTTGAGGGATGCTAGATTCGAAAATAAGNTTTTACGTAATCACTGGAAATGTGTGCACTCACTGCAGTTTGTATTGTGTAAGCACAAAGCAGGCTCAACGCTTANAGACAGGTCTGCGTCTCCGCGATAGAAATGCGACAATGACNTCGAAGTGGAAGGGCTCTTATGATTCTGGTCGTAAATACAGGAGTGAGTGGAAGATGACTTTCGTATGGGTGCAAAAGGTGCCGATAGATCNGTATGCAAACTGTTTGCACTATTTACGCAGAGTATGCAATTTCACAAACCATGAAAAGTCAAGGAAGATCAGTGCTCCAGTACAATGCCAAGCAAGATTTAATCTTAATTTCGAAGAAAAAATTTTTTGATATGCTTGTAATTTGCGTGTTTTTTGTGACAAAGGAATGGCAATACCGCACATAAAGTTTGGCTTTTTTCTGGCCTTTAAACAATTGGTTTGGCCTTTTTCTGGCCTCTTTTTAGCATTATTTGGCTTTTTATTAAAGTTTCCGTCTGGCAACCCTGGTAAGCCAGTGTTTTTCAACCCTTTTACTGCAGCGGAACCTTCCGCAAATGTTTGCGTTGCTCACGGATGCCTATGCAATGGTCCAAGTGTCTGTATTGGTACAAATATATAGAACTGTGGTTGCGAATTTCGTCCCAGACAAATGCGGTCTGTTTCGGCGGAACTCCTGGCAGGCACTTGCTGAACCCCGATTGAAAACACTGTTGTAGGTTATAGGTGAAACTTCCAGAAAATACTTAGCCATGTATTTTGTAGAGCGTTTTGTCTCAAACTTTTGTGTTACTAAAAATGTAAGGCTTTAGGGTTGATAAAACAGAAAACTTGAATAATGTTAGGAAATCCATTTTGCAAAAACAATATCTCTCTGCAGCTATAGTTTTGAGATGACTCAATAGAAGAGACCTACTGTAGTAAAGTAAAGACTAATAGCAGACTAGCACCACTAATTGATGAAATCGGAAAGACTCGTGCGCACTTGGACATGAACAGAGAGCCTTCTAAATGCATTTGGTCCTGTTGGTCTAAAGCAGTGGTTCTTAACCTGGGGTAAATTTACCCCTGGGGTAAATTTTATCTTGCAAGGGGGTAAATTTAGTGAACCAAAAATTGCAGCAAATGTAAATTTTTAAAAATCATTCTAAACTGTAAGAATTTTTAATATCGTATTTTTAATAAATGAGCACCATTGAGTGTATCTGGGGTAAATCTGGTAATCTTGTTTGATAAAAGGGTAAGATATGTAAAAAAGGTTAAGAACCACTAGTCTAAAGAAACTAAACACTGTGATTACCAAGAAGGCTGAAGCCAGATCAGTCGGTCGTTGCAGTTATTCCCTTCACAGCAGTAGGAACATAGCGACACAGTCTTTTGTGGATCGCAGACGCCTTGCATGAACAGCGTTCTGGCTTCCGTGTGACATGCCTGTGAAAAACATATGTTTGTGCAGAATGATTAAATGCCGTGAAGCAGTCAGATTGATTCGGAAGACAAGTTGCGCGTATCACCGATCTTATGATAAATCATGGGGTTTTTGTTTAAACGTCTTGTGCGAACATATAATAAAGAACTTTCAATGCAGACTACTTATTCCAAAACGAGTAACTTCGCTATAAAATTCTTTTTTGTTATCAGAGAAAACCTGGAATTGATGTATGCATGACCAGTCACGCTATGACAATTAACAAGTATTATCAAACGATTTTCACCTGACATTTTAAAATCACTTTAGCCGAAGTAAGGAAATATTTTAACATCTAACAAATAGCAAGATAAGACCAGCAAGGAAAAGGCCAGTCTGAAAAAGGACTGAAGCTGTAAAAACATATTTCAAATACAGTTTTACGGAAACGTGAAAGTTCACCAGATGAAATGTGATTGCAGAAGATAGGCTGAGAGCACTTTAGAAAGAAGTGAATTGGTTTCATTCATTCATTTTTATTCCCGCTTTTCGTCTGGGGAGAGATTCGTGGAGGCAGCAGACTTAGGAGGACTCGAAATATTCCACGGCTATCAGCAATTATTTCAGGTAGTTCTGTTGGCTCCGCACCATGATGGGACCAAGCAAGGTCGGAAATGTAATCGAGGAATTGCCTCGCCAACCTTTACTGAGATATTCTGGACACATAGCCAAACTGTTGCGATCGGAAAGTCCGAGCGGCAAGTGCCCAAAGCTTCACACTGTGACAGAAAGGAGCAATAGAGATCACCCAACGAGATCACCCTATTATTGCTTGTTCGCGCCACATATACATGGATGTTATTCTTCGCGCACATCCCGTTCGTGGTGAATCGCACATTTCAACGTAACGCCAACCGGGAGGTTGCAACAAAACCAACTGATTGGTTTCAAAGCAAAATACTGAGGACAAAGATGTTGTATTTTAAAAAAGACTAATTCCTTTTGATTTTGCTTGAAACGGTAAAATTCCATAATGCACCTCTATTCGGAATGTAATTCCTGCAATGTGGCTGATGCGGTCTAACATGCTTAAAATAGGAAATGTGTCGCATCCCCGACGTTTTCACACATTTTTTGTCTTTTCAGTGCATTCGATCAATAGAAGGCCGCTTAAGTAAATTTGTGCTTGATGTTCTAGCCATTTAGTGATATGTATCAAGAAGACATTTTTAATGAAACTCATCCACATTCACTCGCTACTGCCATTGCCTGAATCTCACAGGTGTTCACTCATGTAGAGAAAACTACCTGCAGTTGCTTGCAGCGTTTCTCAACGAACATCCTGGAGTTCTCTGATCGCACAAAGTTCTGGCAGCCTTCTCCGTTCAGCGTCTTGCAAGATTGATTGCGATTGTTACATTCTTCATTTGAGTCGGACTGAGCGCAAACGCGACACTCAACATCTGTGCTAACAATGCCATATGTTACAAAAACATGTTGTCTCGTCGTGCGGGCCTAATGTTCTGTGTTTTGATTACCCGCTCTCAAGTTGAAAACTCCAGAACAAAAGTGCAGCAAAACGAAAGTTCCCAAATTTTGTTGTGCCCAAAAAAAATTTTGTTTTAAACATGTGGTAGGTTAAAAACAAAAAGCTTTCCCCCCCTAACAATGTATTTCCCCCCAAACCTTAAAACGTGGCTACGGGCCTGCTGGATCGTAGAACATGACATTATTTCAGAGGGCAATATGTTCTTGTTTGGAAGGTAGAGCAGAAGAGCAATGTACTTTTACATAAAGTTTTCCCTTTGTGCCTTGCCACTAACACGGTACAGGCGGCAGGAAATTCCCACAAACACAGCAGCCACAAACAGCTCACCTACAAGATATAGCAATATGTGATGCAGGTGAAATTAAATTTTTTTAATGCAGAAGTCACCTCAACAGACGGATGGAGAATTTTCTATTAAATTAATACACTGCACTGGAAACAACAACCCTAAAAACAACTGCACTTCTGCGTCAGAAAAAAATTTAGATTTCATTTTTACTGGCGAGAAAAATAGGTGTATATCGAAATATCTACCGTAATTTCATTTAAATCAAAGGTATCCGTGTTTTGACAAATTACGTAAATTTAGCGTTACAGAAAAAGGCTGTTGGAAACAGAATTGTGCACCTGACTGAAAAACAACTTCTAAGCTGAAAATGCATCAATGGCAGGCATTCTGCAACTTTAGTGACTCTTTATAGTGTTTGTGGCTCCAACTAGAGGACTATATGGCCCTACGTACAATGTCAAACCTGATTTACATTTGCTGGTCGGTCATCTAGGAACGTGCTGTACCTACAGACGCATGGGTGGCGGAACCTTTTTCAAAGTGGGGGGGGGCACAAATCCAAGTCAAAAAATGTAGAATAATTTTGTGCTTTGAACTGGCAACTGTGACGTCACAAGCATCGAAATATGACGTCATTAACTTTTTTCAGCATGTTTAAGCAATTTTATGCAATGTTTTATAAGCCCTCTCAACGCCCTCTCTCTACAGTACACCCTATCTACCTACGCTACACTGACTTGTGCACATAAATGCAACCAGTTGTTCTTAATCTTGCACAAAATTTGTTCACAAGTAAGTACAGATACAGCATGCCCAGAGCTAAGGGAGCGTCTTCATATTACATCATCAGATAGGGGTGAGAGGGGCTTTGTTGCCAGATTCACCTTCAGCTTCTACAACATATGAAGGTCAAAATTACACTAATTAAGACAAAATTACACCACTATGAAAACGTATCTGTGAACCACCTGAAATTCAAATTGCTTTGCCACCGTTCGAGCCTTGTGTCACTGAAATTTCCATTTACTTTCAATCTGGCTGGCACTGCCGTTGTTCTGTGACGTTAGTTACGTAACAGTAAATGAGANGTTCTCATGATAACTTTACTTTTGAGTAACGTTCGTCAAAAAGCAATGATAACGCCAGCTAGTCCTCTGCTTACTATGTTCGTTCATATTAGTCCGAGTTACTGGATAATTTATCGTTCGTTTGAAATTATTCTCGAAATGCGAACTGTCCACTGGATTGGACTTCATATCCAATGTTCTGTACCAGGGGTAGGCAAACTTGTTAAGCAGCAGAGTTTTTTGCAGAAAACCAAAAACACCAACGAGCCGCAAAATCCGTTTGTAGTGTCAAAACAAGTACAGTTTTACAGAAAATGTTTTACATAAGAATCTACATCGAATCGCGTAGACTCCCTGGAAACCAACCTTACGAATTCGTGTAAACACATTGATAAATGACACAAACATTAAATAATAAGCGACAACTCGCTATCATTTTGAGATATTGCTATACAGCTAGAAGAGCCGCACAAAACATGTCGGCGAACCGGATGCGGCTCACCAGCCGCAGTTTTCTCAACATTGTTCTATACAAATATATTGCTTCAGAAAAAATTTAGTCTGATATTAATTTTATTTTTGAAAATAACTTAATTGCATAAGGCAGTTCGGGCTCTAACGGATGAGCCCGAGTAAGTCACGAACGAACGAGGTCGAGAGAACGCCCACTACGAACGATATTTTTTTATTCAGGTCACCTGCAACACGGACACGAAAGGCTAAACATGGAACGAAAATATATGAACAGTGATAAGGCAGAATGAAAATAACCCGAATAAACAACTTAGTGAATTGAGACCGCGGGTGGTGGCACAGATATACAAAGCAAGCAAGCTCGTGTTCTTCAATATAAATCGCAATCGAAGACTCGGGCTATAAGACCGTGTAGCAAGATGCAGTGCTAAAATAAAATATAGCTATTTGGTGTTGCTAATGCAAAACAGAAACCAGTTGAAGTTGATCTGTCAAATATTTCATTTTGCGTATAAGATTCAGCAAAATTGTACTATTTAGAATGGTGCTAAAACGCTTGAAATTACATCATATCAAAGAATTTTTCGATGGAGTGGCACGACATTTTTCCTACAAACATGCATGTAAAAATACACAATCTTTGTAAAAAATGGTGTAGTATTACACCATCTGGCAACACTGTTCGACAACACCAATGCGGTAAGCAAACCCGAGAAGGGTGATCAGATTTTGCATGGTATTCTGGCAAACATTTACGAAATCCTGCCAGTTTCACTGCCAAATGACAAACAATGTATTACAAATGATGTTGTCAAAATTCTGCTAAAGTTTAAACGATTTACTTTAACAATGGACCCAATCTTAATTCTGTTGCTCAAACTTACTTAGGCAAAATTCGAAGTTTAAAAGTGGGGGGCCAGGCCCCCTAGAAAAAATAGTGGGGTAGCCTAGGCCCATGCGGCCCCCCGGTTCCGCCACCTATGTACAGACGCAATATATTTAAAAAGAATCGAAAGAAAGCTTCCAGCGTCACCTTCGACGCACTTTTCTTGGTTGCATTCCTGTTTTTGAGCACTCTCTGAACGACAACCTTCGCCAACATTGCAAGCACGAGTGCGATAGCGCCCTCCGCCACCACAGGCGGCCGAGCAAACTGACCACGCCGACCACAGTGCCCACTCTGCAAAAGCAGTTAAAAACTTTTACTGAAGGCAAAATAGCAATATCGGCAGCTGCAGCAAATAAAAACAAATCCAGTCCTGTTTGTACCGCGGCAAATCTCGGCCACTCTGTCGGAATGGCAGCAGGTTTGATTGATAGACGAGTATGGGACATCGCCGCAGCATCTGCGCAGTTGAAAATGCTTCGGGTTTCTCCGGGCTAAGAACACAAAGCAATCGATCAATTGCAGAGGCTTCATTGCTCAAAATCTTGTTTCGAGGTGTCAGGAAAGCGTGTCTGTCTCGACAACACAACTCCTTGTGCGATTTAAACAAGCATGAGAACGTGGGCGTCGTAAGGATTTTTTTCAGAGGGATCAATGGTGGATTTTACTAGGGTAGCCAAAACATTTTTCCACTGGGGCAAAAAGTGGTGAAATTTCATGTTTCCCATTCGAAACTAAGAAAACAACCTTTTCCTGCTACAATTTTCATAGGGAAATGTCAAATTTAAAACCGAAGGTGGGGCCATGGCTCCCCTTTCCGACGCCCATGCATGAGAAACGAAAATGACGAGCGAGACCAAACAAGGTTTACAGTCATCTGCTCACCACTGCAAGCCGTAAAGATAGATGGTCAAGGTTTTCCTGAATTCTCTTACTTTTGGTAAGCCGAACCTGTTCAAATGCTCCAGATTTAACAGTTGTCCCTAAACGAGTTACACGGACTTAGCCCCGGTGCATGGGCGAGTTTGCTTCGATCACGACTTTTTGTCGTGTTCTCCAATCTACAACTTACGGGCCAAATCCGGCCCGCGTAGCCATTCCATCCGGCCGTAAAGACATTTTGTCAATAATCACAAAATAGTCGCCTATATTTACGAAACAGTTGTTGATGTGGTAGAACTATAATGTAAAATATCACGAAACAATTGCATTACGTCAAGATATCCAGCCCTCGAACTGTTGCCTATCCGTAATAGCTTATGTGGCCCTCTGACTAAAAAGTTTGGAGAGCCCTGGTCTGAAGCAAAAGGTTCATCTCTCTGCCCACAAAATGTTTTCTTCCCGGTTGCCTCCTACACAATCATGTACGCTGGATTCTCAGTCTCGGGAATAATGATCATATCAAATTAACCGTTAAGTTGCATGCTGGACCCAAGGCTGTTGATCCCGAATACCTAGGGCGATATACTGTACTGTTCCGAAACTGCTACCACGTCCCCGCGTCATTTTTTTGGCGGTATCTTCGCATAAGGACTTGCCCTTTCGGGTGACTGACAGATTACTGCACAAAAGTTGCAACACAAATAAACTTTTTCAGTTTTGAACGATTCACGAACGTTCGGTCCTGCTCTGGAAGGATATGTACCGGCACATGGAACAGAGAGAAAAAAAAACACACACATTTTTGCACAATCGGTAATTACCGAAACAATTAGTGTCAGGGTGATTTACCTTCGAACTTGCGTTTTGTTAAACAAGGTAGCAGAGTCGAGTGACAACACGTTGAAACGCTCAGCACAAAAACCAAGATGGCAACGGACAATTTCATGACTAAACTCAGCTTATTACTGTCGCAAATTTATTAAATACGTTGCTCAACTTTATTCTAGGTAAAATCAGTTATTTTTGCAAGACGTCTGCACTTGACCAAAATCCAGCTAATATACAGTACATTTACGCAAACAAAGAAGCTAGTTCACATCTTTTCAAAAAGGTGAAGACAAGGCTGCAAAACCAAAAGTTTCTGGTGAACTTAGCGGTTTCAGGGTTGATGGGGATTCTCCGCCACCAACCAGCAAACAACCACACAAATAGAAAAGTTTCACTCAAAACCCACGATATCGGTAATATTGGACACCCTGAAAAAAGCATATCTAAGGTCGGAGACACCGGGACACACAGCGTTGCCTTTAGGGACTGCATTGAACACAAGTGGTGCCAGTCATCTTGAAATCACTTCCAACATGCAGCAGTGGGATAAAAATTCATGAAATTGGTGTTTTGGCAGTAAATCACCTATGGAAGGCCTTTGTGAGTGACAAACAAGTCTGCACGATTAGCACTGATGTCATTAAGGAATACAATGGATTACGGCACAGTGATTATCTGAGAAATACTACTTCACTTCCTCATAGCAGTGCACAATAAGATTGATAGCTCACTTGAAAAACTGGCTGAAAGCAAGCGCCCGGGCGAGGGAAATAGTCCCTGAGCTTTTACTCTGAAAGCAAACCTTATTGACAGTACAACAAGCTAAAGTGTTTGCAAAGACAACGAAAATCGGTACGTCTCAAAAGTTCACTCTATACCGAACGACAGTCTTCCACTGAACCATCAACATATGCCTGCTTTTGAGCTTACTGTCTCAATCTGGCAGTTTACTCCAACAGAACCTTTTGCGGTTGTGATACTGTTGACAATGTGTGCGTTCGTTAGATTCAAGATATTTACCACTGAAAAACTGCAAATATCGCTTTCCACGAAAGCTTAAAAACGTCTGTATTTCAAAGAGGCAGAGGTCATCAGCAGGTACAGGGAAATTTCTTCCGTGAACTTTCTTTTGTCAATTAGGTGACTCTTCCTCTACGAGTGATCAGCAACCCCCAATTTGTTCAATTGCCGGTCGCCACTCGAGCACAGCAGTAATTCGTAACGAGGTAATCTACGTTGATAACTGATTCTACCCCTGAAAATAGCCTTCGAACACGACGGAGAAGTTTAGAAACGCTTTTGTGCACGTGCAGGTAAACTTCTAACATTGCCATTGTTTCGTATATCATACAGTAATTGATCACAAAGGTACTTCGGTACAAACGGTGTGCTTTTTACGTCATTGGAAAGCGCGATGCTACCTAGCAAGGCATAGAGTCCTGCGCGGGTTGAAATTTTTTGTCCGCTGCCGCCCCGCACCCGCAAAATTTAAACTCGCCCCGCACCCGCAGGAATTTGAGAAATCTT
>JGI24022J15233_10003636_pt1 | contig 15424 bp, 18 predicted proteins | sample Ectturendosymbi2_FD_15233 | JGI IMG/M metagenome (IMG submission 15233)
CACATTGGCTTGACTACGTAACGCAGGTTCCCGGATTTGCACAAAGGCAAAACAAGGCTCTCCCTTGTCAGTGGTAGACATCACCGCGCTTTCTTTACCAACACACTTGCGCCAGACCAGCATTCACCTCTTAGTTGCTGGCCTGAGGTGTCGTTCTGGTGCATCAAAGCCATTAATTATCCCCTGTGAACACTACACGCTTCAGACGGTTCCTATTCACACCCTAATTACAGGCCTAAGCATTTCATTTATTTACTACTCACTACCCACTACATACAATATACATAGCTTTGGTCCGGCATTACCAGACTTGTTTCCTTCCATTGAAGTTCAGCCAGTGTAGTCAAACGCCGCCTGTCCTTATTAACTAACTGTTGATTGACTAAAGACGACTCAACTGCTTCGGGCAGACTGGCTGCCCTTTCAATTATCCTCAAGTCCATCTTCGTCCAGACTTTATTCACTATACACTATTCACTAACTACTATCAACAAACATGCATGCACAAACTCTTAATGATGCCATAAGCCAATATATATGTGTCTTATTACATTCCGATTGACTCCTGTTTGATAGGCTTTCAAAAATTTTGACCCCACTGGGCCCTAAGCCATGACCCCCTTGGGCCTCAAACCATTAAACCAGCATCCTATTATGCCCTTCATGCCATTTCAAAAGAAAAATTTCTAAGTTTTTGAGAACTAAAATTTCTTACACCCTAACTTTTGATACCCCCTCTGGGCCCTACAGGCCTACCCGGGACGCCGTTAGGTAATAAACTATTCTTAAAAAACTCCCCTTAACCATCCTAGCTAATAAAATTATTAAATTTCATCTCCCCCTTGAAATGAGCCGGGCTCCTAGTGGTCAAAAAACGCAACAAACTCCTATCTTTTTGCATGCATTTTAACTTTTGCCCCCCTGAGTCGGGCCCATGCATTTTAAATACAAAAAAATTTTTCTTGGCCAGAATCAAAGTCCAGACTTATGGCCATCTACTGATACCATTATGAGTGGCCTAAGGCATAAGACTCCCCCAGAATCCGGGCCAGAAGAGTCCCACCCCCCAGATTTTTCCAAAATTTTTCTAAGTCCCAAAACGTATACTTTACCACTACCAAAAAACAGCCTAAGGCTCTTTCTACCCATCCATGGTCGTGAGTTCGATACCTGACCATTACTAGAACCTTCTAAGCCCCCATAGGGTATTTCTGACGCCTCGAGCCCCACGTTGGGCGCCAGTTTTACAGCCGACGCCTCTCCATGGTCCATATACCCTAGCTCAAATTACCCAACCAGAAGAGACGCGGACGAAAATATGCTACCATAGCGCTATAGGGTCTATCGTTAACGCTACTATCACATAACTTGATTAATCATGGGTTCTCGAGGCTAAGTCCTACTAGAGACTATAACACTAAAGGCCATAGTCAATGTTACTGACCCTAGCTGCCAGCAACAGGACCAGGTACCTGACTTAAACATCATACAATTTATTCACAATGTAATAACATTGAACTCCAATCATCCAACAGTACAGACACATATGAAATATAAATACATGAATACAACATCCTAATATGCCCCCCCTTATTCCTATGAAAATATTCTAAGTACAAAATCATGAAAAATTTTGACAGAACTCTGTTTCCTTTTTCGATCTAAAATGCCCTACTTTTTGTTAAAGTATAATTTTTCTAAATATTTGACAAGAGCTTCGCCGTTACTTCATTTTCGTAGCTTATGATTTTATCAAAGTCAAAAATTACTTCACAAATAACATCAAATCGTACTTACAGTTTTGTAGGCAAAAGCTTACTCATTGTTCAGAACACATTTCTACATAAGCACCTTTCACTACCACATTCAGAACTAGAATGAATGTTACCTGCAACCAGGCCTCCTTTTATTATCAACTTTTTCTTAGTTTCTTTCTTTTTAATTGCAACATGCTGTTTTTTTGGGCAAAATGTTGTTTTGGGGCAACATGCTACTTTGGGGCAACATGCTGTTTTTGGGGCAAAATGTTGTTTTGGGGCAACATGCTACTTTGGGGCAACATGCTGTTTTTGGGGCAACATGTTGCTTTTACGGCAACATGTACACCCTGGCTGTTAGGTAACACTGACTCTATTACATATACACATTTATGTGACATATAAGCGTTTTTCCCAAGCTATTTACACATTCAAAAATTCATCAATCAGTTCCATATCATCTTCAGTAATTTCCACTGGTACATTGAACAAGTCATATTCAATTGTTTCTTCATGTTTTTGCTTGTTGTAATTGAGATCTGCCATCTTCATTCCTTGCTTTATCTTTTCTTTTGTAATACTGTTGAACGTTGTTTCTTCCATCCAATCATAAAGAATAAATCCTTCACCATCATTTGTTATCAAGTCCAGCTTTGCTACTCTGAGCTGCCTGTTGTGCCATTTCATCTTGACTTGATAAACCTTGTCTTCTGCTCTGAATCTTAACTTTATTGATTGTCTCTTGTTCATTGTATATATAATCCAATGCATTATACATGCAAATACCACTTCTTCATCCAATTCTTTAAATGACTTGTCTTTTATTGTCAGGTTTGTTACTCCCATACACTTAAATGACTCTCTTATTGTTGTCTTTTTCTTCAAACAATCTTCAAATGCTTGTAATGTCTCCATTTCATACTGAGTACTTCTGACCACTGCAATGAGTCCTTGTCTGCAGTTTGTATGTGGAACTTCATTTTGATTATCTTTGTATTACTTCCTGTCTTTTTTCCAAAGTTTCAGGCTGGCTTCAATTCCCAGTCCGTTTTGCTTCACTGATTTCTTAACCTTGTACTTTTGTTTCTAAATTTTTACGGTTTACATGTCACATAAATCACAATACTTAACACATTATTATTCACTCATACATTAAATTCAACATTTTTATTAATTCACAGTTTCTCTATCAGATATTGAACCATCAATTTCATTGTCACTGCATAATTCTCCCATTTCTTTATCCGTGTTACAGTCACTGTCCATGTTACAGTCATTGTCCATGTTACAGTCATTTATGACCGTAACATCACTCCCTCCTTCGGTCAAAACTTCTTCTTTTTCTTCCTCCTGATGATACTGATCGATCAACCACTTTATGACTGCTTCCGTTTTTTCATTCTTCATATCTTTCTGCTCCAAAAAGTTTTGTAGTACTTCATGGATTAATTCATCCGTCAATTTATTCAATCTTTCATCACTGGTGATGATTTTTATGACCGGCCCTTCCAACATTCTCAAAGCAGTTTTCCTTATATCTCTTTTTAACTTGTCATCCTCATCCAGATATAACAGAGCCTTCGGAAGTTCAGGTCTGTCTATTCTCACTTTTGCATATAATTTTTCCATTATTTTCTCCATTGTTATATTATCATTCTTTATTCTTCTTCTTTCCTTTACCCTTTTTATGAGTTGTTGTTTGAAATAATCCCACATATCCACTTTTCCCGTGTTGATAAGTGCCGTTCTTATTCTGAAGAATCCTCTGTATCTTTCACAATTTTGACAATTGCAACACACATTGTTACAATATTGACATTTGCATTCCTTTCTTTCATAATCCAAATCAGGTTTTACACACACTGGAGTTGTACATAATTGTTCTCTTCCCAACTTTGTTATATCCAATACAGTAGCATATTGCTCTTCTACTTCTTCCAAATTTGTTGGTATACGTAAGTTCATCCCTGATTCTTCATAAAATTTTCGCCCAAGTCTGTCCCATTCAATCATAGTCCCAGGTCTAGGCAAGTCTTGAGGACATTGGAGAAAACATGAAGGTAACAAACTGGCATTATTGTCACTTCTCCATTGCCCGTTCCAATGCGTTATACGTATCATGTTAGCAAAATCTCTATTCTTATGTCCTTTAGTAAGTCTTATTGGATATGGCGTGTTTATCTCATGTACTTTTAATATTTCTCTGTATATTGTAATCATTGTATCCATTTTTGCTTGAACATTGTTTCTCGTTACTTGCAAATTTTCTTTATTTCATTCTGATATTCTTTAACTTGTTTCGTTATATCCATATGCTTTCCTTGTACAAAGTTCAACAATTGTTGCATATGATCCCGCCGTGCATTTCTTGCTTCTCTTGTTTTTCTTTCTATGTACCCCCCTATCATCACTACTGCCATGCACATTAATGCTATGTTTATTGATATTAACATCACATTCACTTCAGGTAACACACTATCTTGTATAGTGGTTAAGCTTCTTTTATTTCTTGTTTCTCCGTAGTCGGTCTCTTGCCAACCCTGTTGTGCTCTTCGTAATTTCTCAGATTGCAGTGGTGATACTTTTCTTGGCCATTGTTCCTGCAACAGTAACAGGATTTAAACTTCCAACAGTTGTTGCTAACTCCAACGCTTTACTAGCATTTGGTGTATCACCCGTTTTGTAATATTGCCATGCACAACTTCCAAACACCATTATCATAATTAATCCAATTATACTTCCAACTATTATAATTATTATTTTTATTGGACCACTGAAGAATCCCGAAACCGTATCTTCAGTATGTTCTGTTACATCAGCGCCTTTATCTACTACATTATTTACTACACCAGCTACATCATCAGCTAATTTTCCTCCAAAGTTTAGCACAGCACTTAATACTTTTCCAGCACCTCCTGTCCAATTTGCGTCCACAAATTCTATGGTTATTGGGTCCCATTTTATAGTGAAATCCCATGGTTGTAATGTTTGCAATGTAGCATTTAATATTTTCTCTACTTCAAATTCATTAGCCATTGTGGCAACTGCGGTTTCATTTAATATTTCCTCTTCTTCTAATAGCTGTTTTTCTTCTTCAATATTTTCCTCTACCCCTAATATATCCTGTGTTTCATTTTTATACTTAAACCATTCAGTTAAATTTTTCCCAAACCAATATAAACTGGTAGTTGCAATTAATCCTTTTCTAATCCTATTTCTATATATTGCATTGTTTTTTAACCCTGGTATCGGTTCTAAATGTTCTAATAATGCCATCATTCTTTGATGAATATGATAATTCATTATTGCGGCTTGTGCCGTTGCTTCTCCCGCATGTAATGCTAATTGCCTATTTTCCATTATCCCTCGTGAATTTCTTACTATTGCTTCAATCAACTGTTTATTTATTTCCACTTGTTGATTTTCAAATTGTGATTCTTGTCCTGCTAAATCCGAAGTATATCTTGCCAATAATGATAATTCATGCTGCATTTTAATCTGCTGTTCTCTTATTTGATCTATTCTATGAGCTAGATTTCCCAGTCCCCTATTCATTTCATCAGATAGTGCCCCTAGTCTCTTGTTCAATATATCATTATATTTATCCATTTGGGCATCTAGTGCAGACTTTAATGATGCTTCTATTATTCCTCCCATTATGGCAGAGAATAATAACGTAAGGAAAAATCTTTTTTCTTTCCTTTTCTCACTTAGGGTATGATTATTGTGTAGAAAACAAGGTTGTCCATATGCTATTCTTGACTCATTATTATAAACATCAGGAATTACTTTATGTCTTTTTATAGCTACCTCCACAGGTCCCGTGGCATGTCTGCAATATCCATGTTCTTGTGACTTCCTACAGTTTTCTCTATTTCTGTATACTAACTCACACTGTCCTGGTTGTTGTTCATGAATTCTTTGTAACCAAAAATATTCTTCTGACCCTCGCGTAGGTCTTTCTGCTAAACTTAATGTCCTTATTTTTTCCACATATGCATCCCTTGAACACATTTCCTCATTTTTATTCTTTACTATTGTAGTCCTGTGTAATTTCCAATGTGGTGGTGCTAAAAATGTCTTATGAAACCTGCTATACACATCTTCCCAATTCATTATAGCCCATATTTTATTAGGCCTATCTCTTCTAGTTCCATGTTTGAACTCCACTTTTAACAAATATAGATGCATCATATAGGCATCTAAAAATGTCCAGGCTACTGTTTCATTCCTCTCAAATAACTCATATCTATGATCTTCTGAAGCATCTGCAGGTTCAAACCTTCCTATTGGTAATATCATTGTAAAACCTTCTTCACTTGAATTTACTGTCAAGGAATACTGATGATAATCACAAACTCGTAATGTCCCTCCTATTCCTTTGCTATATTTAATTCCCCAGTTTTCTTGCTCACTTATTTGACATGGATCTTCCCTGTCCTCACTTCTCCACATTCTTCCTACTGCATTCTTATCTATCAATGTCACCTTCCATTCTACCCACTGATATTTTTCGTATAATACATTGAATCATATAATCTACCATTTTTAATTGCATTTTTATATCTACCAATTTTATCTTTGCATATACATAATTTCCTGTTGATCTTAATACTGTCACTACTGTACTAATGTATCCACTTCCAGTTCTAGATGGTCCTACTTCTCTTCCAAAACCTCTTACAGGTGGGCCTCCTATTGCATTAGCTGCATTCCACAACGCTGTATCTTTTTCTTGCTGTCTTTCTGCTGCATTTCTTTCTCTTTCTGCTTCATTTATTGGTTGTCCTGTCAAGGCTATTCCATCGTTTGCTTCTGTCCTTTCATTTCTATTTCTGTTTCTGTTTCTCCTTCTATGTGCATTCCTTATTCTAGCTGCCCTATTTTCCCAAAAACGTTCCGTTAATCTTTTCATTTGCAGGTGATATATTCTCGAGTCTTCTTTAATTTTAGTTGGCTTATCGCTTTCATGGAATGCTATTTCTGATACCGACTCTCTAAATACTATATATTCATCTTCATCAGCCACATTTATTTGAGTGGTTTCTACTTCCACATGACCACCCCTTTGTTCCGGACTAAATATTTTATATTTTCCCCAAAATGGTCTCCAGGTTACCTTATAAAGAATGGGGCATTGACAAGCTCTATCGTAATCAGCTACTGTGGCATAATACCTTCCCCCTTGCCAATGTGCCTGTGTGTAAGTACGTCCTTTTACTGCTACCCGTCCTAAATCAGGTAATTCATGAGTTTGCATTTCACCTTCTTCTGGACATTCCCATAGCATTAAATCAGCCAATGCTGTTTTATTTGTTACCTTATCATTCAATTCTCTTACTTCATATCCGTTTCCCTCCAGCAGATCTTGAAATCCTGCTGGATCCGGTGTATGATACATATCTTCGGGAAAAGGCAATCCTTTTACCCAAGTCAGCATCACTACCAACACTATTAATATTTTCATTTTCAATCTTCTTTTTCTGAAATACATTTTTCATCACATTACTATTGTAATACTGTTATAATATTCACACATTCGATTTTCGTTCATTTTAACATCCTTCTATTTCCAATTTCACATTCACTCGCCACATGTCCCACTTTTTTACACCGATAACAGTATTGTGACGGACCCATGTCATAATTACTGGGCATTTTGTCCCATATTTCATTTACATATAAGTATCCCAAAATCATGCCTTTTGGCAACCTTATCCCTTTTTGTCGTTTCATCTGATAGGTCACATGTAAAAAATTACAAGACACTTTACACGTGCTAGCGTTAAAAACTGGATGCAACTTTGCATGCAATTCTAAATTCAACTTCATTCTATATGGTCTCAAAAAAATACGAGCAGCTGGATACATATACCACTCTTGAAACCTTTCATGGCGTTGCGTACGCGGTATATACAACACAAAGCGACCCTTACTAGGTTGCCATACACAACATTTTTCATCATATGATTCACATAATAATATTCCTTGTCCATTAGATTTCAATTCATACTGTGCAGTATATGGAGCACGTATATTCGATTTTGCATCCATTTTTATATCTTTAATCAGTATCACAACCGATCGCACTTTTGGGCATTCTTCTTTGTCTTTTACCTCAGGTACTGGTGAATCCTTTTTTATTGTCTCAGGTACTGGTGAATCGTTTTTAGTTTCCTAGCATTCCTTCTCTTCTTTGTTTTCTTCTAAATCATCTTCTACTTCTAATTCAATTGTCATTTCATCAATATTATCAGTGGCCATTATTTTTACACCCTATACCTGGAACACATAACATTATCTTTTACTGTTCCAATATTAACCAATCTCCCTGTGTCAATAATGCTCCTCTGTTACCAGGCAAACTCAAACCCCATTGCCGCACATATCTATCTTCTCGTTTCCAATTGGGCATATAATGGAAGGGTAAAAATCTTCCATTAGGCGGTGACTTTGCCCGAGTGGTTATATCCACTCGACTGGTTTGCCAATTATAATTTCTCATTAACATCTTCCGGTCCATTTCCACCTTCCTCTTTTTTGGTGTCATTGTATAATCATATGCCTTTACCCTTTGCTCAATGAGCCATTCTGCTAACAACCGAGACTTTGTACTATCGGTTTCCTTCTGCAAAGGTGTCGACTTTTGATTCCACTTTATTCTCTCACAACTAACCATGAATGGCGTGAACCATATCTTCTGAAAATACGCATGAGCTGCCACGCTCTCCAAATGATGTAGTTTTACTTCATCCCTATGTCCCGCAAACACTGCTTTTATATCATCCTCATCTACTACCGCATGCATATATGGGCAACATGGAGACTCCAGCAAATGTGCCATCATTGGACATTCATCCTTTCTCCAGACATTCTTTTCTACCCCACAGCAAAAACACCGAATTGCCAAACCAACAGGGTGCCTTTCTACGTACCATCCTGCCTCTATGAATTTTTCTGGTTCTGCTCTGGGTATCAAATCTTCATTTTCCAGCCATGTTTCTGCTCTTTTTTCCGTGTCAACATATCTGTTGTCATAATGTATATATGTGCTTTTATTCAACTTATCCAGTCGCTCTTTTACCACTGGATGATTACATTCTGGCCATTCTGTTAATTCCATGCCTCTAATACTATCAGGTTCTTCTCCTAGAAACGCAGGACAACATGGGTTTAACCAAGCATGAACCATTGTCATTGTACAGAACTTTGGGATTTCAATTACAACTCCACCACATCCAGTGCACACCAACTTCTCATCTAACCCAGCAAATCCTTCTTCATGTAATTCCCATGCCTCCACAGGAAAACTTGCCATCATTTTCGTACTATGCAATGTTAGTGTTCGTTTATCATCATCATTCCAATGAACTCTTAAAATGTCAAAAAACCTAGACGGTGACAAATCAGCCATAATGATGGTGTCCATTATTGCTCTTCCTGTTTGTTCATTTCTCACATTTTCCACCAATCGCTTCAACAACTCCCTACATTCTTCATTATCATATCTACTGTAGAACTTGGCACTTTTATCCATTAAATCCTCTGGTATCTTTGCCACCACCAATGCCATATTTTTATTTATGTTATTACAATTTTTTCCTACACCTATTAACACAAAATACAATTATCGTAATGCATCATCCACACCACATTGATACATTTTTACATATTTTCATACACTAAGCGTTTTCCCGCCTCTTCGCCATAATTTCACAAAGAAAATTACGGACATCGTCATATGTATCAGCATTGCTATCAGCGTTATTAGCATTTCCGTGGCCAAATAATGATAATACGTCCAATCACGTCCACATTCTATTGGTCTCCCAGTGTGATTGGTACCATAAAAAGAATTTATTATCCCTGCGTAAAACGCTTCCGTGGGTGATCCCGACACGGTCGTTCCAATTGTCAATGGTGCAACTAACACCGCAATTATCAATGACACTCCTATAATCATTTCTACCTTCCTTTTACCTAAATACCATAATATATTTCACATATTTCATAACGCAATTACACTCATCATTTCATTATATACAAAAACACATTTTCATTTCATAATATCATTCAACTGTAATACAACATATTTTTGTCTTGTGCCATTCGCACTTTTCTGCCTGATCGTGTTACAACTTCAGGCATTGTTTTTGGTTCATATATGTCCTTATATACAGTGGGCCCAGACTGCCATCTGGAGTCTGCCCATAGTTCAAATATTGTCTTTTCTTTTTCTTCTTTTCTCTTTGTTTCTTCAGCAAGCTTCTCTGTTTGCAGTCTTGCTTTGTCCATGTTCTATAACACATTAATACCAAATGTTATTCACATTTTCATTCATTCTTTATATTCACACCTTTGTACCGTAATTTTTCTCCTTTGAACACTCTTATGGCCATTAAAAGCGTTCTTGTTTAAATGAAAGCAACCTCACCCGTTATGACAAGACGAACCATAACATGTCTCTGTCCAGCAGAGCCATCCCATTTTATCCCACGCCTGCGAGTAGCTAATTCGCTTGCTATTGGGCCACGTCTCCCCATACTTGCTTTTATCACTTCCATTTCTTCATTTTTATTACTTTATTTTCTACGCGCATTCCCTTTTTACTCTTTTATTTGATTATTCATCATTTTCTTTTTCTTATTTCCCTCCTAGCTAGCCTCCATGATATACTAGGTCCTTACTCCCTTCCTATCATCATACCAAGGGCCACTTCACCTTTTTCATTTAATTCCACCTCTTTTGATGGTTTTCCCTGCCCTTATCCTCCCTTATTCTCTACCTTTTTAATATTGTCGTCCTCCTCCACGTCTCCTGTTACTACGGGTGTTCTCCCACCAGAATGTCTTTTCCTCTTTGCGCTTAAACTCTTCTTGCGCATGCTTCTTCCATTCTTGGGTCAAAAAACTCTTCCAATTCCTACACTCCTTTCCAGAAGTTCCTCTATTTTCACATAGTTTATATCTCTCCTTATTGTATTTGCAATTATGTTTTCTAGCTTTTCTTCTCCCATATCTTCCCATTCCAGTTCATACTTTCCCAACACACTTTCTATGGTATCTACTGGATTTCTTAACCGTGCCATTTTGTTTTCCTCAACATATTTGCCCAGTCGTTCCATTTTTTATTTTTTTGGAACCTCATATGTTTGTTCTAACCATTCCCAAAACTCACTTAAGTGTTCCTTTTCTCCCCCATACTTTTCTATTCTTAATATTAGAACTGTGCATTTTCGCATAATCGCTTCTTGCCAATTGGCTGATGCCGCCCTTAATATTAATCGCAATACATCTCTCGCTTTTACACCTCTGTGCTCTCTTATAAACCCCCTTACTATTGTTCCCCATTGCATGGGTGTCATCGCGGACATTGGGGGTATTAACCTCTCTACTTCGTCTATTTCATTCTTTGGGGACTCAAATGGCGCCCACACATTGCTAATTGTAGGTTCATCTTCATCACTTGAACCCACAGTATTCAATTTACTGAACATTTTCATCATCCCATTAGCTTTCGCCATCTGTGACGCTCCATCAGCTTTAGCCATCTTTACTTATTCACTTATTATTTACCTATTTTCTGCAAAACAATAACTAATTTGGGGGTTATATATATCTAGAATTGCGTCAAAAATTTTAAAATTTCATTTTTACCTGTCGTAGTTTGATATTACAACATCAAACTATACTCCCTCCTTTAGTTTCTTTTACCTTATTTGTTTTGCATAGTTTCTAACTTTTACTTTCTGTTTTTTTACACATAAAGGCTTAACCTGGGGTTTAGCAGGTAGTAGCATATGGTAAGCTACTTTCTTTGGTTGCCCTCCAATTTGCAACGTCATTGACCTCGATCCTTTGGTTAATATGGGATATGGTCCGTGCAACAGGGGTGCCAACTTATGACTTCGTTGTATCGTTTTCAAATACGCCCATGTTGCATCTTCCCATTGAGCACCATGCATGCTAACTGGTCCCTTGGGAATGTACTGTGGTGGTTTCAAGGGTTGGACTTCGTCAAATATTGGTATCCCTGGCGTTTTTACTTGTATCCCATAGGCTTTCATGCTGGGCGATGTATTCGTTTCCAGGTTGAAATAAGTATTAATAGCCAACACCGCAAATGGTAAATAAACTGGCCATTTGTCAATATATGCCTGAGCTCGTTGTATCGTAAGTAGAGTCCGGTGCGCTCTTTCTACTTTGCCATTACACTGCGGGTTGTATGGCAAAATCGTTCTATGTTCAATTCCTAATATTTCCATACACTTTTCCCATAACCTTGACTTGAACGGGGTCCCATTATCGCTTACCAAAACCCTTGGTATCCCGAACCGACTAACAAAGTGATTGAAGAACCCCAAAACTGATTGTTGTGAATTAGCGTGGGTCACTGGTACTGCTACAAGCAACCCTGTGAACCTATCTATTATAGTTAACAATTCCGTGACATGCGGTATTATAACATTCTCCCCTATATGTAGATGATCCACATGTACCACCGCAAACGGCTCGTTCGGTGCTTGAAACTCTGCGGGCGCTAACTTCGCTCTCTTAAATGCCTTAACTCTTTGACAAATATCGCAATTATCAATCATCTTTTTAACTTTTTTCTTAATTTGGGCCATCGTACTAATCGTTTCAACCTCTGATACATTTGCTTCCAGCTAAAATGACTCCATTCATGATCTATTTTCATTAAAGTTTCCAATATTGCTTCATCAGGTATCCAAATCAAAGGTCTATTTTTAGGATTATTTTTTACTACCCAAACGTTATTTTGCTCATCCCAATATGCCTCAGCCGGTAAGTTTTGTATCAACTGTGACTGTGACACTCTTATATTCTGCAACCAATCAGTGGTTAAATACTTAGTAAATTTCTCTAAAGGCTTCACAAACTCCTCTTCCACTTCCCCTTCATCTACTCCTATCTCTGCTACATTGGCATTTTCTGTTTCCAATTTTCTAAGCTTTATCCTACTAAGATAGTCAGCTATCTCATTGTCTACTCCATCTATATGTTAAATGTCCAAATCAAATTCTGAAAGATACAGTAACCTTAACTTCCGAAATCTTAACTTACAATTCTTTGAGCCTAATATGCTCACTAATGGCTTATGATCTACATATACTGTACAATGATTTCCTTCCGATAAGTAATGGAAATGCTTTACACTGCCTTCAAGCGCCAGCAATTCTTTGTCCACTGCTCCATAAGACTGTTGTGCTTCATTCAATGACTTGCTGTAAAAACCCAATGGCTTAACTTTCTCGTCATCCGTTAATTGATATAATATCCCTCCTATCGCAAAGTCTGACCCATCAGTAGCCAAATATAGGGGCTTTTTTCCATCATACGTATTTAACGCTACTGCCTTCATTACCATGTCTCTAACCTTTGCAAAATCTTGAATCAGTTCCTTAGTCCATTTTAATTTTGTCTTATTGCTCAACCTTTTAGGTACTCCTGCGCCCAACTGATTTAATCTTCTTTGATACTCAGCTATTCCTGGCAAAAACGGCCTTGTGAAATTCACTATTCCCAAAAACTTTCTCATGTCTCTTACTGTCAACGGTAATGGAGCCCTTCTTATTGCATCTATGTGCTTGTAGGCACAATGTACCTTTCCCTTGCTTATCCATTTTCCCAAAAACTTCATACTATCTTTTCCAACTCGCACTTTTTCAAGTTAGTTGTAAGATGGAACCGGGCCATATAATAGGCTAAATAATACATGGCTCTTTTGTGTTCTTCTTCATCATCGTTTACTAACAATATGTCATCAATATATACTAAAAAGTTTTCTGGTATCTCTTCAAGTTCTCTCGACTTTCTGTCTTCATTATACCAATGATTTGCTAGTCCTACTACGAAGCTACTGGCCATGGAAAAAACACCAGGTGAATTTATCCAACCCATTGGCAATTTTCTGAATCTATATCCCCCTGGTTGTGTAGCTATACCCAACAGAGGTCTTGATTCTTCATCTACGTCCACATGGTAAAAACCTTTTGTCAAATCTAACTTGGACATTAATCCTCCTCGACAAGCATGATTAGACAACTGATCTGTTCGTGGAAGATTGGCATCTTTAGGTAATGTCATTTCGTTAAGTTTTCTAAAGTCCACTACCACTCTTTGTGCTGCTTTAGGATCTGCCCTGGCTACCATGAAGGCCGAACTTCTACATGTGGTTTCTCCTTTTTCCAAAATGCCCTTCTCTTCTGCATCTTTGGGAAATCTAGTCATTTCTGACGTAGACCTTTCCGATTGCTGATATACCGGTGCAAAGAACAACCTAGCTCCTCCATATAACTCCACCTTGCACTTATATGGCAACCTAGAGTCTTCCTGGAGATTTTGTTTTTCTGCCTGCAGCCGTGGAAACAAATTCCATAACTTTGCAAACCATTCCTGATCCATAACATCCTTTTGTTCCGGTTCTGGCGGACACTCTGGTGTGGGCAGCGTTTCTAAATACGCCACTGATTCTTCTTCTGTCATACCTTCCACAGTTCCCTTACTTATATTTTCTATCTTCACCTGATTTGCCTCATGCTGAAATTGTTTTATGCTTTCATGTATTTTTCTATTCTTGGCCAATTCTTCAAGAAGTGGTATGAAGTTCCTCAGAATATCACTCACCCCTATCAAATTATAATTCATGCTTTGTGCTGGCATGACTAAAAATTTCAAAAGCTTGTCCCGCCCTTTATACGGGACAGGTATTTCCACTTCCCCTATAGACTGTAGCTTTTCTTTTCCTTTTTGGAAGTTGGCTACTGCCACTCGCGTACTTGTATTAACTGAAGCTAATTCCTTTTCACTTAATACCGATGCATCTATTAGATTTCGATTTGCTCCTGTATCCAGCAAAAATGTCCTATTCCTTTTATCATCCTGTATGAATACATAGCTACTTCGTAGCCTTGGTTTTTCTGAGACCTGAAGGTAATTTACCTCGGCGTTTAGGTCTTCTAATTTGGTCTTAAAAAATCAACTCGTGGTAACTCCATTGACGGTACCATAGGTGCCATATTTGCCATTTGTGCCATTGCCTGTTCATACATCATAGGTGCTCGCGATGTTTCTGACTTCCATCTATCACTAGCACTAAGTCGTTTAGTAAAATTAGCCTCTGCATGGTCTGCTGCCAACGCAGGCTGATCATCTACAACAGCTGGTAACGGAGGATCTACCCATGACGCTTTTGGACGTCCTTCTTTTATTATGTTCTGCCTCACTCGCTGTGCCTCAGCTTGTGACCTATCCTCTCTTTCTGATCCTTCCCCCTGGCTTTCCTGCCAGCTCCTATTTTCACCATTCTGATACCTTGGCCCATTATATTGGCCTCTTCCTCGAAAACCACCCCTACCTCTATTAGACGGTCCCTTACCCCAATTGTTATTGGGTCTACCTTGATTCCAATTTCCTCTGTTTTGATTCCACTTTCCATTGTTTGAATTCCAATTTCCTCTATTCTGGTTCCAATTATTCCTATTCTGATTTACACGTTGTGGGCATTCTTGTTTGAAATGCCCTTCCTGATGACAATAATAACACTTTAACACTTTGAGAGCCGGTCTACGATATATTCGTACTTGGCACAATCGCCAGGCTGCCGGTATGGTTTTATGCGTGACGCTTGAGCGGGCAAGGTGCTGT
>JGI24022J15233_10003639_pt1 | contig 15420 bp, 11 predicted proteins | sample Ectturendosymbi2_FD_15233 | JGI IMG/M metagenome (IMG submission 15233)
TTCAAATCGTTTAAAATTTTGCTGGCTGAAAGTTATCTGCTGTATATGTCAATCAAACGAACTTGAACGTGAAATTAAGCAAAAAACTGGGGGGAAACAGGGGACGAGCCAAAAATCTGGGAGGGGCCATGGCCTATCCAGGCCTCCCTTTAGAACCGCCACTGTGGCGTTATCATTGCTCTGTGACATAAGATACCCGGCAATGGAGAAGTTATCATAATTTCTCGTTTATTGTTACGTAACATAACGTCACAAGGCAACGATAATGCCAACCAGAATGAAAGCAAATGGAAAATTTCAGTGACGCAAGCGTCGAACGGTTTTATTCAGTCAGAATAAATCGTATGATGAGCCCGAGTGACGCTGATGACCTGGGTCTCCCCTGTAACAGCCTATTTGAATTTCAGGTGGTTCACCAATACGTTTTCATAGTGGTGTAGTTTTGTCTAAAATAGTGCAATTTAGACCTTCATATGGTGTATATGTAATAACGTCATATTTCAATGCTTGTGACGTCACAGTTGCCAATTCAAACCACAAAATTTGCTATAATTTCTTTTCAAAGTGCACTTGTGCCCCCCCCCACTTTGAAAAAGGTTCCGCCACCTGTGCGTCCCATTCCTTATGGATAGAATTTGGTTGCTACTAATGCCAGTTGAGACTGACGTAAACCTATACAGCTACTGTACACCAAACAAGGTGTGTAGTGATTCAACTCGCAATGTACAGGTCAAGACGAATGTCTGTCGTATTGACTTGGATGGCGGTTCTGCTAACGTAACGTTGTTCAGTTCTCGAAAGACTCTTCTGTTTTGGAAAGTTGTTAGTTGATTGCTGGTAATCTGCATTTAACAAATGCTTGCAGTTTTGCTTCATGGAAGGTTTTGACACAGACTAGATATTTCATTTTTTGTCAAAATAAAATTAATTGTACTACATTGAAACAAACGACTAAAGATGAGAGGTTGGTCCTGTGGAGGCCAAAAACCTCATGCAAACCAGGGAAAAATTTTGTGAAGTGTTCGCACTTAAATTTGCCTCCTTTCCTTTGTCCACGAAACTATTTGTCTATCGTGTAAGTATATTTGTCATTTGTCGCCCCACCAAACTTTTATTGTGATTTGCCTATTTGCGAGCGTAAATAGGTAGAAAAACCACCACTTCAAAGTCCATGCAGGTTCATAAAAGTAAAAGACATTTAAATCTGCACTGCGGCTTAGCTAGACAAGGCAAAATTTGTGAATGTCATCCAGCACACTTGTTCCTATTTATCGTTATATTGGGCTGCTATATGCTTATATTGCATCAATGAACCATGCGCATTATACTGTGTATTACGTTCGATAAATTTTTCTGCAACTGTGACGTGGTATGGTTGAAAAAATCTTTGTACATTACATTTCTAATTCATACAAAAAAACAGTTTACATTCCAAGTCCATGCATAATGAAGCATAATGAGAGTAAATTCCGCATAAACTTTGGCTTTTCGGGAACTTTGGGCGGATGCTTTGGTTGCTCTCTTGTGTGAAGTCCGCTTTTTTGTGTGTTGCGTCATAAAGGGGATAGATGATCACGCGCTCAGACGTTACTTTTATGCAAGAACGCGTCTGCGATTGTAGTTACCGAAAGTCAGATAAGCAATCGGTTCATGTTAACAGTTTTCTCCAAGTCAGTTGTTCTTCCAATGAAAGTGTCGTTCAACAAGAGCGAAGTAATTGCATTATAAGTTCATATCGCTTGTCAGTTCGGTTTGATTGACGTAACTTTGCACTTGTGCTCGTCGCCCCATTGCAGAGCTTCCTTTACAAGTTTCTGCTTAATTACGAGTGGTAGCGGCACACTGTCTAATGTCCACCACAGAAGCATGCTGTTAATCATAAACGTGACCTTAGCTGGGGGGCACATGAGCTATGCCAACTCCCCATAAAAGAACCTTTTGTGTTATTATGTAGCATACATACAGATCAACTCCAATAATTTGCCGTCTTTTTTTTATTTTCATATGGTTATTTTGCTAAAAATCTCAATCATAAAGGTCATAGGACAGTTGCCTGAGCACGATGATGTAATAAGGCGCGTAAGTCTTGCATCGGACCCCGTACCTGCTAGGGCCGGCCCTGACTGGGTCCAAGACCTGCAAAACACCACCATTCTGATGTTTGTTGAGCCTTACTAATGGGGTTTTGAATTTGTGGCAAGTGCACGACTACTATTTGAACATATGCGCTAAGTCGGTTAAATGAGTGAGTAAAAAATAAGCTGCACGCGGTTTCCAGGATAAACGCGCGTCATGAAACTTTTATAATAGTGCTGAGCTGACCTAAATAGATGCAAGATATGCGGGAAAGTTACGGCAAACAATCGTTTTTCTGCATCGAGCGAAGTTGCTGTACGATAGATTGTGTCTTACTACTTGATTAGCTGGTGATAAGTATTTCTTAACCGTGGTTATTTTCATTAACAGGCAATGGCAAGCGACGCAAATCGTTTGTCCGCTTAAATTCCGTTCAGCTGAGCTCTGTGTGACGTATCGGCCAGTCACATCAGAAACATTTCCCCCAGCGCTTCCTTGAGCAAAACTGAAGCTTGTGCATAACGGACTGTAATAAAGGTGCCCTGACCCTCACAAACAACTAGCCACAGCACGCCATGACCTGCAATAAAATTGTGTGCTGTTTAAATAGTGATAATCGCCACAGTTTATGTTGAACCTCGATATATGCACACAGTAATCCAGGTCGGCGATAGCGGTATGGGGAGGCAGTTACAAATTGAGAGCAATGGAAAACATAGGAAAAACATTAGTCGCAAGCAATATGCATGTTTCTTTCAAAAATCCTTTTAATTTGACCAAACGTGTTATTTTTACACTAATATTTTTTATTAAAATTCCGTAAGTCAAGCAAACAAAACGCACACGTTATTTGTTAAAAGAACAAGCAAATCAAATTAATAAAAACACTGGCATGTAGTCGGAGTAACATACAGTCGGTGAATATAAGCAGGACAAGACTTTTCAGACATTGGAAAACTATGCATTTGTAGCAATAAATTTGTTTAAAGAATTGTATCTTTAGTTGATATTCCCTAAATCACCCATGATGCTGTTTAGAAAAAGAGCGCGTGCGTCCATACACTGCCCCCATTTCAATGGACGGGGGACACAGGTTCCGGCACTCCGGCGTCATTGGCTGCAAAGAAGCTTTTTTTGAAAAAATACAAGCTGGGCCGAAAACGCAATACTCATTAAAACTACATTTAAAGAATGCAGCAGTGGAAACAGCGTCTTCGATCTTTCGTTTTTTTCCGGCTTTTCTTACCTGTGAAAACAAACATCATGATCTTGTACTGCTCGCTGAAAAGGAAGGCATACAAGTATAACTGCAGCGAGAAAACAAGAAGTCGTAACGATTCATGCATGGGTGCGATTAGGTGAGGTACACGGGGGACGTGCCCCACCCACACTTTATCAGACGGTAGGAATATAGCATTCCATATCCCACCCACAATTTTATCTTTAGGTTTTCTATTTGGAGAGGTTTCTAAAATAAAAGTGACGTTTTTCACATTTTGTGTCAAGAGCTTTTCATGTTAGATGTTACGCATAGCCAAGTTGATGTTGAAACAGCGTTTGGTGTGCTGTCACTGTTTCTCATATTTATACAAACTTTAGCTTCGATAAAATGTTTTTTAGCATTTTGCGAATTTCTGGATACCGCGAAAGATTGTTAACTGTTTCTGTCCGACATTTTACCCTGTGTTGTATACTGTAAGATAGGTTATCAGGCCCGTGACCACCTTGGAACACTACGGGGAGCGAAAAGTTTTCTGAGAGGGGCCCAAATTTTTTGAACTACAATATGTCCAATAGTTTGAAACTATGTCCAACACATTTTTCCAGGGGAAGCGAAAAATTTTCCAAGGGGGCTTCTCCTCCCGCGTCCCCCTCGTTATTGGCCTGTAGGTCATTGTCTTGAATTGAAACAATGAGAGTTGAACGGCTGCACGTGTGTAAGAACACAGTACAGCCATGATTTGTTTCGTGCTGAAACGTAACCAGCTTTACTGTAACGTTGGTTGTCACGTATACAGAAACGGACAGCGTAAAATTTAAGGACGTGAGATATAATGTTGGAAACTTATAATTTTAGGCGAATCTCTGCGAAGTTTTTGCCGAAGACAAAAAGCAGCATCACTGTGGAGACTTGTTTTAGGATGGGTAGTTTTGCTGTTCATGAAGTCTAACATGATTATTATTTTATTCGTGTGCGAACAACAGTGGTTTTTCAAAGTGGGTGGGAGCACAATTACACGTCAAAAAACTACGGAAAATTTGCTTTAAAAATAGGTACAATACTAATTGTGTTGCTTAAACCTTAACAAAAATCTAATTTAAAAGTGAGGGCCCAACTCTTCCAGAAAAACGTAGGGGATCCGCTAGACCCATACGGGCCTAGTGAAAGCAGCGAATTTGACAGGGTTGGCGGTCTTGGTTTTGTTTTTGACGTCTTTTGCGTCACACTGTTAACAATTTCTCTGATTATAGGATCCGATTTTCTCTGATTTTATGGACTCTATGATAATTTTCACTGATTCTAGTAACCCGATTTTCAATTCTAGGAACCCGAATCGCGTCGCTAAAACGCCTTAAAAAAGTGGAGCCTGGTTTTTATATTTAGCTTGCTACAGTTGGGGACAGTTCGCCCTCTGCTCCCCCGTCAGTTACCTCACTGAGCGTGTCCATTAAAAGTTTAGTATATTAATTAGCAAATCACCTGTAAGGTAAGTACCTGTATATCAATTTGTAATCGTCAGTAAGGATAAAATAAAGCGTGATTCGTGTTGCTTTCAAAACACCTCTAAAAACAAGATCGGTAATCTTGATTTATGAAACTTCACTTCTGCATATCCCCGTAAACTGCATTGGTTTCCCACAAAGCTGTACACCTCACTTTTTACAACAAATTGCGCCTATGGATACATGCAGTTTATGGGTCACTGTGTCGATTATAAATAGTCAGATCCACTGTAAACTGCACCAAAAGGCGGTGTGAGCATAGGTGTCAGGCGTCGGAAGGGGGAAGTAGGGAGAATTTGCCCCCCTAGATTTTGAAAATTTTAGCAAAAAAGGTTGTTTTCTTGGTTTCGAGTGAGAAAACCTAATTTCACCACTTTTGCCCCCCACCCCTGGAAAAATTTTGAAAGAATCCTCTAGTGGCCTCCCTTGGAAAAATCCTTCTGACGCCCATGTATATGAGAACTGGCAATTANCAGTACATGATGAAAAACATGGTGATCTGTGCATATCTCGACTCAGGACAAATCAAAACTAAAATCGATTGAGAAGCTATCTAGGGTATGCGGCTTTGGTAACGTTTCTCGGTATACTCTATTGATTTTCCCCAGAGGGAGTTTCAGAGATGAAATCCATATTACAGGGTTTGATTTTTTTCCAAAACGACCATTGTTTCAAATGAATCAAATAACGACCAAAGCAAACAAGTTCAAAATCATGTCGTAGACGCATCGGTAGTGTCGTAGCAAGGCTAAGTACCGCCTGGGGACGACCGTAAAAATGCCGCCCTTTCCAGTCTTCAGAACTTGCTTACAAAATTCATGTCATGTTTCGTGCTTAAAACCCTTTCAGTCCCGCGTGGACCACTTTTATTGTGGAACTTTGCAATCCTATAACTCTCCAGGCGATCGAGCTAGAGAGCTGTTCAAACCCTCTACGGATTCAGAAAGTCTTGTAGTCGAAATTGAAAAAAACAATGTTCGTTTTCGGTGGGGGGTTTTCTGAAGGTAACGTTACAAAGAGGACATGTTTTGGAAGAGTAGGCCACCTTTGGCCGGCCCTGGGCCTCAACCCATTGACCTATTCTTTGGGCTCAAATTTTGTTGAAAACTAGGTGAAAACCCGCGTCTATAGAGCTCTTGATTGACTTGCTAGCACATCTGTGGCCAAAATTATGGGCCAAAAACCCAGTTTTTGTCCTAATTCCTAACTTTTCAGAAAAAGCATAATTTACCCTTTCAGGCCAAACTTTGGCCGGCCATGACTCGGCAGCAGATAGGGCTAGAGAGCTGTTCAAACTCTGAAATGACTAGCGGCTTCGTGTAATTTAGAATAAAAAAAACATTTTTTAAATTTGGATGGGGTGTTTTGGGCCAATGGGCTCATGATGGGGGTCTGTTTTTTTGTTAATTATATGACGTCATCATCCGATCCACGCGCCAATATTGTGGCTCGCAGTATTTTTAGATTCTATGCTAAAATACGCGTTTTTAGAGCCCTTGATCAAGTTTCTAGCGTTTCTGCTTTGAAAGTTATGCCAAAAATATTCCAGATATGTCAGGAATTCCCAAGGTCCTTGAGGGGATTTCCCATATTAATATTCTACCATTTTTTCCATAACTCATCAACCAGAAATGCTAAAAGTCCATCAAACCCTCTAAAACCTCGTACTATAGCCTAGAATGCATTTAAATCTCACGCGGTTTCGCGCCGCTGATTCTGCTCGATTTACGCACTCCCACGGGCCGCTGACGTCACAGATTGTTTATAGAAACCTGTCAAAACAACATGTGGTTTTGTAAACATAGCCAGAAAGGTCGAAATCGCACGGCGAAAAGTTTTTTTTTTTCAGCCTAAACTACACGTCTTTCCCCACTCAGACCTGATTTGAACAGCTCTCTAGCTCGATCCTCTGGCGAGTGATGGCCATTTAGAAAAGTGGTGTTTTCCAGCCCAGATTGGGTTTTGTGTGTGCTGAAATTTTCACCAAATTTTGGTGTTTTGTCCTTAATTTCGGCTACAGATATGCTACAAAGTCATTCAAGGGCTCTGAAGACGCGGATTTTGGTCTAGTTTCCGAAAAAATCTTGAGCCATAATAATGGCCCATCAAGTTGGGGCCCAGGGCCAGGGAAATGTAGCCAAAAACACCCCCACTTGTGGCGTTCCCCCCCGTAAACCCCTCACCAAAAACGAAAAATTTTGTTTCGATTTTGACTACAAGACTTGCTGAATCCGTAGAGGGTTTGAACAGCTCTCTAGCTCAATCGCCTGGCGGGTTATAGGATTGCAAAGCTCTGCATGAAACGTCGTTTTCGCGGGACTGAAAGGGTTAAGTAAAAATGTAAGAAATATCAAAACATCTTGATCATCAGAATCAAAATCATATTTCGTGCTATAAGTAAAGATGTAAGGAATACTGAAACATGTTGATCATCAGAATCAAACACTCACAAATAAAATGGTTCTAGAATATGGGTCTTGCTTTTCCTGCTTGTTCGCCACCTTTTTCTAATCATTTTTCTTGCTCCTATTCTGCCGTCTTTACATTTGCCTCTATGGACCCGGCATACTTTGTTAAAATTTCTTTCCTATTGGCATTCAGCTGCAGCACTTAGCGTTAATTATTTACTCATTCCAAGCAGTGTTTCTCAACCTGCGGGCCATGGCCCACTGGTGGACCATAGCGTTGTTTTCCACGGAGTAAAGACAAAATATGTTAGAAATGCAGTTATCTAGACATCAAATCCCTACAGCTCTCACAAATGCAACTGTAAAATCCCAATAATAGTATCAAACATCCCGATTTTATATAAAAAAATATCTAAATTTGTGGTGATGCAGCATAAAATCAGAGCGCCATGGTAAGTGTTAAAATAGAACCAAACATAACTTGCAGAATAAACCAATGGTTCATTTTACACATTTTCATACCTTTCGGAAAATCCCTAAAAAGGGTCAAAAGTTTCGATCTATCTCGGGAAAAAAATCTCTAAAAGCGAGAGCACTGATCCTTTCCTTTACATAAAATGAATATATATACTGCATGTAGTAGGCTATAATGGTAAATTTAATATCCTATAATCTCAGTAACGTAAAAATGTTTCATTTTTAACTTCGTTTCAGCATTGTTTTTTTTCACTTAGAATATATAATAGGCTTCAAACGTTAACTCTGTCTCCACTGGCGCGAGGCCCGTTGAAGTGAGGGACCCATTTAAATAAAACTTGTCAAATAGACTTAAAACAGCTCTGGTTGAGAAGTGTTGCTCGCGACCTCCATCTTTACCAGCAAACTTAGTCTAACTGTTGAGTTAGGCTTCATCCAATTACGCGTGCGCAATAATATTGTTTGCTTTCTTTCGTTAGCAACAGATGTCTCTTTCAAAACAACTTTAATCATTTTGAAGCCCCGATCTTCGGATTGGGTGAAATACTCGTCGCGCAAGCCGCATCAGCCAAATGAAGCACTCCTATGCCTTTTGCGCCATTGGGGTTCTTATTCTTCGACTTTCTGCTGTTGCCTTACGACTCTGACTTTTCTCCTTTGCTTTGCATGACGGCTGCCACATAGCTGCCCAAGATGAACGGATTTAGGTTTTTCAAGTTCATTCTGACAACTTCATTTCAAAATCCAATCCAAATCCGGTAAACTGACAATTTCAAAATCCAAATTCTGTTTAAATCCACAATTTTTTGAATCATTTTCTTCTAAAGGCAAAATAAATTGATCAATTATTTTGCCTTTGTGTTTTTATTTATTCTAATGTTCACTAACATTTCGTTTCCTTATTGCGCAATGGCTCTTTTTATTGTTTCTGTTTATTAGCTGAGTCATATGAAACAACCAATCTGTCAATCAATCCAAAGCAGTTTTTGCTTCATGAGGCAAAAAAACAATACCAAAAACACTTGGAAACTATAACTCAAGTTAACTTTTGCTCTATCCTCGGCTCATAGCACTATAAATTATAACAGTGGACATTTTGAAGACTTCAAGGCAAGCACTATTAGCATCAAATGTAATTAACAGTTCAATTACAGATGCCTTTATATGTGATCGCTCTGTGCGTTTGTCAATGTTCGGAATGCTGATCATGTTGCTTAACTGTTGTACCGTGTCCATGCAGTAACAAATTTATGTAGCCTACATTAATTTGTAAATCATCTGTAAAGATAAATCAAAGTGTGATTAGTGTTGCTTTCACAACACCTCTAAAAACAAGAGAGGGAATCTGAATTTATAAAACTTCGCTTCAGCACAGACCCGATGACTATATTGTTTTCACTCCAAGCTGTCCCCCACATTTTACGTAAAAGCTCCCATGCACGTGCATATCACTTTAGGATGCTGGAGGATGGTAGGCTAAGTACGACTAAATAAAGGAACAAGGAAAACGGAGACACTGTGTATTGATAAGCTCAAATAGCCTAATAGTTTGCCCTTACTATGGCCCAAATTAACTTTGTTGAAGGAACTGTCATGGGAAGATTCATTACTTATGTCATTATAATTTGAGAAGTTCTGCGTTCTATTTATTTTCAAAATACCGCCTTCAGGCACTGATTTTCAAAATAGCGAACTCTTACCGGCTTCTGCTAAGTTTGTAGTAAAATACCGGTTAGCTAGGCCGGTAAAATACCAGACATCTGGCAACCTTGCTACTGATTCAGCCATGCTTCTTTTCACACAATAGAGCTACTATATAGCTTACCGCTATCCGCAGTCACTGTCTCGCTGCATTACCTGCCAAAATGTCTGGGTCAACAGTCACACGTGGCAAAACGCCTTTTGCGGTAACTTGAATTGAACCTTAGAGGATATATTGCCATATTATTGTTACGCAATAAAAACCTACTCCACAGTAGCGTAGCCAACCCAAAAATTTGGGGGAGGAGGCCGAAATGTTTGATTTTAGGCAAATAACGCTATTTTGTTTGGGATACCCCCTATCAAAGCACAAAATGACTATATGTTCTAAAAATTTGGGGGAACCATGGTCTCGTTGTCTCTCCCTAGCTACACCTATGCTACACCAGAGCAATCCACTCGCAAGTTTCGAAACCTACCTCTGCATGCAAAGGTGTTGACCACGGCCTACTTAAGATCTTAAGTAGGCCGTGAGTGGACATAAGTGACCTGCAAACTCAACATTGCATCTCCATGACACCAGAAAATTGGACTTGGTTCTTGTGCAGTGTAAGTGTCATACCAGCAAATAAACTGTCATTGCATGAAAATTAATAAGAATTAAGCTGCTGACTTCAGGTTTTCGAGAAATTTTTGGTTCCTAAAGTTAACTTCTAGGAGCGAAAGTTCCCTTCTGCAGACGCCCATGCCGCATAGCTAGGTCACAATTTAATAATTAACATAGTCTTAAAAACCGTTTGAAGTTTTAAAGCGGATACAGAGTTGGGAAGAAGAAAAACAAAATCTAAACAAAATTCTTAACCCACTCTTATTTTCTCACGGTTTGCTGCAGGAAAATCATAGCTAATGCTAAGACATGACGGACCTGCTGGTCAAAGGAGAATTGTACCATCTCCACTTTGCTTTCCCATGGCATTGCTGCATTCTAATGGTGTGTGACTTATGGCCGTACCTTCAACAAATATGAAACTTGCATCTTCGTGCATCAAAGCTGTGTTATCCTCAGGGCTGATCTTGAGCCGGTAGTCTTGATGACGTATGAAATGGTTTGGGAAGTTTACCGATTCAAATGCAATGTAGTCCTGCGAAGATATAAAGAAGTTAGGCAGCGTATGGCAAGACTTGCAGGAAGTTCACTAAATAGGTAACTCCACATTTGCTTGAATTTTAAAAAGGAAGCAGTAAATATGGAATGAAAGAAGCAAGTTCACAAACAAACATAAACAAAGGCTTGGCAGCCTTATATTTTGGCTTGCTTCTGTTTTGAAGAATAGCGGTTACATTTTGAATTCTACACCATAAAAACAATAGCTTCTGCATATGCCATGGTGCGTTTGTGATTTTATTATAGAAAATGAGGAAAAAGCTTACTGCGGTAAAACTTTCAAAATAACTGCAAATAAAAAGTTCAACAGATATTGATCTGCTTGAAACTTTTGCGCATTAAATCTTTCTCGATTTTCCCTGATGTTTCCACAGAAGTTTAATTAATGAAAAAGTCAATTGTTGCGAACCCACTCACGGAATAGAGCGACTGGTTTCTTTAATGTAATATGGACACGTGTCTATCAATAAAATGAAAAAAGCGATGTGTCAAAAATACGCAAAAATAAATTTTAATGAAAGAAAAATGTTCAAGTTTGGTTGCCCAGAACACAAAAATGGCTCTACTCCTTGACACCGGCAGTGGAGACATTGTCTTTTGTGCTCATGCTGATTCATGGCAAAATTTCAAATCTTGTGGGTTTTTTACACACTGTTGTAAACCGCACTTGATTGCTGTATGAGAATTAGTGAATCGAAGTTGTTATGAATTCATACAAAGCTGCCGTGGTGTCAGGTGAGACCGATTTTATCAAATCAGCAATTGCAGCATTACCGTGCTGTATGCAAAAAAACAGCAGTCAAGTTCCTCTATCTCTATCCGTTGCACACAGTTATGTTCTTTAGTTGCGGCTTTCCATTGGAGATTCGAACTAACAACGGATGGAACACCAAATCCACTGGTGCACCGGGCAAGCAACAATACAGATTCCCGCTCAACCAGGTTCACTCTATTGTTGCTTGTGGGTAGCTGCCTTTTTGAAGCACTTCCTGACTGCGCGCTCTGGGCATTTTACACGATGGGCCGTCACAGTTCAAAGATGAAGTCGATTAAACAAAACTCAAAGGGTTAAGGCAGGCTAGTTGGACGCGCGCACACTTAAAAGATGTGTCAAGTACTTTTATTTACTGCGAAAGCTGTGTGCTAGTTATTGTTTCAAAACGTAATGGGATATCCTTAACCAGAATACTCACATGGAAGTACTTGTTTGAACACAGCCAAAAGCTAGCATCATTTTTATAAAGGGAAGCTGAGGATTCTGGATCTAAATAGAGCAAGAAATTTCTGTGACGCAAATAGTGATTNGGACGATCTGGATCAGTTGATTTGAACGAAATTGTGCCCGGTTGTCCAGTNAGACCAGGCGTTACAACATAAAACTTGAATTTATTGTGGTTGCTGTCTATGTTGCAATTTATGTAAGCCTCCTGATGATTAGGATTTCGTAGACCAAACGCATAAGACGGAAAATTGTAAGACTGAATAAGAAATGGTCCACTTTCTCTTTGGTCTGAAAAAAATAAAAACAAAAAATTGTGAATGCATCATCGACGAGAAAGGTGTTTTAACAACAGCCTAAAACTAAAAAGCTTCTCAATTTCTATCACTTTATCTGAGAAAATTTTACTCATCTGCAACTTTTATTGCAAGCGTTGCATTTTTGCTCACCAAGTTTAAACTGTAGAAACTCCGATAAATTGTGCTTATGCAGGAAATTTATAATAGAGCCATAGTTAATCTCAGAAGTCCCGAGTTGAATATACTGTGTAAAAGCCACTGTGCCATTATGGGCGAATTATTTGAAGATCTATCATACGAAATGAGATTCAAACAGTCGCCTTGAAAAATTTGTGACAACATTCTCAGAAGAATTTCATCATCATAAACAGTCATTTTACGTTTTCATCAACTACTTGTCCATAGACAGCAGGCCACGTGCTTCCACTGAAATGGTAATTTCCCTCGATAGCTGACTCAGCTGTTTATCTGTCGGCAAGACACCACTTTTTTCCGACTGTCTAAAATATTTTGCCGACACTAATGCTGATGTATGATGTGCAGGGATCGAATAAGCGGTTAAATGATATCTACCACCACAGCCAAAAAACTGGAGAGAAAATAAACTGTCAATGCAAGAATTAAATCAATTATTCGGAATTAAGCTGCTGATTTCAGGATTTCTACAAATTTTTGGTCCTTAATCTCAATTTCCAGGGGGAAAATGCTCTTTTTTCCCCCCCCTGCAGACGCCCATGATTGGGAGGGACTACCAACAAATTCTTTGAAAATTACCTTTCCAAAAGAAAACAATTTATGTATGCTAATGATATTAAATCAAATACAAGATACGTTACCTGCGGGGTTCCCCAAGGTTCTACGCCTGGTCCTATCCTTTTTTTACTTTACATAAACGACCTACCCTCTATAACTAAATTCAACACATTATTATTTGCTGATCACACTACCTTAACTTTATCAAATGAGAGTGTACATGAACTTGAGAAATTTGTCAACAGTGAGTTAACTATGTACAGTATCTTAGCCTGGATGCAAGCAAACAAATTAACGATCAATTTTAAAAGAACCAATTTTGTTCTCTTCGTTGATAAATGCCAAAGACAGTATGAATATATTCTGTTCTCAGTAAACTTATCTCCCAAGTAGATTCTGTTACATACTTGGGGATCCTTATTGACTCTAAACTAACGTGGACCTCCCACTTAGAAAATGTAGGTAAAAAAGTCGCTAGTGGAGCCAGCGTTTTATTTAAACTCCAACGTTTTGCTGTAAAATTTAAACTCCTACCTTTTGGTGATCTAGTAAAGTTAAACTGAGCTATCCGTAGTCTGCTTTAAAGTTAATCGTAGAGAGCGCATTCCACTTAGAGATCTATTTTATTCAGCGCGGATACTACAGATCAAGGATATTTATAATTATGAATTAGCAACATATGTACAAAATTTATCACAATATCTTTCCTGATTATATAATAAACGGTGTCAACATTTCTACTACAACCAAAATCAGAGAAACTAGACAAACCTCCAGATAACACATGAAATTCCCCTACCTAAGACATTTAATGAACAACGTCACACATCTTTCCGAGGACCCCCAATATGGAATGATATTCCAAATGATTTTAAACTATAGTCAATTATTTTCGATTCTGTCGGTTACAGAAAAATTATTATGATATAAACTTACTTTATCCGCATATTATAAAAAGTTAATTTTTCCGCTTGCCTGCTGTAATTGTGTTGTAGCGCGTCTTGTTTGTGCTTATGTCCTGTTTGTTTGTGCTTATGTCCTGTGGTTATGTCTGCACCATCTTTGCTGATGTATGTATAGAATTCTGTAGATTATGACTCGTCGTCTGTGCAGTTCGGCTTGTACTTCGCGGGGGAGCATGATCCGAAGACATTGCGGTCATTCTCTTCCCCCTGATATCTGATTATTTCAGATATTAAATAAAAATGTCTGTCTGTCTGTCTGACCGTGAATAATACCCATGCAATCTTTCAACAAAATCTTGATCATAGATAACACAAATTAAATTAGAAATTTAGCAACATGTAAGATGTGGTGTAAACTTCTGCACCACGTCACGAGAAGCCAAGGTTAAAGGTTCCTCACCTGTGTCAAGATTTCCCTCGTCGTCGGAAGTCGAAGAGGAACTTTCTGATCCGCTATCCCTACCACGTGCACTAAGTTCTGACATTGTTGCTTACAACACTGAGAACGGCGTCTTGGTCATTGTGCAAAGCCTAAGTATGTGTAGAACAGTATCAATATCAGTATCAGTTTATTTGGGAACAACTATAAACAAACATTAAATCATGCCAAAGGAAACAAACCACATTAGAACAGCGTTTATTTTGACCAGTAGAAAAACAAAAACAGAGCAATCAAACCGTAAATGAAAGTGTCAAGCAGGCCCGTAACTATCAGAGCGCAGGGGGGCCAATCCCCCTGCAAAAATTTTCACAACCCCTCAAAAAATGTGTAGGATATAGTTTAAAATATTTGGGCCCCTCTCAGAAAACTCTTCGCACCCCTGGTGTCCCAAGTTGGTTACGGGGCTGGTGTCAGGTGAGACCGATTTTATCAAATCAGCTGTTGCAGCATTACCGTGCTGTATACTAAAAAACAGCAGTCAAGTTCCTCTATGGAGGTTTGAATCGTAGGATCTGTTACGCAGTGCTCGGATTAAGGTTGTATGGGCCCCTGGCCGAAATTTACAAAGGGACCCTTTCTGTATATGTATATCTATATGCAGTGTTTTTCAAGCCGTTTTTGGGTGTCAAAATGACATCTGAAATTTTGCAATGACACCCTAAATTTTGAAAGCCAAAATGTGGTTTTGACTTGTATTGAAGTTAAACGATTTGAGGAAAGTACGTTTTCCTGCACGTGGCTATTGCAATAGACGGCTGCAATGTTGTAAGCTAACACAATTTTCTGGCGCAGAAGTTGGAAGCGAAATTTGTAAGTTGGGCTTGTATTGTGATGCGCACCCCCTCGCTTCGGCCACTTCCTACCTCTATGCAGTCCCATCACCACGGGGGGCTTTGGTGGGCTTAGGCCTCCCAACAAACCTCCAAGCCCCCCAAATTGAAATATGAAACACTATAAATTAGTGGAATTTTTGTCAAATTTGAAAGTCAAGACCCCCCGCACAAACGCAAAGCTATTTTATTGACGACTTTCTGGCGACAGTTCTGCCTCTATGCTGCCGCAGGGATATTTGCGAAGAGTTCTCGGCAGAACCGTCCCCGGGGGGCTTTACGTTCGTGCAGGGGGGGCTTGACATTGAAATTCGACAAAAATTCCACTTATTTGTAGTGTTTCATATTTCAATTTGGGGGG
>JGI24022J15233_10003641_pt1 | contig 15415 bp, 18 predicted proteins | sample Ectturendosymbi2_FD_15233 | JGI IMG/M metagenome (IMG submission 15233)
CACGTGACCTGACAACAGAAAATGTGCCTCGTCCGAAAACCAGACATTGTCAAGAAAGTCTGGCACAGCGTCAATCTTGTCGCAAAACCACTGGCACATGACCACTCGCTTCCTCATGTCGTCAGGTGTAAGCTTTTGTTTAATCTGTATCCTGCAAGGATACATGTGGAGATCTGCGATCAAAATTATCCGCACGGACTCCTAGTCACCCTGTGTTATACTGCTTTCTCATAGTGTTCACAAAACAACTAAATGCATCCTATCTAAATTAAGCTCTTTCCACTGTAAATCAGGCCCATAGCCACGTGGGGGGCATTTCGGGGCAGTACCCCCAAAATATTTTTGTGCACCCCCAAATTGTTTCGTGCCCAGGAAAGTTTTTTGACACATATAATAAAAACAAAAATCTTGATCCCCTGAAAATGTATTTAGCTCCACCAAACCTCAAAACCTGGCTACAGGCCTGCTGTAAGTTGAAACGCAACATTCGTGATTCTAATAGCATAAAGCGCTAAGAATTGCATAAAATACCCAGCTGAAAACCACCTAGTTATATTAGGTACCCCGGGAACAGGCAAATATAATTTTGATAATATTTCTATTCTATGAATTTGCTTGTTTATTTATGAGTTTTTTGTGTGTTTAGTTGTTTGTTTCCCGAATAAATGAATGAATGAATATGTACTGAAGATTGGCTTTTTATTTCAATTGTTTTCTTTGTATTAGATTGCTGTATGTTATTCTCACTGCTTGTATTTTCTTTTGTTTTGGAACCATCAGTGTACACGTGAACGAATTTCCTATGTTGTTCATGAAGATGAAAAAGAACATTGTGTTTAATTATGTCCAGGTTCTGCCTATTAGACAAATATATTAGAAGCCAATGTTAGCTTTGCGGGTAATCCATGGTGGAATATACTTTTATGGAATACCCGATTCTATGGAATATACGAAAATAGATAAAAAAAGTTAATGTGCTTTGCTCTGATGGTATTGCGTCGGGTAGTGCCATTTCAAACACCCGTGACAGAAGATAGTTTACTTGCTTACAGGTTACGTGAAAGTTACTTTCTCACCTCGTGGCGTTCTTTGTCAGTATGGACCGATTAACCCAATTATAGCTTGTTCCATAAGTTTGTTGCTTCAGTCAGATCTGCGCGAATATAAAAAACAGACCATCACGACGGCTCAAAAAAACATTAAAACAATTTTAATAATCTACTTGGACGGCCTTGCCTCGCAGTAAGTGATATTGCAATATTAATCGACATTTTATGCTAAATGTACATTAGACAGTCACGGATGTCACGATTAATAAACGTTTGCTTCAGCGTTTTACGGGCCTTTTGCTCAATGCCAAAAACAGCATCGGGTTTACAAAACAATGAGGTCCACTTATTAATTCCACCTAATGGAAAGATCCATTTGAAGTTATCTCTCCTCGGTGTCAAAACAATTCCGAGGTGACAACATGAAAACTCCCGGGAAAATGAGTCGAAAAGAAACACACAAACTACTGCATTTAATTATGACAAGGCTTTGCAAGAATACGCTTGTCAATGGGCTGGAACTTCACGAACTTGTGCGGTCTGCTGCATTTACAGAATGCAGCGAGACTTGAAGATGATGGAGTTGAAAACACATTAAATACCTGAAAACACATTAAAAGTTATATTTGATACAACTCCAGGTCAAACAAAGCTCCTTTGAAATCTAAAAGGACCAATGATCTCCAAAGTACCAGTGGTGGTTTGCAGAAAAACATGCTAAAAATAACACACAGGTAAATGACTGAAATTCCGTAGGCGTATCGGGCAAAGAAAGCAAATAATAGATTCCCACTGTGTTAAACCTCAACGAATGTATAACTGGATTCATTTGAAAGTGTTACAGTGTGAGATTTATCTACAGCGCTCTATATCACTCACTCAACAGCAAAAAGCTTCGAACAACAGACCGGTCTGTTCGCAAAGCTATCATTCATGCTAAAAGAAGAAGCGTTCATAAAATTTAGCAATTTCTTATTTAAATCATTAAAAAAGATCTTTTTGTCAGACATTTTCTTTATAAATGATTTATAGCACGCTTGAACGATGATCCAGGAAACACAATTTTAACCGGCAGCGTCTGATATTTCATTGCTCATTAAATATTAAAATCTCAGTCAAACAGAAATGCACGGCAGAGTTTCAATAAAACCAACGTAATATTAAAATAATTCTCGAATAACATGAATGATGAAGTTTTTTCAGCTGTGCTTATTGTTTGCTTGATTTAAACGACCCTCGTTGCAGGGGCGGAGCTAGGGGGGGACATTGCCCCCCCAAAATTTTGCCTGGCCCCCCCAGTGCCCCCTCCAAATTTTTCCGGTCTCTTTCTAAAAGTCCTACACAGACCATTGACAGCTCCCCTTGTTGCAAAACTGGCCCCTCCAGTGGCCCCCCCAAATGAAAATGTCTGGCTCCGTCCCTGCCTCGTTGGATAACCCACGCAATAGAAAAAGTCGAAAGTGTAGTTTCTTCAGCTGAAAGTACCATTACAGGGTTTGCCGTTCAGCCTGCATAAGAGGTAGTGTTTCATGAAAAAAAACTCACTTGACTGAATTAAAACTTGGCTGGCTGACTTTAATCACGAGAATACAACAGTTCGGCAAAACTGTTCAAGGACCTGCAGAAACATGATTGCGTGAATAAAAATTCACAGATTTGAAACTGGATCACAATTGCATTTCTTGTTTTTAGCAGAGTTTTTCCTCAAGTAAAGCTTTCTTAAAACATCAGAATCTGCCACTCTTGGATGGGCCTAAACCTCACCTGTAGTCAACCTGCGTCGTTGGCAAAGACATTAATTTGAAATCTTAAAAAAATAAATAAATAAATAAAAAATGTGGTTGTTTGCACGGGCAGATTTATTGATCGTTTCAATGCTTTCTAAAACAATTTAATGCTACGATGAAATGTTTGACGAACTTTTCACAGAGTCAACGTCGCAGGTAATTTGAAAGGTGACGCAAAATTGGCAAATCTACAGCATACAGTGTAGTATCTGGTGTGCCTGTTAGTATACCACAATATTCAGTTATATATTTTCTCTGCTTTTTTAAGCATATTTGAACAATAAGAATTAATTGGTATTACAATAAATGTCCAAAACTATGTTCTACTAAGTAAACATATTAGGTGAAGAGTTCGAAAGCGCCAGCCAACATCCCACTGGTATATTGCCGGGCTCCGAACGATCAAGTACCCATGAAGCGATACTGACTCAAAACAATAAATAATTTCATGTGTTCCTGGAACAATCAAAACGGTATTTTGGGCCATGTTCTTTGAAACAAGTCTTGGATATTTAAAACCTTTGTAACATAGTTTGATAATCATGGCAGATTTACCAGTAGGTTGTAGAAACAGGGGCCAAATATTTCAAGCAAAAGATATACCGAATACGTGTATGATTTTCTACCATGCACTGAGTTTCGAACACTTCGTAGACAAGGCTTCTAATATTGCCTGCAGATTTTGATCTGTATTTAGTTGGTTTTGTGGCAAACATAGAGCGGCGTAAACAATCTCCGTGCATAGCTGTTTTTTAGCTGATGTTATTTTCTTTCAAAAACCTTTTGTAGCTGGTGGTATTTTCTTTCCAAAATCTGTCTAAGCTAAGCTGCATCTTTGGCAGTAAAAATGTTCCAACTATTGCACGCTCGGGTATGAAAGACGTGCAAGCCGTTTGTTTATGAAAATCGAAGGCGTGATTCTTTTTCATACATTCGCCATCCCGTAGACAACCTCTTTGCCGTAAACTTAGGAAGCACAAGAGACTGAAGAGAAAGTGATCATCAGAGAATTGCTTTGTCCATGGCAACACTTTCGAACAGGTGAAAGTTCATGCAGACTGCTGATGTAGATCTCAAAAGGTACGTTTGGAGAACGCATGTGGTGTCAATTTGACAAGTAAATTTGTTTGCAATACTTGTAATACAGGATACTATTTCTTTCTTTCCATGGCGCAATAGTATTTTTTTCTATGGTGCAGTTGACACCTATTTGTAAAATGCATGCGCTCTAAGTTTTCAACGACACCCTACCAGAAAACTTGAAAAATCTCTGATGCAAATCTTTTTAACAATAGGAGATTGGACTTCGTTTTTACTTAAAGATTTATTTTCCGCAGATGAAAATTATACTGCATTTTTACTTGTAGATTGGCTTTTTTTAATATAAAGCTGGTCCCCAAGTGCACAAATGTTTTATTTTCAGGGTTTTGCGAGTGCTTCTTTTTGAAACGCAATCTCACGTAGTTTATTGGAGTAAGCTTGCGGGGACATGTTAAACACAGCGCTCATGAACTGGTTTTCGAGATGGGCATTTGCTTCCGGTTTAGCGCTGCGAATGTCTTGCTGTCCACGCTGATTGTGGCGGGATCATTCTAATCTATTCTTTGCTGTTTAATTCTGTGTGCTGTTCTTGCTGTTGACAACGCGTTCAGGTATCCGATCTCAAATTGTGTTTTCTAGAATGCAGTATGTTCATAAAATGGAATTGAAAAACCAAGTCTGCATCTGAAGAGACTGTTACGGCCTGCAAAGTGATGAGAGCTACTCACCGGGCTTGCTTCGGCTTGGCGCAAACCAATTAGGTCTTTTAATTGAGGAGAATAAAGCTGTTCTTACAATTAGGTGGATTTCTTCTGCAAGTAGTGGTTTGGGTAACTGTAGACATACAAAGCACGCAATGCACATAGCAAAGGCTCCACATCGGTTTCGGTGAGTAAGGCTATACTCAGAACCAGCAAAAGCAAACCATGAAAATACATAAAGACGAACAGAAAATTGCGAACATTGCAAAGCTGTCAAAATTTAAATTATAACGATGAGGCGTTACATTAGAAAACAATTATTATCCTAGTACAAATCATGGGCGTCGAAAGGATTTCTTCCAGGGGCGGCCAATAACGGATTTTTCCATGGGTGGACAAAAGGATTTTCCAGGGCCCACAGTGGGGAAATTTCATTTTACCAACTCGAAACTATGGGAACAACTTTTTGCTACAAATTCAATAGGAAAAATCAAATTTCAAAAGCCAGGGGTCTTGGGACCCTTGCCACCCCTTTCCGAGGCCCTTTGTACGAATGTAATCTTTCAAAACACGCCAAACCTAAATTATCTCCTTGTGAATCCTGCTCTGTCGCAAAATTTCCCCATCAAAACATACACAGCTTTTTGTGCCAGCTTGCCTTCGGAAATCACAAGCGTGTTAACCAGCTGCAGCAGATAAAACAATCAAGCACCACGCCATTCGGCTACATGTGAATTTCATATGAGTATTTAAAGAGTCGGATATCAACCGACATCTCCGAAGCTCGTGTGCCACATGCCGTTTCAGTTTACGCACCCAGAGCTTCCTACAAGCGATACTGGCAAAGCTGCGAAAGGGCCTACGCAAGCCAAACGTGCGTTTCGATATAAATAAGTGTTGCGCGTAATTATCAGAGGCTCGGATCTCGTGATGCCGCTTTTTGGCGTGTGTGCCTGCAGATTGATGCGGCAGCTGGCATTTCGTACCTCGCGTCACACAGAAACTCGTGCATTAGGTGAAAGTGTATGATTTTGTTTTGGAGGAAAAACTCCGTACATCTGATGTGAAACAGATGCCTTATCTGTTCCAAGTTGCGAAGATGACCTGAACCGCAAAAACGAGGTAAAGGTCAGTAGGCATCTCATGAAACAATGACTCATTTTTCAACAATGACTTCGTTCTCCCTTGTCTGTTGTACAGCCTGGCCGTTGCTATTGGGAAAGGTTCGATGGAGACTTTTCAAACCAAGCATAGTATATTGTTATCGGGCTCAGTGATTTGCAGTGTGCTTTGGATTATTTATGCATCATGTTAGATTTACCGATATTAAAACAATCGCTAATTGTTTAAAAAACTGAAACCATTCCTAGCTGCATTAGATGGCTTGAATCCGACTCACATGGTTTTATTTCCAAAACGCCCAACTTCAAAACTTGCTTACAGTAAAATAAACTACGTATCAAGTTTCAAACTTTGGTTTTCAAGTAAAGCGCGAACAATTTAAGGGGTATTCAACAAATCGAGTGGCTCTTCAAACAGCCGCTCTTTGATTACAATGTCAGGGGCCGTTTCGTGGGAATGCGCTTTTGTGAAACGGAGCTGTAAATGTAATGATTCTAGTGGCTCTTTCAATTGGGTGTAACGTGTTTCGCTGTGAATTGTTTCCCTTTAAAGATACGACCAATTTGTTGCAGACCCATTGCTCCACCTAAGGTTTGCGCAACGGCGGGAAATCCGCACAAATTCCTGCCTAACTTTCCGAAATGTACGCAGCGCAAATCACGTGAGCTTCCTTTTTATTTTGCAGTTGACCAAGCATTCGCTGCACCAAACTTTCCTCCAGTTTTGGAACATCAGAGCAACATGAGAGCACTGCAGATTAAGTTTATTCCCGCATCTAGAAATCTGACCTTTACTGGAACATTTTGGCTTTTCACACTTAAGGTTTGGGTCACAATCTTAGGACTGAAATAAAAATAACTTGGGTTGCCAACGAACGTTTTTTGGCAGTGACGCGTCAATAATTGGACGACGCTAACGTAACAGTGCAGCACTATTCTGACCATAAAAAGCAGGCGTATTATTCAAGTGCGTGCATTTTCAATTTCTTTTCCAAAGAAACAACAAACGTACAGCTGTCACCAAAATAGGTGTTTTTACAAGCAAGGCAGCAATTAATCAGGGACTGGTCAAGCATATTGTGTTTATGTGTATAACGTTCACTCCTACACGCAACGCGCGAGGCTTAAGCATACATCGCAATGATAAGGAACACGCAAATACATGTATGAACTCGAGGATACATTCGTGGAAGCAGTAGAAAAGTATACGCTTGATGGCGCTAATACATCTAATTTGATGAAACACAAGCATAAAGGGCATACGCATGAATCACGCCATCACGGTTAATGTAGTGCTGCGGTGACTTTTCAAATCAGGTATAAATAGGGACGCCGTGCAAAGGTAATGCTACAAGTGATGCAGCAATTTGGCAAAGGGTACAAGATATATCACAAAGTACGTCAGAGTTGCTATTTCTGTCAGGAAATTTGCGTAGAAGTTCAAATTGGGAAGACTTTTAAAATTATTATTAGTTCCTCTTCATTTGTTTGCAATTATTGCAACTTCGGATTCTGCAACAAGCCGATTGAGGGGAATCCCCTGAAAAAGCCAAACGATAGAAAAAAAAGCTTCCAGAAAAATGCCAGATACCTTATCTCGTGAGGCTAAAAAAGTGCCACAGAATTTCATCCGGTCGTTCAGCAGAGTATTTCGGATAAAAACGTGCTACATGCAGTCCAATCACTATAGACAGATGTATACGAAAATGTATCGGAATCTGCATGGGCGTCAGAAGTATTTTTTCTAGGGGGGCAATAGTGGATTTTTCCAGGGGTAGCCAAAAAGATTTTCCAGGGGGACTAAAAGTGGCAAAATTTAAAGTAAAAATTTCAAAATCCAGGGACCTAAGATCCCCTGCCCCCACCCCTTTCGATGCCCATGTGAGTCTGACGATTTTACGCTTCTGAAAAATGGAAATTTACCTTACATGTAAAGGTACAAAACAACACATGTGAAAGGTCTGTGGGCCATGGCCTTCTTGAGCGATGGATTAAATGTTTCTACACCAATTCTGGCCTCAGTCCTTCCACCAGCCACAGCCAAAGGAGTCATTTATAAGGTCCAGAAGGATTTTTCTAGAGAGGAAATAAAATTTTGTCTCAATTCTCTAAAAATTTCTTTTGTTAAAATATTTAAACTTAAGGTAACACGAGGGATTCTGCTGCTGTAGTGTTACATTTTAATCGGACAAGACTTTCAGAAGTGAGACTGGGATATTTACAATTTAAAGTTAAATGGTACATTCCCAAAACTTCATCATGTTTTAAACGCAACCGATCCGGTCCTGTGGCTAATCACTGCAAGAGTAAAGAAACATTCTTGAATTGTGGCGGTGCTCACACTTGGAAAAATTGTGATTCTTCAAAAAAAGTTGACCAAGTTGTATAGTAATGCAAATCATTCAGCTCCCAATACAGAATGTCTGTTTTACAAAAAAGAATAAAAAATAAAAAAATAAAAATTTGTATCTTATATAACTTATGCAGAAGCCTGTAGAAAACTGAGAAGTACCGAAAACTTAATAGTATCAGACCATTCCCCGAACGACGAATCTCCAACATTGCCTCATCGTCATAGTAACGGTTTGCTTAGTCAGTGACCCGCAGCACAAAATTTACAACCCTGCAGAGCGATTAAAACTACAGATCCACAAACGGAACGCTTCGATCAAGCAGACAGTACTTCAGGATTTACGTTTGTAAATCCACTCTTGTTTCTAGTATTTCTTGCTGAGGTCATCAATGCAGCTGCAATATCAGAAGAGAGAAATAGACCCTTCAAAATATTGCATAATCAGCTGGAGGAAAATGGGGTCTTCCATCAGTACGGAAGATCTTGAAACACTCCTTTATAATGACACTTCCAACCTTTCAATGGAACTGCAAAGCCATTTGTAGAAAACTTCCAGGATTAAGCTTTTTTATCTAAATTTTAGGTGATACCAGATCTAATTTGTTTACGCTTACAGGAAACGCATCTTACTGCAAAATGCCAGCCATGTATTCCACATTACACAATTTCACGTAAAGGCAGACCACCGCACCATGGAAAGTACGGAGGGCTCTGTATGCGTAAAAATCCATTGTCATATTCGCAAGTAACTATTCGCCAGCCAGAAAGGACGGAAGTAATGGATATTGAGATAGATGACTTTTGTATCCATATCTATAGTCGACCGAGCAATACTTTAGATCAATACATCAGTCTCAAACCAAATCACTAGATACAATGCAGTTGTCATCTGTGGAGATTTCAACTGTCAACACGATATGTGGGGAAGCTCGTCAACAAACAAAAGCTGTAGGGCTCTGGTATCATTCATTCATTATCATTCATTCATTATCATTCATTCATTATCATTCATTCATTATCATTCATTCATTATCATTCATTCATTATCATTCATTCATTATCATTCATTCATTCGTGTTCATGCCCACATTTTCTATGGGGAGGATCGCGGTGGCAGTAACCACAGGATGACTCAAACTACCTCACGGTCAAAAGCAATCTCAGATAATTCCGCTGGCTTCACACCAAGACGGGACTGCGCAAGTTCGGAAATGTAGCCAATCCACCTGGTCCTTGGATTACTCCTGGGCTGCTTTCCAGTGGATGTAGGCATCAGGACTTGCCTCAACAATCTTTCNTGGGGCATTCTGGACACATGGCCGAACCAATGTAGCTAGGATCTCTTGATCGGTTAAGAAGCGGGTTGACATTCAGGGCTTTACTAATTTCACAGCTGAACGCTTTGCCGCGAAGTTTCATACGTGAACTCTTTGCAAAAATCCATCTCTGTCGCTTGTACTTGGGATAGTATTCTTTCAGTCATTACCCAAGATTCATGACCATGGATGAGAATCGGAGCAAAGACCAATTTAAAAACTGACAGCTTTGCGGTGTTTGAAAGCTCACGTTTTGTCACCACAGAGCGATGAGGCTCACGCAGAACTGCGTTTGCTTCAGCAATCCGTGAATTCAGTCCTTGCTCCGCTTTCCGTCATTTCTAGGTACCATCCCAACGTAATTCAACTTCTCCATCTACTGCAGTGTGTTGCTGCTCTCTTGCAGCATACACTGCATGGTTTGGGTTTCTGAAGAGACAAAATACCATTGTCTTTTAGTGCTGATTTTCATCCCCGCTTGGTTACACGCAGCTGAAAGCCGATCAAGTGCATGCTGATGAAGACCCTGCTCAGAGAATGCATGCCGCACCAAATCGTATGCAAAAAGTAAACAGCTCATCCTGCTGCCTCCAATATTAACACTCTTGTTGACTCGGCTGTGACTGTCTAGTATGTCTATCCAATCCATATAGACTACGAAGACGAGTTGTTACACACACACCCTTGTCAGAGTCCAGCACCACCGAAGAACGGTTGTGATTTAACTTCCCCGACACGGACACAAACTCATGAGCAGGAATACAGTGACTTGGTGGCCAGGAACAGACGGCCGTCAATACGGTCGGTACACTCTCCAAAGCTTTTCACGAGAAGCTTGTCTAAGAGGACTTGGAGGAACCCAGGCGTCTGCTTTCTCGAGGTCGACAAAACATATGTAGATCTCTTTGGCATACTTCCAAGATTTCTCAAAAGTTTGTTGGAGAGTAAAAATTTGGTCTGCAATGCTAAGGCCAGGACAAAAAGCGCACTGGGTATCAACCGGCTTTGGTTTGATTATGTCGCGATATATTTTTCAAGGAACTCGGCATGCATTTTTCCATGGAGGCTAAAAAGATAGATTCTCCAGTAGTTGGGCTGTGATATCTTCTGTAGAAAATCGGGATTACTTTTGTGCTTTGTGCATAATGCCACGTTTTTCTACTTTTTTAACGCTTGACCATCTATGTGTATGGAACTTACTGGAAACTTACCAATCACCATAACTTCAATTTCAATCACTCGCAATTGTTCTGCTTAAGTTACAAACAAATTTTAGGTAGTGACTATTCCATTCTTGGTATCCATATCAATTACGTCTAAACTACTTTGAGCCATTTCTTGGCCAGATGGAAATATGCAAATGCTAACAGGCCTGCACTCAACAGCCTACATAACCACACACTTTCCTAAGGAGCTTCCACTATCTCTTTGTCATTGTAATGTATTCTACCTTAAAGCAACACTGCTTGAAGCTGCACAGCAGTTTATTCCTCAAACAAAATTATCTAACAAAATCTCCGTTCCCTGGCGGAAAAAGACTGTGCTTTTGGATTGAAAAACAAAAACATGCCTTTAATCACATGAGACACACCAGAAGTCCTACAGACAATTATTTTGAAAGGTGTATAGCTAGATGCTAGAAGAGTAATCAGTGGCGTAGCGAGGCTAAGTGCCGCCCGTAGCCCACCATAAAATCGTCGCCCTTTTCACTCCTAAAATTTGTTTGCAAGAATTTAAAAAGAAGACCATGTTTCGCGCTAATTTAAAGATCTACGAATTAATCAAGCATCTTGAACACCACAATGAAACACTCACAAACTGAAATGGGTCTTGTTTTTCATTTTCTGTTATGAGTCTTCTTTTCTGCTTGTCGCGACCTTCCTCATAATGACTTTTCCTATTTTTTCTTCTTTCCTTACATATGCATGTATAGACAAGGCATGTTTCGTCAAATTTTCTTCCCTACTGGTTTTTAGTCTCCGCTAAGCCACCACTTAACTTTAATCGTTTGCTCATTCCAAGACATCAAACAAAAAATTTTAAGGGTGTGATGGCGGCATACCTACTTTGCAGATTTAAACATTTCTGTATGTTAATATTTCTCATACTAAAAAGTATGTACTGCGTAAAGCAGGCTATAATAATAAATTTGATAATATGATATCAGTGATGTAAAGAACGTTGTTTCATTGTTTACTTCATGTTAGAGGGGCAAGGGAAGGCCGTAAAACAGTTGAGGGGAATATACATTTATAAAAATAAAATGGTTATATTATGCTTGTTTCTGTTCAACAACGATGTTGACCTCAAAAATAATACCAGAAATCATGGAAAACCTGTTTGAAGTGTCTAGGTGCGCGAATAACTGCAATAAATCTGTTTCAATTCGATTTTGCTAAACCATGAAATTACTTACGATATTTTCGTAAAAAGGCACCGCTGCCCCCTTTATGATAGGGCAGGGGGAAAGGTCTCCGTCATGCACCTGCTCTGTGGCGTCCCTGGGTTTAATTCTCTTAGAATATATCAAAAGATCCAAATGTTAACTTTTTCGGCACTTGTATGAGGCCCTCTATAGATGCGGGACCCATTTTGATAGAATAGGCGAAATAGGTTGCAAACCGGTTCCGGTTGAGCACTGGCTTGCAACCTTCATCGTGACCTGCAAACTTGGTCTAGCTGTTAGGCTGGATCAATTTAAACGTGCATAGTGTTATTACTAGCCTTCGTTTACTCAGTACAGCCATTGCCAACAACTTTATTCAGTACAGCCATTACCAAGTTGTGTAACTGTTTCGATTAACGCTCCTTTTGATAAAAGTCTTCACCGCAATCATACCTAAACATATTGTTTACCCTTGCGTTAGGTTTTCAGAATAAGGTTCATGCCTCAAATTCATCAAAATGGTAGCAACACCTTTTGTAAGCTTTTCTTGTTGAAATGGCTTTTTCATTGACTGCAAATGTTACGTGTACCGTTAAAGCAAGGACACTTCTACCGAACCCACACTGCCTATCGACTGGCCCTGATTCACTCAACTTGCAGTTGAAACCTGCAATCTGAACTCTAAGTAACCTACGCAAATCCACCAACTGCATCATCTCGCTTCAAGAACGGCATTTTCCAGCACCATTGCGTCACATCGGAAAACTGCAGTTCCATTGAAACTGACCAACGCTACCTTCGCAAAGTTCTTGACTTCAATAGCCAAAATTTAATATTGATAAGCCTATCCAATGACTAGGCCAGCGTGGGCCAAGTACTTTTGACCTACGGGCTATTTTACAAAAACGTGGCTACTTATGGACCACTTCCAACAAAATGATTTCGGCTATAAAACAACAGATTCACCAGTTTTAAAACTAAAAAGGTGTATGTGTTTCTAAATGTCGNATGCATTTTTAGTGCGAAATTTTTCAGTTTGGGAAATCTATCTTCGCTGACTAATTTCCAGAAGCTATCTACAGTCTCTATCACCGTTACTGTTGTATATTTTTAGATGATGTTATGCTTGTTCTAATTAAAGTTACCTAATTGCAGGGGTGGACAATTAATTTGACTCAAGGGCCACTTTGAGAAGGCCAAGTTTAGCGGATACATATACAGATTTATTTGGCGGTACTGAGTTCATTGCGCCAGATGTACTCCTCAAGACATCGAAAGACGAGACAACGGAAAACAGAGGTCATCCGGTAAGGTGCTCCAGCGGGGGGTTAGCGAAGGGCCTACCTTCTAAATTGATCCTAAAATAAATAGCTTAAATAAAACAAAAACAATAATGGTGCACAGAAAAGGTATTGTTAATTGCTCTTGCACAAATGCAATTTATCCAGCGCAAGCAATTCAGTGAGACAAATGTAACTTCACACGCTTTTCAACTTATTTTAGATTTGAAGATTTTTTTCTAAATTTTCCGCGGGCCACTGATAACGCTGTGGTGGGCCACATGCGGCCCGTGGGCCTGTAGTTGGACCACAATGGACTAGGCTATGGCTTGTGGCACTTCTTGAAAATATCCCACTGAACATTAAAAAATGGCATGATATGTGCCAAGAATTATTTGTCGTCAATGCCTAGGTGTCAAGTGATGTAATGATCTATTGATACTAAGAAGTGAACAATAGGAGAAAAAGGCTTAAGATAGCCTTGACTAAAGTTAATTCATGCAGGGCCTTATTTATCAGTTCATGAGAGGAGGGGCAGTATAAACCTCGAACTAACGGACCAGTAATGTTTGCTAGTCTGCGGTCGAATATCATCCCTTTCGTTTGTTTAAAGGAATTTTTAGCTTGTCTGGAGAAAGGTGTCGGGACTGGGGAGCAATTGCTGCCCAGCATGTGTTAAAAATGCCATGATTTCAAGAATAACAATGAGATAGTTTAGCACATTAGATTTTACTCAGATTTTTGAGAAAACATTTCATCAATTTGCTTACATCACATTTTCTTGTTTTTTCTGGGCTAGCCTTCAAGTCTAGGGTTTCTAAAAACAAAATGTAAACGAATTAGAACTTATAAAACCTTAAAAAATTGTTTTAACAATAAAAAAGAAGCGTTGCAACTTTTAAACTCCTGTCAAAAATTAACTTTTAATCAACAAAGTGCCGCCCAGGACCCGGTCCACCCCCTTGCTACGCCACTGAGAGTAATTCTTGAAGCCAAACAGTCATCGTGGCGTGCTTACCGTTCTGTCATTAATAGCAACACGAAACTTCCTACTCTTCGGAAAACAGTTAAAAAGGTTTCTGGTCTGTCCATGTATGGCCTACTCTTATTCCGCAGCTCGAAAGAAATAATAGAGTACCAAAGTAATAATCAACACAAGGCAAACATGCTTAGTAATCAGTTTCAATCACTAATTTGTTCAAGCCAACCACCAACTCTCGCTGAAAACTTGCCGAATTTGACATGTGATCCTTGTAAAGCCACTACAGAAACCTGACCACGATATCCATGAGTAAACGCCCTTTTTCTATGGATGAACGACAAGCAGTAGTAAGAGGTAACTAAAACAATTTCCCAGGTCATGACAAGATGTGTTCTAAAATGTTTAAGCATTTGATCGAAAATTCTCTTCAAACTTTGCTATAATTGATCAACAGTATTTGGGCTGCTGGGGTACAGTTCTATTGTAGTGGCTACATTCCATTGCAATCCCAGTGCACAAACAAGGTAAAGCATCCAATATATGCCATCCTCATATAGATTAATATCGCTAACAAGTAGTGCCTGTAACATGATGGAAAAATGGTCAGTTACTGAGTGGTATTTGGAGTACTATGATCTAATCAGTAACACCATATCTAGTTTCTGCGGTTGCCCAAGAACAACAGATCATATCACGCATTGTCATGATGTAGTAAGCATGCACTTGGCCAATATCGTGTATAGGCTCCTCTCTTTACTTGACCAGACATGATCAACGGCATTACTCAGGCGAGTGTAATGAGCCCAGTTTTGCTCTCCCTTGTTATTAATGATCTTCCTGAGGATATGGGATCACCAGTGGCCTTATACGAGGTTGATTTATACTTCTGGAACCTGGTTCACGTATACAACTTACCGAAAGGTGTCAAAAGTCACTGAAGAAAGTTGAGACTTGGTGTAAAAAATGGGGTTTCAAAATTTGTTGGTCAAAATCCGCAGCAGTCCTATTTACCAACAAAAGCAAATTCAAAAAGAGTGTAAGTACTTAGGTGTCGTTTTCCAGAGAAATGGCACATGCCATTCTCATACCCAACAAATTCACGCGGAATGTTTAAAACGGTTAAATTATATGCGAATGTTAATGGGAACGAATTGGGGTGTGGCAAAAGCTCCGTTGGTGAATATATACAGAGCTCTTATTTGTCTTGCAATCGAGTACGGTGTGGATGTTACGGTCATTATTCGTTAGGTGCTTTCCCGCCCGCGAAATTCCTTAATCAGGTAATTTCTTTTCTTTGTTGGTCGTTCCAGTTATTATTTGCTTCACGTCACTGTTCCCTTTTTTTCTTCGTGGCGACGAGCTTAGAGATTGGGGGAACAGGTTTCGTGATTGTTGATGC
>JGI24022J15233_10003643_pt1 | contig 15412 bp, 17 predicted proteins | sample Ectturendosymbi2_FD_15233 | JGI IMG/M metagenome (IMG submission 15233)
TTTTTGACAAGCTGTATCTCATGACGTGATAGTGACGTCATCACCAAATTTGGTGTGCGACCTTCTATCACCACCAACTTCATTCGATGACATCATCAATCCAATGACTTCATCACCCGGGAAGTTGGGGAGGGCGAATTGTGCACTAGACCCTTATCATATGGAAGTGTGCTTGGTGGTTTGTTTGTGCAAGCACAGATGGGGTGGTGCTTGTGTGTATGATGTGGCTCTTTCTGTGGTAACACAGTTACTAGGCTACTAAACTACGTAAGAAATGTGGCACTTGGTCTCTGACTGCTTGGCCACAGTCTCTGAGTTATACGCAACACAAATTTTGTTTGCCTGTTTGTAGATTCAAAACATCCCGTAAAGATATCAAAACGTCCCGTAACAGTACATGAAAGCATCTGATCTTGTGAGTTGGTTTTAATATGCATTGTAATGTTGTAGCATTATGTGTGATTAATCGTCACTGCTTTATAATAATGCTGAGGCAGTATCATAAAAGAATTTTATGGGAGGTTTTACTCAAAACAATACCTATCTTTTTTTGCTTCGTGTACCTACGGCAATTTGTTACTTAAATATTGTTTACTAACATGCTGCAACTCTGTCGGGCTACATTTGCCTTTAGTCAAACCTGATTGGTTGAAGTGATCATGTGACAAGTAGTAAAGAATAATTAATATGCAAAGAGACAAGGATTTAGGTTTAAGGTTTCACAGTTAAGGTTTAGCCTGCAGTTCACACAAAGCAAACAGGAAGCTGCTAACAGTTTGCTAGCACTAAACCATGGCAATATTGTCCATCAGACTGAGCTGTTACAGGTACCATAGCAGAGATAAACAGACTGTGAAAATTTTCAGCACAAATCCAATCCTGATTGGCAAAATTTTTGAAAATCATTGGTCCAATCCAGTCCTGATCCGCCTATATTAAACTATTTATTTTATTTTTCCTCATGAGGTAAAATAAAAACAAACTTTTAGCATTTTCAAAATTTAACAAGGCATTATTTTGCCATCAGAGGCAAAAGTACTGCTGGAGTTACGTTGCCATATTAAGCAAACCCAATTTGGTAGAATTGGTCAAGTGACAAGGATGATAACCTTGCGTTAGTGCGTGGTCTCTGTCACATGACCTAAAATGCGAAACCAAACCCAAAACCTAAGCCTGAAACGTAAACATGAAACCTAAACCTGAATCCTAAATACAAAACCTAAACCTAAAACCTAAATCCAAAACTTGAACCCAAAACTTAAACCTAAATCTTAAACCTAAAACTAAACCCTAAATGTAAACCCTAAACCTAACCCTACACCCTAGAGTTAAAATCAAACCTAAACCTGAAACTTTTTGAAAAAGTGTAAAAAAAGCTCCTCCATCAAAGTTGTNATCTTTTTAGCTAAACCAAAGCAAAGGGTGAGAGCAGAACTNCTAAACAATCACACAGCAGGCAGAGACACTAACACCGCAACTACATTCACCNTGTTACTAGTAATACTGTATGAACTCAACTGTACATGTGGAGTCGGGACAAAGGTGAATGCACANCNAAATAGTCCCAGTAGAGCTTTTGCCATTGATGTCAAAATATTCACTACCACTTAACAAATCTGTAAAATCACATTACAACTAACATTTTTGATGTAATTAGAACAACGGTGCACAACCTGCGGCTGATGGCCTTCGATAATGAAATTTGCGGCCATCCACATGTAACTTAAAATGTAAGGTTTGGCGGCCGTGCTAACATATATTGAAGCAAAACAAATGCAAGGCAAGAAAATCAGTCGACATGATGTGTAACAATCTGGATAGTGATGTTTCTTTTAATATATTCCTTAACATGTTTCACATTTTATTATACTTTTAGGTACAAGTAATTGACATATACCAGATAAAACCTATTCTTTAATGTTGTATAGGATTATTACAAAACAAACATATCACTGTCGTTTTGAAAAAGCGCGTACACAATAACCTGAAACAATCTACATTGGCATGTGGGTGAAACACACCAGGCACTAGGGTAGTAAAGCCTGGTGTTGAATGCATGTGTTTCAGAGTCTGCTATTTGGACAGTGCCAGACACTATCAAAGCTGTCAGAAGTTGTACACAGGCAGGCACATGGCGAGCTATTTTGTAATATTTTACTTCATGGTGAGAGGACATAGTCCCACTTCGTGATGGTTTTGTTTTGCAGTTTAGACCTACATTTCAACTGCTGTTTATGCTTGCTTGGTTATGATAGGAATAAATAAGGTTTAGGTCTACTTCTATGTCATGTCAAGTAATGTGGGTTCATTTCCACTTGGGTATATTTTTATTATAAATTTCTCATATTGAAAGGTGTGACAGCTAACCCCAAAATTGTCATCGCATTATCTGAACAAATATCAGTCAAGCATTGTGTTTCAAAAACAGCTCTACTGGGATGTACAGCTGATGGCTGTTTGCTGTGCAAGAAATCTTATGCTGTAGGCAGGGTTGCCACATGGTATTGAAAAAGTATTGAATTCTGAAATAGATATTCAAAACCTTGAGAAAGTATTAAATTTATGTAAAATATAAATGAAGTATTGAAAAAGTAGGGAAATTGCAGATTCAGCCATTCGCTTATTCAAATTTTGTTCTTTACCACTGATGGCAGTTTTGTTTTTTGCATTGTATTCCATGAATAGAATTTGGGAAAAATGAAGATATGTGATGGTATTAAAGTTTTTTCATTTAGTATTTAACAGGTATAGAAGTATGGAAAATGGTTTTTGAAAATGTGTGGGAAGCCTGTGTAGGCAAATGTGTGGGAAGCCTGTCTTTATCCAAATTTGTTTTTTTTTATTACATCACAATCACTTTTTGTTCTTGCGAATATAGCTTGTTGAACAAAAAAACATCAGCCGAAAGCACTACGGAGAAGAATGCTTGAGTGCAATTGTGGTGATGATTTTGCATTGTGATGTAAAAGTGAATTATGATAAATAAAGAGATTTTTACAGAAATTTTGTTTTTGTGACTATAACATTTGAAACAGAAACTTAGAAAGCCAATCAATGCCTCTAAAGACTCTTCTTATAGCCTAGTTTCCAATAAAAACATGAGTAAAAAAATTGGTTCTTGGCATTGGTGATCAGGGCCTGGTAACCTCGGCCAGAAATGTGTAAACCTACCCCCATTATGACGTCACCCACAAAAAACTCAAATCCAAAACTTCTCAAAATTTAAAAAATCTAAAGCAGTTTAGAGGGTGTAAAAATCTCAGCATCTGTAGAGGGTTTGAATGAGTTATGGTGGTGCAAAGTGACACAAGAAAAGTGGCTCATGTGAGATTTCTATACCTTTGGAGATGGATTAGCTTTGCTTTGAAAGGTTTAATTTGCCCACGTTGGCCAAGTTTTTGCAATTCCAGAATTCACCAGTCGATTGTGCTAGAGAGCTGTTCTAACCCTCAAAAAAGTCAGTGAGTCTTCTAGTTTGCAGTGCAAAAAAAATTTAGTTTTTATTTTTTTGTGGGTGACATCATAAGTGGAGCAGGTTTAGGCATTTTTGACCAAGGTCATTGGGCCCTGTGCCCCAACCGCTCTCACTTGATGGATAAAAAAACACCAACCTGGTCAGTAGATTTTGTCACCACTTTGCAGCAATGCTTTCTAACTGTGCTGCAAGACAGCCTTAGGTGTTCTGTGAACTTTTTAAAACTGAGAACAATTTTGTTGATCGATTCTGTAAACAAAACAACAAGCATGCAGTTCAGGCTGATTCTTCACAAAGGACGTTTCTATTGTTATGTTTCAGTCATCAGCTTTGAAGTGCCACATGAAAAAAACTGCGTTGCAAAGTGTGTTGGTGCCAAATGAGTTGGCAGCCACTGCTTTGCACTGAGTCGTAACTTCCTGCACTACTGAATTTCTCATTGTGAAGTTCTTCATTAGTTTTACTATGTTATATATATGTTATCATTTATTAAGTAATGTTAATTTGCTTAGGCAGGTAAAATGTAATTCAGAGTTATTATGCAAGAGGAGATTTATTCCTAGAAACAAATTTAACCCATGAAAAGGATGATTGTACCTATTCGTGATGTGCACTTACAGCAAACATATTTTTGGTTAAAGAAATACTAATTAGCATTGTGTGAGTGTTTTGTTATTTGGTCACATAACAATGATTTTTAAGCACCTATTTTACATGTATGGTTCAGTTCAATGTGTGAAGCAAGTAAAAGCTGAGGGGATGGTTGTCAATGAAATTCTTAAAATCAGAACCATTTTGTCTCCTGAATCAATGCATGCAACACATTTGCAGAATAAAAAAGAGTAAAATGTGAGTTTGTGCAAATTCAACTGTTAAATTCGCTTGTATATAAATCTAGACTTTGTAGAAGACCACTTGGGTATGTTACCAATGTTACTTACAAGGATGTTGTTTGTGTATCTGCAGATGTAATGAAAAGTTCTGTAAAATGGCTGATTCTAATACTCCTGACAACACTAGAAGCGGACAAACTTTTTTTGACAGTCTCAGTGGCATTGTCAACCAGGAGGATATTACAGCCATCTTAAAAGTGAGCAGATGGGGCATTAACAGGGTTTTCTATCTTCAAACTTGTACACATGTGATCAAGCTTAGTATGTGCCTTTCTGTAAAGCAATGCATGGAGGATGGAGCATACCATGTATAGTGGTGCAATCTACTGAGCAGTAAACAATGTTTACTTCCATTGCAGCATGTCACAACTAGCATATGGGTGGATTTTTATGATGTCAATGAGAATTTTGGTACAACCAGGGTTTTTGTAAGGTGTTACTGTTCTAGGGACCTGATTCAGGTCCCTAGAATTGAAAACCGGGTCTCTAGAATCAGGTAAAATTATTATCGGGTCCCTAGAATCAGATAAAATTATTATCGAGTTCCTAGAATCAGAGAAATCGGGCCCCTGCTGGTCCATACCGGGTATCTAACATACTCCTTAAAAAAAACCCTGGCACAACTGATGCACAATTCTGCTTTTTATTGATAAAATTAATTATGAAAATTATGGATATTAGGTCTTCGGTAAGTATTCCATTTTTTTGCAGGAGCAAAAAGACATGCTGCAGCATATGGAAAAAAGTAACCAAACGCTGATGGGCTGCAACAACATTGCTGAGAGACAGCAACAAAGTTTGCTTAGTCAGCTTCGACACCACACTGTGTTGCTCCAAGAAATGAAAAAAGATTTGCACTCTGTTTTTATTCGAATACGGCGCTTGAAAGCAGTTTTACAAGAAAGAAACCCTGAAGTATGGTCAGTAATTGACAGTGACGAGAAAGCTGCTGGCAGGTCGACTGAACCAGCTTCTTCATGACTACGCTTTGATGCAACATGACAATACAAGCGAACAATGTTTAAAAAGGCTGTAAACATTTCGTTCTTGATGATTTTTCATTTGATCATTGCTGCTTTCTGTTCGTTCGTGACTACCAGACTGGTGATAGTTGTTTTTACTAAAATTTTTTCCACTCGTTTTAGTTTTGACACAGACCATGCATACATAGACGCTGGAAGTGAGCTCTAACAGCGATCTTGGGTGTTTAGATGATGCTGTTCAACGCGCATATTGGGGATTATTTGTGCAAACCTATCAAAGGACGGTCAGCATGCCTATGATTTATCTTTATTTCCTTGTCGATTATTGTTGTTAAACATCTGTTTAGGGTTCTTGTATTTTAGCAGTATTTTGTTATAACCCAATAGAAGTTGCCAAAGCCTTTCTATTTGAAATGGCCTCTAAGGTTGGAATTGTGACGTAAGTGAAGGTTGAGATGCAAAACCTCAAATATAACCGCTGTTAGACTTGCATGAGTAACTTTCGTTCGTGACAAATTCCTGCGATTTGAATTGTAACCCATTTTTATTTGATTCATTTTCGAACATACTGTATTGCTAGACGCAAAATAGGATCAAAATTGATTAAAGATTGTTTAACCAAACCCAGGTTTGACTCCAGAGTTCAGAAGATGATGTTTCATATCTAATAATGAAATCAGTCAAAATGGAAACTATTTGCTTATAAAATTAAAATCCAGAGTAGAAAAGTCTCCCAGAGCTATAGGTGGGAGAATCGTGTTCTTGTTGGTGTAAGCTCAACGATTCAGTCGTGTCGTTTTTGAACTGCCGCTAAAAGAACACGTTTCAAGTTAAACAAAAAAATGATACCGCGCAAGGTCAAGCCACTGTTTCGTTTTGCTGTACCAGACGAATGCACTGTACTTCGCCATCTTTTCAGAGTAAATGCAGTTGATGTAGAGTTGTTAACATGCGCTGAGCTGCTGCTGTGCAATGGCGTTGTTGCAGTGAACTGTCCCATTCGAGCCGCAATTGCGCAATGTACGATGGACATGACTGGTGCGATCACAACTGTGGTGTTGGGGGAATCGCCGCCCAAACCCTCGATGAAATGGATTTCGAACGGGGCCCTTGGTCTGCTGCCGTAAATGGTGACCATGCATCTTTGCAAAAGTATCTTGATAAAGGGGGTGAACCGGATTTGAGAGACTCTGCGGGATACACGCCGTTGGTAAGCATTGACGTGTGCTGCAGAAACAACGCGTACTGTGCGAAGTGACATTTCAGGCACGCCTCAAGACTGTTTTTTCGCTGGTCACTTGGTATTCATTCATTTTCACACCCACTTTTCCTCTCAGCAGGACCGCATGGGCGAAAGCCCTCAGAGAACTCGAAATACCACACGTTTTTCAGCAATCCCTGATCTGCTGGCTCCACACCAAGACGGGATCGAGTCAGATTGAGATGTATCATGCCACCTGGTCTTTGGACGACCTCTGGATCGCTTTCCTGTGGATGTAGCCAACAGGACTCCCATCGCTGAACGCTTCGTATTTAAATACAAATTCGTTATTATGTCAGAGAAATTTACCCACCTCGTTCAATCCCGAGATCACTTAAATCGCCATGCCCGCTGTTTGAAGTTTTCATCCAAACCTCCACAACGTCCCGGTTTGAACTATGGTCACCATAGTTATGATACGTTATTATTACATCTTTACTGCATCGATCTGTGCTTCTCGTAAAGTAACGTTTGCGTAACAAAGTCCGTTCAGCGTAAGTCGCAAAAAATATTGTTATGCCAACTTTATGCAATGTGTTTTTTTAAGCCTGCGTTGAGCGATTTTAGTATGCAAAAACCATTACGTAAACAAACATACGAACGTCTATCGCTCTGCTGTTGCAGCATTACGCGGCAAGAAAAGGCTTCGAGATGATCTGCAAAACCCTCCTGGAACATGGAGCTTCTGTTCACTCCCAGACGCGAGCAGGAATGACAACCCCTCTCCACAGAGCCGCGCAGAGTGGCAGCATTGCCGTAGTCAAGTTGTTGTTGGAACGCAATGCTGACGTTTGCACTCAAGATGCAGATGGGCGGACCCCTTTGCACAAGGTGAGATATGACGCTGAAGGCTTACTCAGTTTCAGCCAGAAGTGCGGACTAATGATTTTGGCATAACTGCAGTCAAGTACCGGTAATACAAACTACGTCGGGGTGGTCAATTAGCGGTCCGCCGCATCGTTTTCACTGGCCCGTGGAAGCATTTCGGGCAAATCTGAAATTTCCTCCAACCTATCACAGTATATTTTAGTGCTGAGGTGAACTTGAACAAAGACTTGCTTTCATTGCCATTAGAAGGTATGGTCCTCTAAACGCGACCTGCTCAAAGTGCCCCCGAGCCAAATTAATTACCCACCTCTGGACTACGAGTTGTTGCAAGTCGCTCGTTCAAAGCACACGTTGGCCAAACGAACATATTTTGTAGACTCACATTCATGGCATAATAAAAGCTTTGTTCTTGGCCCTTGTATCATTCTTGATTAAGCTTTGCCTCACGTATGTGTTAGAGACATTAACGCTAGAAGGATTATAGGTTAACGTGAGGCCTAGTTCGGAAGAGCTTGACTTTGTATGTAAATGAATTAAGCAATTTTTATGCAAATTGGTATGCGGCTCAGGAAAGCAAGCTTTTTCAGGTTAAACAGGAAACTCTTTCGGTGCAACGATAATAACGACCAGCAGAATCTTTGCGCTGGTAGACTGCTGGGGATGATAATAAGTACGACATTGGCTGAATCAACTACTTTACGAGGGTTTCAACTCAAGATTGTGTATGCAAACTCGAATACGTGAACATCTTTTCGTGTTGTGTAATGCTTCCTGGAATGTCAAATCGCGTCTTGGGTACCGGTAGAAGCCACATTAAAAATCGTCAAACTATAAAGTAATGCCGAACACTGATACGCACGAAGTATGAGTAGGATGGCGTTATAGTTTTGTTAGCATATGTTTCGGAGATTTTTAACATGTTTTTATTTGGGATTACAGTAATTTCAAGGGATAGTTGAATGGTAATGGTCATCTAATGGCTGAACAGAAAATTTTTTTTAGATTTTTTACGTGTAGTTACCATAGTTAAAAGTCGAAGTTGCAGTCGATAATAATTTAATGACCGACTTTACAGCCTTGCTGATATTTTTTTATGCGGAGTTCTTCGGCAGTCGAGTCAATGCACCGTTTGGCTTCGTTACTCTGTTATCATTTTTGGTTGGAACGCTGGCACTTCCGCATTACATTTTTGGTTGGCTGCAAATTTCTGGCTTTGTGAACTCTAGCTTATCGCTACAAGTATGCAGAGCTTTTTGTCGTCGAATGTAGTCGTGTGTCATTTGGACTTGGGTGTGTTGGATTTTGTAGGCGTTTCAAGACTTCAAGCATTATGCAGAAGTGCTCCAGTCGTTATGAAAACATTCGAAATCGCCAGTTGTCTTCACCATGGTTCCGTATTAGTTGTAAAATTTGAGTTATTCTAAATAGGGGGACTACCATGTGCTAATGGTTCTATGAAACCTGTGCCCGTTTCAAATCAACTTCTTTCTCGTCAGAAGATTCCAACGTAAATTCTCCCACCTTAGGCATCCCTCGCCGCGGCCTGTTAAGTAGCGGAAAGAAAGCACAGTATGTGCGTTGCAAAACTACAATCCTGAGTAGAAAAGTCTCCCAGAACTATTGTGGGAGAATCGTGTTCTTGTTGGTGTAAGTTCAGCGATTCAATCGTTCAAGTAAACTGTTGCACATTTACCCAACGTGTCTGTCATACTTGTATTATTGAGGACATGTGTCATTGCAATGTGCGCTATGATTTCTATTCTTAGACAAAATACACGGAGAATCGCTTGAATTAAAAACGCCGATTCTATGTTGTAGAGGTGCTTCAGAACGCTAGTGTTAGTTGCTTCGATCAAATACAGTATGACGATAGTAGTGCTAGAACAATTAAAAGATGTTACTTTTCGTTTCAGGCAGTGGAAGGCAACAGCGCGGAGGTGTGCACCCTGCTCATTGAACACGACCCTCGATGCAGCGAGATCCTGGACAAGAACTACATGTATCCTCGCGATTACGCCAACGACTCGCTGGAAGGGAGCGAGGTTTACAAAGTGTTGAAGTGGAGAAATCACGGACGAGCGGCGCAGAAGAATGATTGACTTGTTTTGTTTTATTTGAATTTTCATGCAGAAATACATAACGGTTTGCGTGACACAAATTTGACTGTTGTTGCACGAGCGGCTAGTAGACGTGAACGTCTTTTGTTGAAGTTTGTTAAATGCATATGCATATGTATAGCTCCAAGAGATAAAATGCAAGTAACGTTGGATACTGCCCTTGCGTGTGGACTAGCAAGGGTTGATCCGCAGCTGTCATTCGGATTTTTACCACAATTTGGTTCGGAAGCACACCGAACAAAGTTAAGCTGATCTGCGCTTTATGAATAAAATTGCTGTCCATTATTACGCGAGGACTTGCTCCGTATATATGCACTAAATACTTTATTTTGTGGTGAGCAAAATTCTGCCATGAATATTTGCTTCCATGGGGATCCCTTTAATGTTTATTCGCTTCTCAACGTAGGGAAGATTATACGGTGCATCGTCCGAGTTTGTCGGGAGTGGGGGTGCCACACTAAACGGGAATGGAGCAGAGGAACAAGGGTGATAAAATCACATTTTCCCAAGTTTGAAAAAGTCCTCACATTCGACTGCACTGAACTCTTAGCCAGAACTAATTTTTCACACTGAATATCGACACCCTCTCCGCTTCCTACTTGGATCCAATTTTGCGACTGATATTCTACATTAATGCGGTACATCGACTGGGCGTGAAAGTAGACACACGCCCAACCAGCACAAGTGTTGTTTGGTTCTGAGATGATTGGCCGAATTTCATTCGATGACTGATAAAAATTGGAGATTATACCGCAAAGTAGAACATCGCATTAAAAATGAAGCTCAGAATTAGAGGCTGTTTTAAGTGAAAACCTTTGATAAAAAACACAAATTGTTTGCGAATTTTACTTGAAGGACCTTCGTTGGGGAGGAGCACGGTACCACCCGAATCCCGACCACCTTTCACACAGGTGTGTTGTCACTCAAGCACTTAGGGAACCATGCTTGCAACTTGTTTTTAGGCAAGCAAATCTTTTTTTTGCAGAAATACTCCAGCGCTACCCTCCACCTTATCGAAACAAGCGGTTTGTGGCATGGACGCCTGCCAACGAATCCCAGAGAAAACAAAGGTATCAAATAGCGTCATAATACAAACGCTTGATGGAACAATGTTCGATGGAAAAAAAAGTTAACTTCCTGCAAACATTGACGAAAGAAAGAAGTCAACAAAACACTGTATGTCAGTGCCGCACATGATTTCGTTTTCAGCGAAAAACGCACGCAATGTTTCCTGCGATTTTCGCTTTGTGTCCAGCAGCGGGCGCCCATGGCCATTCACAAATGCACAGGAACATAAACATGCAGAACAAAGTAACAGACATCTACATGCTGCAAAACATGAAACACATAGTTTGACAGTACTGTTGCTTAGCAGCGCGCAATAGATCGACAGAGTCACGAATGGTGTGCCGTGGCGTAAGTCCAACTGCGCACAAACGACTAACAAGTACACAAAAAAAACGTGCGTATAATAATCTGTGTAAATAGTTATATAATGCGCAAGTCCAGTGATGAGGTGGTCTTCATAGTCGCCGGTTATCCTATCAATGACATCAACCCACGTTGTGTGAAGGGACATGCACGGACGGGGTGGGCTACTGTCTTCGTTCGGATTCCGCCGCCTTCTTCAAACGCTTTTTCAATTCGAGCGGGAACTTCTCGTAGCACTTTCGGCAAACCGGCTTCATGTCGTATTCCACGAACTTATTCCTGAGATTTTCAAACAAGATCTTAATGAGTTGCTTGGCCGTTGAGGGTGGTCTTCTGCGCGTTTTCCATCAAGCAGGGCTCAGAAATAACAGGAAGCTGATCACAAGCGCAGGGCGGTCCACTGGCGAGTTGATATCTGTTTCGCACCTCGGCACAAGCCGAGAAAACGACTTACCGAGATCTTTTTTTGTGTTTGAGTTTCGGGTTAGTTTTGTACAATTTTAGTAAATTGAAGAGCCCAATTCTTTTTTACTCACTGCTCAACTTACAAGGCCAGCTAACCGAAATGTGAATAGTGAAGCAATTTCTCGCTTCCTGTATGTCTTTATGAAGTAGCCGGGGCTAACCTCTTTTACAGCAAACCACTTCCTTTGTGGACGAAAGCAAACGCTTTCATGGGCCTGATGCAGGTACAGCTGGGAGGAGGGGTGTGGGGTCATTTTGCTATGGCAGACAGATGTGCAGTGGCAGGGGCGGATCCAGCCAGGAAATCTAGGGGGGCGATTTCGAGCTCGCATGAATTGCGTCACGCGGTTAAGTTTCTTTTTATTATTTGCTTTATCGTGCTTCCTTCATACATTAAACTCCGGCAGTTTGCAGACGTTTTGGTTTCAACGCGCGTGGTCTGCTGATGAATGCCGCGAGTACAACCAGCACGCCGTATCTGCCCCTATTTGGCACACCAGTTTTGGTTAAATTCACTTTGCAAACCGTTTCGGTTTTTCGAATTCATGCTGCGAAAAAGACCGCCATCTCTGATGTGCGCTGAGTTTCTCTACTGTTGGCTCTTACTTCGCTTTGTGCATATGAGAAAGCGCGTTGCTTTCCTTATTTTTCGTAACATCCCGTCGGAAGAGATATTTTATTAGTCAACTCCTACTATCTGATTTCTGAATACCCACGATTACAAAAGCATTTACGCACAAGTTATTTACGGCATTCAGATAAAGTGGCTTTTCAGTTTTTTTTACTTTGAACGGACGTTGAAACACATATTTCCCGAAGAAGAAACTTACCGTAGACCAGTAGGAAAACTCAGTACAGTCTATTAATCCACAAGCATATTTTTTATTTCACAAAATTTTTATGAAAATGTCTTTGTTAAATTGCTATTTTCGGCATTGCAAGAGAAAATTGTGCTTTGAAGAATCTTTTTATTCGAGTTGGGATCTTACTCCCCAACCACAGAAACGCTCGGTAAACAGCATCATGATGCACCTGGATGCGGTTGGTAAGTTTGCTAAATTATCCCATTCCAGCAGAAGGCAAAGCTATTCATATTGTTTAAAAGTTCGCAAAAATCAAAAGATTAATTGATTTGTTATAGATTTTGAGGATAGCAATTTCCTAAATTTCATCTTGGTTGCGTTCTTACATCTGGTTAAATATATACTGGAGGCAACGAAACTGAATGGTCGTAAAACACTGCTGCATAGCACAAGGAATTCGGTATGATGCTAACAAACACGAAAAGTGCAACGCAACAATTATAAACGTACAACTGCAAAATTACGTGCAAATTGTAAAACTCGCGTTTTTTCAGGGAAACCACTGATCGCCAACGGAACCCAGTCTGCTGCGCAGCGACGCAAATAAACAGCAGATGATGGCGAATGTACTCACTTGAGCGTCAGTTTCGTATTGCAGCATGTGCACTGGAAGTGATCAACACACCAGGACTTATTGAGCGCCGACACAACTGCAAAGAAATAAAAAACATTCAATGTAGGATCGGCGCAGTCGGCTGGGTTTAGATTTGGCAACACCGAACAGTTAAAAGTTGTGGCAACCGTGCAAGCAGGTGGCGAACGTACTACTTGCTCGCATCGCTAGACTGATTTCAACAGTGTGGACGGATGTGGTTTGTGAAGCACAGCGAGGGTTGTTCAAGAACAGGGGAAGTTCGTTTTTGAAGTGGTCGAAGCTCGACTCAAGCGCGTCGCTGTAACTGCAGCACAAGTCCAACAGCATTTTCGTGATTTAATTTATTTTTTGGTTGCAAACAGCCTTTTTATTCGCTAGACTGAGACAAAACTTGCTCCTGAACTCCACGTGGAACGTACGTTTGCAGTAGTTACTGCGCTAACAACGCATCACCAGCTACCGAAGCTGAAAGCATGCGACTCAACTGCATTCGTCAAATAAACAGTTTATAAACACAGAGTTTCCCTGAGTCTGCGCAAAACAAAAATGAAAGCTATTATAATTTTTAAGTGCTAAAATTTTTTTTCTTTACACTTTCTGAGAACAATTTCAATGCTGACAAGTGACAACAGTGTCCATCACGTGCAGCGAACAAAAGCGGAATAAGTCCCCCTCCCACTCCGACACGACTGCACGGCCGCTTACCGTCTCCGTCAATGACTTCATTGCAGTGATAGCACACATCTCCGAACAGCTGGTTGTAGTGCGTCTCACAATACGCGTGTCCATTCTTCTCGTAGTGTTTCTGGCCGAGGAATGGCTTTTCACACTGAGCGCACACGAAGTGCTCCACGTGCCTGTGACGACAACATGACGTCGCTCTTATTTGTTGTTCGCCACTTCGCTTATGATGAAACAATGAGTTTCGCGCGACGGACCGACGACTCTCAGAAATGCGCGTTAATCTTCTCTTTTGAAGATCGGCAATGTCAGCTGCTGCGCACGTCAAGAAGTTGACTGTCTTGGTTCGTCGTCGAAAACGTGCTGGGCAGAACTTTGAAGAGGGGGGCAAATCAAGGCACCGCCACATCTTAAATATCTTCGGGGATCTAGCGCACCCAACTGTGTCGAAAGGCATTTTTGCAGCAGTAAATCAGATGCTATGTTTTCCAAGGATATCTTTCGACTACCGAGCAGCCCCTTCAGCTCTTATTCAAAAAGAATGTTTCAATTTAAACTTTCATATGGTTTGATAGATGTCCATGCGTTGTTAAGTGATGTGGTTTAAATCTCAGGTACAAAGCAAGAGCACAAAAAGAAATAGAACAGAAAGATTCTTGAGGCCCAAACCATTCATTTGAAGGACCGTTGGTGTTTTTTCCGACTTTGAAAGAGAATCGCAGCGATTCAGTCTGAGTCCCCCCAAAAAAAAACAATTTAAAAATCCCATCACAAAACCCTAAGAAATGGAGTTCAACCATCAATCCCGCTCTTCATTACAGCATCCTATGTACAGTCGATGAAACGCGTGAAACGACGCCGTGAGTTAGAGACACTCAGGCCCAGCAGTGAACGACTTAACAAACGTCTGTCAGTGGAAAATCGAACTCTGCATTAATTTGCTGCGTCTAAACCTTTTGTAAAGATGGGTTCTCTCCATTGTCTAAAATCCGAGGTGCTTAGACGCTTTTTTAACATTTCTTTTAACTGACACATCCGACGTCCATAGCGTCAACCGCGCATTGCCATTAAAGCATCTTTCAGTAAAAAGTTTGCCACCAGCGATGACGTACTTTACAAAACATGGATACTTCACATATTTTTTCAGTATTTGTTTTCAACGCTGTGATTTCCCCCAGCGGGGATAAACATGGACGGAAACGATTTTTAAAAATCTTCACAGCTTTCAGATGATCCTGGTCCACACGACATACCAGTGCTTTCCCATCGCACTAACGACTCTCTCTTCGATGGGTCTCCTGCACGCCCCACAAATTGGGATGCCTTGTTTGTCATGGCAGGGGAGGCAAAACAACTCGCCTCGCAATTCTCTCGCATCGGACGTCAGCTCCTTCCTGAAAGTTGAATCAAGAGCAGACGAAAGGTAATGAAACGGCACCGCAAAGTAGACGTAAGTTCACATACAACAAAAGAGCACCTGAACGAAATGGTTTCTCAACAATAACAAAAATCTGCATGGGTGAACGCTTTCTGTATAAAAATAAAGATGTAATAGTCCCCGAACGATGTTGTTTATTTTTGACTAAAATTGCTGCAAAGCTGCCACCAAGATTTTTTTTTATTTTACCAGTTGCACTTATTTGCAAGTTATCACAAATTTTTACGCAACTGCTAAAAACATGCAGCAAAAAGTTCAACAACAAAACTCCTATGAGAAAGTGAATAGATGTTGAACTACTGTAGTGAATGCCATGGGCGTCGGAAGGATTTTTTNCGGGGGGGGGTCACTAGGATATCTTTCCTAAACTTTTCCAGGGGGG
>JGI24022J15233_10003646_pt1 | contig 15411 bp, 13 predicted proteins | sample Ectturendosymbi2_FD_15233 | JGI IMG/M metagenome (IMG submission 15233)
AAGGCAATTATTTGAAACCTCTTGCCTTCCTCGGTGTATTAGTCCTGGGGATTGCTGTCAAATTTCAACTTTACAATGTGCCACAGACTCTTTCCTCCGTTACTGAAATCTCCCGTTACTGAAATCTCCCGTTACTGAAAAAATCAAACGTTACTGAATCTCCCCCCCTAACCTTACGGGCTGGATCCGCCCCTGGCAACGCGGTGTAAAGTCGCCTTTAATATGCCTGATGATGGCGTGTTGCATTGCTCAAAATATTGACAATTTTCAAAAAGCGAATGAGTGATGGAATACAACTTTTGCAGCCAAGCGTTTTCTGTTTTAACGATGAAAGAAAATAGATTCAAAGTACAATCTAGATGTCGACAAATGTTGTATTTGGTTATTTTTGTTTTATATTTCTTCCAGCGCTATTGTTATCAAGCAAAGCTGCTTACTGCTGCCCTAATTGCAGTCATACCGCGATGCCATTCAGGCGCGTAGCCAGGGGGAGCAATGGGGCAATTGCTCCCCAATTCAGCAAATTGCTCCAAATTTTTCAGGTTAATCAAATTTTTCATTTGTAAGCCAAAGAATTGTTGATTACAATATGAAATACAAACTTGTATCTAACCGCTTGTAATCACTAACCGCAAGAAAATACAAGAAGTAATGTTTTTCGCAGCTTTTCTGAAACAGCAGCTTGCTGTATCCCACCTAATGGTGATGTCAGTTTCATTTCACGACCATCGCAAAAATTCCGACCTGCTACAAATATAACTTTTCTTTGTCTGCAGTGTCAGCCGCAGCCTTAAATGAATATCGTCGCTTTTTGTTTTTGTAGTTTTAAACTATAAATGCGTGAATATGGCGGTGATATAGGCCAAAATTTCATATGCCTTGAAGCTCATAATTCAGTTTCGAAGTCTTTTTTATTACGCAATTACGCCATAGGTACTAATTAGCCACAATAGCATTCATTCTAGATGTTNATTTGTGATGAATAAAAATTAATTGTGACGGTTCAATCACACTTATGTGGAACNTTAATTTTTCATCAATGATTTGATTTCCCATTCACTTGCCAGNGAGTAAAAAAAAACTCAGTCCTTTCAAGTAATCAAAGCCGGATCTGCGCATCATATCAAAGTGTTTCAACGTTCATCTGATGCCATTTGCTACCTATCCTACAGTACATTTAAAATTATGCAGCTGCAACGGGAATAGTCAGCAGCAAAATCTAACGTAAGCAGCAAGATGCTTTTTATTCTGTAAATGCTGAGGGCAATGACATTGCCATTACTTACAGACAGCTTGGAATATGCTTTGTTAATAAAGCGGGTGTGACTAAATTGAAACTAAATTGAATGTTCCCCGTCGGTTGGATTTTGTTATTTAAATTCCAATGGATTTGAAAAAGTCTTCAACCGGTAACGCTAGATCAGTCGTTCCCAAGCTTTTTAGACTTGTGGCGCCCTACAGAAGAGAATTATAATTTGTGGCACCCAGTAAGAACCCATAGCAATTTGCTTTAAGGTTTCATGACAGTTTGAAAATTTATTTTTATTGGTATATTAAAAAAACGTATTAGCTCGCGGCACCCTTGGGCATTGCAAATAGCACCCTAGGGTGCCGCGGCACCCCGGTTGGGAACCACTGCGCTAGATCAACCAACCAACCGTTGTGTTAAGCTGCGGGGACAAGTAATTCTTAACTTTAGTGCACTGCGTTGATGATACCGATTCTGGTTTCAATTTCGCAAATGCACAAACATTTGCACACTTTGTGCAGACTGAGTGGCCAGGTCAACCATATGCAAGTTTGTTCAAACGACATGTGTAACTTTCCCCAAATGTTGTCTTTATCATATTTGTAAATTACACTAGCAGGGGTGTAGGGGGGCGGCAACGCTTTTCCACACTTTTGTATGATTTTGTTTGAAGTGCACAGAAAGTGAATACTTCATTTTAAATACTGATTTAAAAATGAGTTTGAAGAGCTGTCTATCGAAAGGAATCCTTTCCCAGCAAAGAATCAGACACTATGATCTTACAGAGTATATATCTCGCATACTAGGTAGGCATCACCAGTTCTTATTCAAATAGAAGAGAGTTTGAAGTACTGTTGAAAATGACTAGATAGATTTTTGTGTGCGTTCCCACACTTCTTTTTTAGCACTACATCCCTGCTGTTAACTCTAAATTGTTAGCTAAAAACCTAATCGTTTTTGGGAAGCAATTTCAGTGCAAGTAGTGTACAAAATGCTACTGCAGTGACAGTTAATACCGTTTGATGGCATAAAATCCAAACATTTTTCAAATGCCTTGAGACCAGCGTTTACATTCGTCAACGAAATACGTCAATTACTCGCTCACGAATTGGACGACAACAAGATCCACGTCTTATATGTGTGCAAGCTTTGAAGAATGCCTACCTCGGGAGTCGGTGTTTTACCCTACTGCACATCGTGCACTTATAGCAGGGGTGGGAACCTGCGGCCCACGGGCCAAATGCGGCTGGCGTGAACATTTGTTATGGCCCGCATCAGAATTTTCGTTACCCAAGTTAGAGTATAACATCGCGTCAAAACGAAGCTCCATGATAAGCAGGTGCTTACATAGTAAGTCAAAAGAAGTCACTCTTCCTCATTGTTAGATAATGGTAGGATTTTGGGATAAAATTATTGAATTGATTTTGCGGCCCGCCAGCGACAATGCACAATTCATGCGGCCCGTGATAGTAAATAGGTTCCCCACCCTTGACTTTTTGCATCAAGATTTTCACAAGCGCTTTTGCAAGAACGTCTTACGAGCAAATGGTGGCTTTCGTCCAAAGTAGAAGCTTAGAAATTCACTAAAATCAAACTTTTAAACCTCGTCAATCCAATGAAAATAGTTTTTTTATTTCCGACTTGAATCTGAACACAATTNTTCAGGCTAAAAACGCCAGACAAATGCACATTTTATGGATGATGCTTTAAAAACAAGGGGCATTAAATATTTAAATGATGACACCCGGTTTTCATTTGCCCCCCTCCATCAAAATTTCTAGCTACGTGCCTGATGCCATTGATAACCTTAATTTGTCTCCGCGTGAGTTTCTGGTTGACAGCAAAAAAAAAAACAAGTTCAAACATTTATTAGTCGCGATTCTTGAACCTATTATCTTCCTGCCAGCACAAGCTTGGCGAAAGCACTGAACAGATCTGTTTTTGTTTTTTTTTCAACGTTTACCACTTTATCCATGTTTCTTCGCCACATTTCTTTCTTTGCGATTTTTGCCTGAAGTTTAGAAATGTCAGGTAATGTAACTAATTCTTTACGTATTTAAGCATGCAATACATTACCATGTATAATTTCAAAAACGTTTGATATTATGTGCACATTGTGACCTACCAATTTGGCTTACGTCGAAACTGCTAATTTTACATTGTTACTTGCTGAACTAGAGTTTAAATTTTATAAAAAATTTGATAAGAAATGTTTGAGTTTGCTTATCAGAGGATTCCTCTATGATTAAGGATGTCAACCTCCTCTATCGAGCTTGCACTACCATTGATGTTACCACAATCATCAACACCTACACTTGAACGGTAAAATACAACTTACGTATTTGCACTTCGTGTCCATGATATAGCGGCAACCTTGCAAAGCTTTTCCAAGAATTTTCTTTCGTTCTGGCGTTGCTTTCGAGCAGTAAGTTTTTGTTTCCGTCTTGCCACATTCTGTATCAAAAGCAGTGAGCTTCGTTTGACATTCAAATCAATTAAATTAATACCACAAAAATCATAAAGATTCTCAAATAGTGTAAATATCTGTAAAATACATGCATAAACTGGTGTGCGCGCAAACTTGTTTTACTGCACAATGGAGTTGAAGAACTATAAATTAATGCATTTTGTGTTCTTCATAGGTAGACGCTTTTAACGTTCTCAGCTTATATAACATTGAACAATTAATGGTTTTAATGCTGAAAACTCACGGTGAAACAGAAACATATGATTGACAGATCCTAATTAAACATGCACAGTTATTTTTTAACAGAAGATGCATTGTGCTTAGATTTCATAGGAATAGCAAGTGAGATATGGTGCAGTCTGAATTATAATCAACTGAAAAATCCAAGAGAAAGACAACCAACTAGTGATTAAACTAATATGGCAAGCCCTACCAGTGCAAGGTTGGTTTATTCATGCATTTTTGTGACTCAAACCACGACGTAACGCAGAGGCAGGCAAACATCGGCTCGCGAAGGCATTTTGTGCAGTTTGCACTGCAGGCAGGTTTGCGGAGTCGAAGGTAAAAGTCCCGCTCCAACTCCGACCTTTCTAAAGTTTCCGACTCCAACTCCGACCTTTCTAAAGTTTCCGACTCCGACTCCGGCCTTTCTAAAATTTCCGACTCCACCTCCTTATCATAACGTGAATGAAGTTTTGCTGTCAACAAATTTGTAGCAACTAGCAATCAATGGAAATCTTGGTACACAGCAAAAAAACTCAGTTTGATGACGGCAATTGGCGGCAGGCCGAAGCCTGAATTGTGCTTCTTGCTGGGGCAGTTGAGGTGAACACTCTTGCCCAAGGAGCGCTACGGCAATTCACTCAGTGGTCGTGGATCGAACACGCAACCTTCCAATTGAGAGGGAGACACTTTACCACTGAGCTATTGCCGCCAATTGCTGTAATCAAAAGTGTAAAAAAAAACTCAGTTTCCATAAAAATTTCAAAAGAAACTGTACCATTTCCACAGGCACGAGTTAAGATTCTTAACTTAGGAGTGCAATGTATAAAATGATTCAAGTGGACTTCCAGGGTCGGAGTCGGATAAAAAATCCGATTCCGATTCCTAGTGATCTTAGGAATCCGACTCCATCCAAAAACCTCCGACTCCCACTCCGTAACCTTGTTTGCAGGGCAGCCATACCCAAATAGATAGTACATATTTCGAGTCTGTGTTAAAGTAATTTCATCGATTAGATTAGAATTATCGATATTTTATTTCGCATGTTACATTCGAAACCACATTTTCACTCAACGCGAAGTGACTAGTGTTACCTTCATTTTGTTCTAGCTACTGTAAAAAGTGTTTGTTAAAGCGATTATAAATGTACTTTTTAGAAATTTTTATAAGGCTTAGAAATTGACCTTGTTAGTTATTGAAACATTCAGATAACCACAAAGTTAAACTATCAGCACACAGCTTTCAAAACTTTGCTAGAATGTCTTAAAAGATTGATGATGTTTTGCATTTGCGATATGACGTTGTTTGGTTTACCTCACCAGCAGTGGTAAGTGGAAATCAACATACGGGGACAGGGGGCGAGTCGTCCCCCTGGCAAGCTAAATGTAAAAACTGGGTCCGCCTTAGCGGACATTTTTATATTTAGTGTTCTTTTGGTTTTCAGCGGATTGTTATTTTTTGCGTTTTTCGAAGTGTTTTCGTTTTTTTAGCTAGTATAGACTCCACAACATCTGGATTCGCTACATCATTTCTCAACTTTTTTCTGGGTGTTGGCTAGTGGCCCCCCTACGGTGGCCAGTGGGCATCTCTCAGCTAAGTGTGTCCCCCCTGGCTCAAACCACTAGTTACGTCACTGGTAATGACTTATTAAAAAACTCATTACAAGATGTATGGAAAAGTGAATTTTAGTTCCTCGCAGTGGTTCTGATTGCTGGGGTCAGAATTTTAGGATTCTTCACCTACTTTGTTTCCAGTGGAACTAAATTACTCTCCAGCTTTTATCGTCACTTCCACACTTTTCGAATTTTGATCGATGGTAATTTTGTTTAACGACTCCTTGAGGTGAGTAATTTTATTTCTGTAAAATTTGTACCTACCTGACATCACCAGAATTTTATTGCTAAATATTTTTATACAAGGCATTCTTTTCAGAGATAGATGCCAATAAACCTTTGGCCAGTCACGATTTGTGGAAAAGGCTTATTTTTTGGAAGCAAGGATGTTGGTGAGCAATTCGGCAATGCTATCATGCATATTGATAAAAGTTTCGCTGGCAGTGTTGATTGTTTTTGTTGAAATTAAGACAGGGTTTCTCAAACGAGGTCCTCGGCCCCCCTTGGGGGTCACGGAGCGGTTCTCTGGGGGCCACGAGCAGAGGCCTTCACTAAGTAGCTTTGCCGTGATATTGCATAACCCAAGTGTCACGATATATAGATATATTAAGTATTCGCCAGTTAAACTTAAAGGGAGCCACGACACATGGAAGTTTGCGAACCACTGAATTAAGACAATAGAGATCGGTGTTTACATCTTCCAGGAAAGATGACAGGTCAAAATTTTACAAGAAATGAATTTTTGGTCTGCAGTTTATGGCATATTTGGGATGATAAGTAAAGTTGACAAAAGTGGGAAGACGATCGGAAATGTAACAGCGAGCAATTCCAAAAACTGTGACCATCAAAATTGCTTGTGTAGGTATGATCTTGAACACGTAGAGATGGTTAAGAGTTAGAGGAAAATGTAGTAGGTTTGTTTATAAGAGATAGACGACCTCAACTCAAAATAATGTTGATATCATCAGTAATTTGGTGTCAGATTGGTATTTTTTAAATTGATATTTACACCAATAATGTATTTTCTGTTTTCAGAGAGTGTGATTTCAAATCAAGGAATAAATTCTGAAAAGCTCAAACATGTGGAGAAGGGTGTTTGTAAATCATTGCAACAATACATTTCTATCTCTAGCGCAATTGGACTTTATTCAATGAATAAGTTTGACAACCACCTATAGGCATTTTAAACCTTGTCTTATAAAAAATCGGGATTTTTAGTTGACATACAGTCAACACCTTGATCATTAGTTTCTTCAATGGTGAATAAAGTTTTAACTGCTGATTTTTTATTTTACCCTTTACAGAAAATCTCGCAACTTACGGCCAACAGCCCACGATTCAGCGAAGTCAACAACGTGCGAGGCAAGATTTCCATCTTTTTTTGTAAAGTCATTGCGGTGGTCCTCATCGTAAGACCCGCACAGACCGAGAGTGCGTTTTTTGTGGTCTTCTCCAACCTGGTGAGAAACATTTAGACTAATAACGTTTCCTTATCAACACATTGAAATTTACTTACGCTGTACTAAAGTGCAAGGAATAAACTGTACAATTATCTCGAACGTATTGCAAGACCGTTTTTAGTAACACTGATTATAACGATGTACTTTTTAAAAAATTTTAAAACAATATTTTCGTTGTCGAAATAAGTTCACAATTTCAAGTTTTTTTTAATATTTTACTGGAAAAGATCGAACTAAGATCCTACACCTGTGAGATTCAGTACTGGCGTTATGGTCGCGCTAAAGCGCCTCCAAATCTCTCAACCGAGGAAAATCAACAATGCAGGGAGGCCTAGCAGTCTACAAGATCATTTTTTTAAGTTTGTGAAGCAAATTTTGATGAGTTCCTGACAGAAATTGACAATCTCCAATAAAAAGGAACTCGTTTTGATTCTCTTCACAAAAAATGACAGCGCAGCCGCTAAAATTTTGTTGTCACGCGAAGACGCAGGGTATCGCCCCGTTCACTCTTCGCAAGAGCTTTCATCGCTTTCTCCCTACGGCGCCGCCACTTCTAAGTCTGCAACGCACATTTAAAGATCACCTGAGGAAATGAAGAACATGGATTTCGTTTCGTATGTGAACGTAAGATTAAAAGTCGTTTACTGTTTAACTAATATCTTTCCTGAAAATAGGCAGCAGTAGTTTAGAATTTTGAGTTCCTATTCATCTGATTTCAGCGATTTTCCAAATATTTCAAGTGGGAAGTCAGAAGATATGTTTTAGTGACGATATTTTTCTAACGCTATGCTTTTTATTATTTTACTGTAAACTGACTCTTATCTCCTTTACAAAGTCGTCGGAGTAAATAATTGAAACTGAAGTCAATGAAAACTCTGCGATCAGAAAAGTTTATTGGTCTTACCCGTACGAAAACCGCCTCCAGTCCATCCCACTTGACGTACAGTTCGCTTTCAGGATCTCTCACAACAATGAAGTCTGCAACTCTTTGAATGAGAACTCCCGATATGGAAGATGGCAGAGCAAGTTTGCTCCCGTCAACAAAAGCTCCTGGTGTTCCGTCCGTTGGATCTGACTTCAGCTGGATTTCCAAGTCACCAACGTGTATTGAGAGACTCCTATCAAATAAATTGTGCTTTTAATCATATTGAAACAAACTTATTCTGTTCTTGAGTTTAATCGCTTCGAATAACTAATTTGTCAACAGAAAAGTTGGTCGACTGAAAGCTACATTATTGTGGTTTGGCAGCAGTTTTGACCGAATGCAAATGGAAAGACATTGATGAGCATCCAGTGGCGTATCTAGGGTATGACAGGCATAGCTCGTGTCATGGGTGCCACTTCGACAGGGGCGCAAAAATTGTTTGGCAAAAATTAAAATTTGTGACCTACAGTTTCTTCAACCTCTATGTTGCGCCCCATGCAACCATTAACTGCACCGCTGTATCAGACAGCGCCCTTATCTAACGCAATAATTGGAGCGTGCTGCGCCATCACCACCAAGTATTATGGTATTGTGACACAACAGGACGGTTAGATATTGTGACAGAACAAGAAAGCTCGCTTGCAGTATCTACAAGACCTCGTCTTTTTCATATTATAACGGTGGTACTCAACTCTTTTTGGCCCATGAACAATCTTTTTAAATAAAATTTGCGATGGACCACTTCGCCATGCTGACACCACACGGACATTGAACAACTAGTCGAAACTGCATTGCACAAGGTTCTAGTTTTCAGGAACGCTTCATCAAGGACTTATGTAACTCTCTGTGGACTACTAGAAAATCCAGATCAACCACGTTGAGAATCACTGCGCTATAAGAAAGACTCAGTCAGTCCGTGTTGATGTGTTTCAGGCAAGATCATAGTAGCCAAAATGTGGTTGTGACAAGTTGAAGGCTGGGGCTATTAGAATCTGACTTACACAAATAACTGCTGTTGTTGAGCTGTTGAGCTTCCACAGATATACAAATTACTTGAAACTACTTCGATGGCCACTAGTGTCCGATAAACAGGCTGCACACCATGCGCCAGTCCAGAGACTAAGGAAGAGAACCGTAGGTAGTCCTCGAAACATCAGCAGCTAGTATCGTTACTGTGCCAGTAGAGTGAAAAATGTTAACTCATGAAAGAACAGAATTGTTGGTCTTGTATAGAGCTAACTTTTCTTCCCAGTGGTTTGTACGTTTAAACGTGGTGTTGCTCTTGTACATGTAACACATTGCATCATGATACATCCAAATTAAATGTGATTCATTTAAAAATAAATTGTCGTTGGTAGTGGCAATATGCTGTGTGGTTTTTTGCAAGATTTACAATTTGGTCAGCCATTACAATATAACTTATGGTAACATCAGAGTTTTTTAAGGAAAATGTTAGGTGCCCGGTATGGACCTGTAGGGACCCGATTTCTCTGATTCTAAGGATCGGATTTTCCCCATTCTAGGAACCTGATGATAATTTTCTCTGATTCTAGGGATCCGATTTTCAATTCCATGAACGCGAATCGGGTCCCTAAAACATCTTTAAAAAAACCTGGTAACATTATTATTTAATGTTTTGCTATTCTTTACAATAAAAATAAACGAGAATAAAAGTATGCTATGGTCCTTGTGGATAATTTCTAATTTTATTGGCTGAAACGTTTAAAGCAAAAATAGACATATATTTTCTGTTTTGAAACATATTTTTTTCATGTTTTGTCTTTCGTACAAAATTGTGCCTATATCTAATACTTAAATTATGAAAAAGGGCGCATGTTCAAACTTTGCCATGGGCGACATTTTACGTAGATAGACCATTGTGAGCATCCATTTGGAACATGGTTTGTTTGCTAGTCAGGGTACGTATGTTGCTGTTAAATAGGTTTGAAGAACCGCTGACTGACGTAAAAATCGGTCTTGACTGCAAAATAAACGAAACAGTTTATGAAGCAAACTTCTGTCAAAATGTATATGAAAAACAGCCTTATTGTTCATGGCGATAATAAGTGTAAATTGTGTTGTTGTAGATCCAAGCCTTCCTTGTAACATAAATCGCAATGATGTTTTATAATTATATGACTACAGAAATATTTTTTCTTCACATTAAGGTGACATGATACAAATTCTACAGCGTCTAAAGCTGCTAAGAGCTTTGTAATCCTTTTTAATGCAGTGCGTTCTGTTCGCTAAAGTAATGGCAAAACCGAAAATAATGGACGCAGCTGCAACGTCTTGCATTTCCGGACATTGCCAACAACTGATTGATTTTATTTAATTTGAGTTGCCTTATAAAAGGCAGTGTAGTGTGAGCTGTGTTCATGTAAGGGACATACGAGGTTGCAACGCATTCAGCAAATATTGCACAAGTTTGTTCCATTGCATTCTTAATTGAAAAAATAGTTACAACACCCCGTGTGAAAACTATCATAAGCCTATGTGTAATGATGCGGCCAAACGCAAAACTTCTCCGCTTGAGTTATTGTGTTGTCCTGAGCAGGGGCGCAACCAGCTCTTCATTTCGGTGGGGGCAAATTCATTTGATGACGTCATCGTGCTTATTCAACCGTGGTACAACTTTTTCCCAAACGGTCGCAGATAAAGTTCTCTTCGCAACGTTTCCAAAAGTGAGAACATTGAGAACATTTCAGTTTTAATCAAGATGCAGACCGAACGATCAGGACATAGTAAAATTTAGTATCAGGTGTCTTGTGTCTTTGGCGCATAACAGATCATGTGTGTTTGGGGCAAAACGGCTTTTTCTGGCATCTACAAATTGTGTGAAAGTTTTCAGAAGCAAGTTTACGGCTACGAGCTTTCAGGGCTACACTGGCTGCAAAAGTTAGGGTCTGGTAAAGCGTCATCTGGAGCCAAAGTTGTGGAGCAAGTAGGTGTGTTCAACACTTGACTAGCACGCATATAACACTTTACTAAACCCTTTTTCCCAAGCCGTGGTACTGGTACCAACGCAGGAAGACACTAAAACGTGAGAGTTCTCACGAGAAATTTCGTTAAAAACCATCAGGTTTTGAACAGAAAATGTAACTAAACAACGTTTTTGTTTAAGAAATGTACTATGTTGATAATAGTGATCCGTTTTGCCCCTAACACAAATAATAAAAAGGTCGTAGAATAACAAGCCGTTTGACATGACCACAAACCTTACAAACAACATGTCAAGATTTATCTTATCGCTTTGAAAGTTTCAGCAGTTGGCACGGTTCATCAGTACCCTAATGTTATAAAGTTTCATGAGGCCAAATTGAGGCCTGTCCCAGAAAAAGTGGCACACGAACAAAAGGACAAAAAAGTGACTTAGAAATACCAACATTTTAAAATATCTCCCACGTTTTGACAATTCCAGCATATTTGTGGTTGAATACCAATCATTTACGAAATTTTCGATAAGATGGCCTGTCTCAAGATAAATCTTGTAAGCAGATAATTTACCAATAGGACAAAGGAAAATTAAAATAAGACTTTTCTTAAAAATGATTAGAATATAACATTTCATCTTTATTCTTTGAAAGTTTCTGCAAATGTCAAAATTGCTATGCAATGTTTTGAAATTTTCTGGAGAGGCAAATATCCCTAATGCCCCCCTGATTGCGCGCCTGCTCCTGAGTGTTTGATCACATGGGAACAAATTGAAGGTAATCTGTAGTATCAATCGAAAAGCAAGCCGCTTCATCAATATCGCCTTGCTCCTACCTTTTGCATCCAAGGCCACTGCATCCCTTCTGGTTGTGCAAATGGACTGTGATAAAGTGGTCGATATCTTCCAACAAGACGTAGGAACAATCTCCCTGGAATCTGTACATCTTGCCGTCGAGAGTGCGGTAGTGATGCTGGCCCCAAGTCATGCAGTAACCGGTCTGTTCAACAGGTACATCCTCCCTGGAGTAAATTCCCGTCACTGCAGCCAGTCCCAACGGATCTACGGGGTCATGAGAGGCTGCGAAAAGACAGGATGACGCGCACTGCAGTTTATCGGTCGAAAAAAGTGTGAAAAGTGTGACCAGCATTTTTTTGTTCATAAAAAATTTCAGCAAACCACACGGCACGTGAATCCCAAATATTGTCGCAAACAATTTACAATGGTTACAGGTTTACGCTTGAGAACTTTCATTCAAATAGTGCTCATAGTTATTAGCAAGCATTCAAGACGAACTTGAATGACAGTCTGCATAACTTATTGCTTAGCTTTCGTCGGCCATTCTAGTTGCCGAATTACGAAAGTTTGTGAACGTAATATTTGGTGAAAGAAGCAGTACGTGGCAAATAGCATAATTATAACCTCGTTAGCCGTTTGTTTTATGAATTAAAAATAACCATATTCCATGTGTAATCAGACTGTTTTTGTATAGCTAAAAATAGAAAGGTAGGAAAAAATTTTATGCGATGTTACTTGAAATGAAATGACATACATAAGCCATAAAGACATACACAAATTATAAGGTTGTTAGTGCCTTGTGGTACCGCTTTCTTATATGTACCTATTAGCAGTGTTCCAGTGTGGCTCATTTGTTGAAGCCTAGAGCATCTTAAACCAAGGGTGTGGTGCTAAAAAAGTGTGTGAACGCACCTAAAAAAACAGTCATTTTCAACAGCACACCAAACTCATTTTCAAATCACCATTTCATGGAGTATCCACTTTCATTACTCTATAAAAGTAAATATAAAAAAGCGTGGAAACCCGCTCCCACACCCAAAAAAGNTGTGGGACCGCCGTTACCACGCGTTCCCGCCCCACTAGTGCACCCCTGTCTAAAACCATCTGCACTTACGAACGCAACTAGCTTTTTCCTCAGGCATCCAGTTCCCAAGAAGGCAAGTGTAAAAGCCATCGTCAGGAAGATCCACCAGAGCAAAACCAGATTTGCAATACGGAGTACATCTGTGTTTGCCATTTACAACTTCGCACTTGATGTAGCCATCTTTGGGTGCGCCCAAGTTGTTACAGCTGCACGAATAGAAACGTTTTCGTTGCATACATTATGCCACATTTGTATTATCACCTTCTCATTACTACAAAAATGCATTGGTGCACGTTTCGAGAAGTCGCTTATTTAGTGTAGATATACTAAAACAGCTTATTGCAAAGGTTTATTTGAAAACCACGCATGGATGGCCAATTTGTTAACAAATTATAAAATTGCCCGCTGTTGTTCAATATTAGTGTTGAAAATTAGCCTACCGCACGGCTATCTGATTTACCCCTATAGAGTTTGCAAAGCTAGAGCAACAACCTTCACTTTAGCCTACACATTTCATATCTCAAGTCTATTTTAATTACAAAACAGAAATTATTTTTGTTAGCTAATTTTATCAGTTCCTTTCAATTTTCTAATTAACTGGTAAACGTGGAAGAATACAACACGTTGCAGACTAATTCAGTTTTACATAAACATTAGCTAATTTATAAAAAATTATGAGTTCTTCCACGTATTAGTAGCAATGCTCAGTCAAAACAAAGCTTGTATTGCAGTTGAGAATTCTAGGTGCTTATAATAAGCACTCGGATGTTACAGGTTATTGCAAATAGGCAGTTAGTGCAGTAGAGCATCATTAAAATGTCGTTTAGTGACAGGGTATATTAAAATGTTGTGTGTAACGAACTGTGGTTGGTAGAAATTTGCGACATTCAGAAATTGGTTATCAAAACCTGTTGCAGCGCGAGTGAGCATAGCGCGGAAGGCACTGTCCTCATAACAGGCGGAAACATGGTACTGCAGGCAGATATGGTCTCGTGCTTCTTGCACTACCTCTAATTAGCATTACAGTATGTTATTGTTGCGGTTTGCTTATAGGCTTTCATATGACATCAATGCTTCTGATATGAGCTTAGCAAAAATTTTCCAGAGATGTGCATGTTGTCCCATTTAAAAACTGTTTACATTATTCAAAACTGGCTTAATTGTCTGAGAAAACTATGTGTCCGTGGAAAATGTTAGCAACAGCAGCTTTATTACTTTGTTTGGTAAAGGTAACCTGCAGCATTGGGACGGGGCTCTGCGAAAAGTTCTTTGTAATTTGATTGTTATTGTGTACTCTCAAAAAAATCACAAATAAAAGCTTTAGATTTCAAGCTAGCTTTCGAAGAATCAACCGACTGAGCTCTCTTTCTTCTCTTTGCGATAATTCACGTTGGCACACATCTCCATTCCAGTGGCTAGTCACCACAAAGACGACGAAAATGAATCAATCAATAATATTTTTCAATAGAAAATACCTTTAAGTCCCTGCATTTGCCCAATTTGGGTCATAACTAGGTAGCAGATTGAGTTAGAGAGCTGTTCAAACCGTCTAAGAAGCGGAAAATCTTGTAGTTTTTACATCGGGCCCTAGTTCCCAAAATCTAGAAGCAATTTTTGTTTGTTTTTGAAAAACAAACTAGGCGAAAATTCGCATTATTAGAGCCTTTGATTGGCCTTCTAGCGTTTGTGGTTAGAAACGTATGACCTAAAAACAACAAAACAATTAATTATTCCTCTAGAGAATTAATTAATTAATTATCGACTTTTCGCCATAACTTGCTCACCGCAAACGATAGAAGGCTCATCAAGGGCGTCTCAAGATGCGGAGTTTCGCCTAGTCTTTTTTGAAAAAGAAACAAAAAATTACCTCTTGATTTTGGGGCCCAGGGCTCGATCACGTCACCCAATACTCCTAAACCTTCCCTAATTGTGACGTTACCCACAAAAATATTCAAATCCAAATCTTCCCATTTTTCAAAAGTGCAAGACTTTCCGCATCTTTACAGGGTTTGAACAGACCTTTAGCTCAATCTGCTACCGAGTTAGGCCGAAGATATTGGCGCCAGTTTGCGCCAAAATTTTAGCGCTCGCGGGACTTAAGGGTGAGTTCCTATTTTAAAAATTTGCTGATTGATTCTATTTCATCGTCTTTGTGGAGACTGGTTATAAAAAAAATCACGCCATTGTATTGGTGGCAAGATGGATCGAATATAAGGTTTGATTCGGGCCCGAAGTATTTCGTGTTGTTTTATCTGAACAGAAGTGTACCACCAGGGGTTTTTTAAGAAAAATGTTAGGTACCCAATATGAACCTGTAGGGACCCGATTTCTCTGATTCTAGGGACCCGATTTTCTTTGTAATAATTGTAACATTTGTGCACGCTGCTATTTCTTGCCTATAACGAGTTAGTTTGTTGTCCTTTTGGTCATAACCCATGAAAATGGAAAAATTAAACAATAGTTCACAAAAATAAATTTCGATTTCATGAAACTGACGTCAACATGTTAAGAAAATATGACTCAGAACTTTTTTATTTAAAACTGCTGGTTACTGTAGCCAGAGGAGCATCGACAAAAAAGCGAATAGCCGCATTGTCATAAAAACAACTTTTCTCGAAAAAGTTTTTGGACAGTTTTTCTGCAAGTCCACATACTGAAAAC
>JGI24022J15233_10003649_pt1 | contig 15409 bp, 7 predicted proteins | sample Ectturendosymbi2_FD_15233 | JGI IMG/M metagenome (IMG submission 15233)
GCCACTTCAGTGCCGAGTGCACAAACCTTCCCGGTCATTACAAGTGTTCATGCATGAGTGGTTTCGATGGAGATGGAATCCTGGACTGTAGATGTGAGTTGGGTTTAAATTTTCTGCTTCAAACAATTGGTTCCGGATCTCCGGAGAAGCTAAATCCACGTTGGGAGGTTTTCTTCAATCCTTGCATCTTACACCTGAAAAAGGTCCCTTTTGCAACGCAGTGCATTTGAACAAAACAATTTTTTTACGTTTTACCAATGACGCTTCTGTCCATAAGTTTAAATTATTTTTATATATCAGGCTTTGGTTGTTGTGCTGCTTCTCCAAAAATTTCCAGCCGTGTTTCACCAAATACAGCACTTAAAAACGATTTGATTATTTACGTCCACGCAAGAGCGAATCCAGCCGGTAACGTTAAGTGGGGGCGATTTCAGTAATATTTGGTAGTCAAGTCCCATCACGTCTTCGCTACCGTAACAGGGAAGAAGTATACTTCACAACACTGCTGTGACATAACAATAGACGACAAAATGGCCTTATATAGCGAATGTTGTTTTCCGATTGGTAAAATTATGGCGAATAAAGTTACTTTCGTAGGTTTTAGGGGGGGAAATCGCCCCCGCCTGGATCTGTTCCTGCGTCCACGTTTCTGTCTAGTTCGAAATCGAAAATTAATTTTTGATCAACGGTGCAATGCAAATCAACAACTACAGAAAGAACTATCAGAAATCTCAAACTGTTTCCGTATGTTAATGGTTTCTACTGAGGAGTGGTGTGAATTGGTTCAGTCAAAAATTTTTACCGGAAATTATATTTTCAGGCAAATGTTTGAAAACTTCCTTTGTAAGGACGAAGTTACTGCTTTGCTCAAATCCATTTAACCGATAAACTTTGTCTTTCATAGAGCTATAGATTCAGTCCTCAGTAAGTCTTCAAAGCTTTTTTTTTAAGATTGTTTCTCATATTATGAAAAAACATGTATATAAATTACATGGCAAACGCTTATTGCTGCAATGAAGTTGCTTGACTAAATAGGAAATATTAAAACTCAAGCCAATAGGTGCAGAAAAAATGAACCTGAACTATATCTGAAATACGTTGAAACCCGTTAAACAACCTTTTTTATTGCTAGGGCTTCACAAACCAATGGTTTGTTTTTCTGAACCACCAGTAATAAGCGCATTACGCGAGGAACCAACAAACGTGCAGGGCTGCCATCGGCCTGGATTAAAAAATAAGGACAACAGGGAAAGAAATTAGATAAAAAAGAGACAGAAATTGCTAAACAAAATGTGTTCAGTCATCAATCGCATTTTGTGCTAGAAACGGTCTGTTTCAGCAATGCTTTGTTCTCAGAGACGACCTGGTGCATCTCACTGTAGTTCTTGTCTAAGTTTACTTTCACTTGAAAGATAGACTTGACTTTCCTTTCGCTAAGGCTGTTTCTCTCTTTGGTCCACTGTGCCGAAACAAAGGAGAACATCCTCTCCACAAATGCATTGCTGACTGGAAAATAAGACAATAAGACAAAAAATAAGGATGCTACTCAAAAGAAAAACATTTCTAAGAACTAGGGACAGAAAAATTTTCTAAGTCGCAAAATAAAGACAAACCTTAGAAATAAGGACGGTATGGCAGCCCTGTGCAAAGGTCGGATAAGCAGGAACGTGTGCACTACAGTAAAGAGAGTTAGAGCAGGATCAGGACATGTCGCTGATGAGAACAACATCTTGTTTTCTGTACAAGTTTTTTTCTGAGCCTGTGTTGTAAAAGATGGCGAACCAGGTGATGTTTTAGTCACAGTGCTTAGATTCGTGCCCGTTAGATAAAGTGCTGCTATAAAAGTCATAAAAATATCATATCAAAGTCATACGAAAATGATATAGAAAATCATATAAAAGTCAAATCAAACTGGTTGATGTTGTAAGAAGATCAAACTGTGTGAGATTAGTCGACTTGAGAATTTATTGGCTTCCTAGTGACACAAAAAGCGATGGAATACTTCCACATCACCTGCCTCCCTAATCTAATGAAGATAGAAGTTTCATCATGGGTTATAAACACGTATGGAGCGATGACGTTGCGCGATACGTCATGCACTGGCCAGCGTCTGCCGAGCGGAACCAAGTTCGGTTGGTCTTATGCCATCAGGACAAATCTGGCGGGATGTGGCAACACTGTTCATGTGAGTCTGTTATTTCGATCTTGATCATATCATGAACTTGCTTTTTTGAAATAAAAGTTTGTTCCAATTTCTTTACTGACAGGACAATGGGACACATTTCATTTATTCGAACGTCCTAACAAACAACCAATCAGTGATTGGAGCAAATGGGGTAGTATCGGGTCATTTGTTCGAAGCAAGGTGGACTTGCATCTTCAAGGTGGTGAATCTTTACGCCACTCTCACATCTGGAAAGGACGTCATGTGAGTTATGCTTGAATTTGTCTTGTAACAAATGGTGATGAGGTTTTGCTCTTCTGTGCGAAGCACTTCTACAGCTGTAGATGCCAATATAAAATGTATTCTCTCCTAGTATTCCTGTTTACCACTCACGGAAAATGAATCTTGGTGTTTTATTCGATGAACTACGGCATTAAATTTGTTCTTAGTGTGGGTCTTGCGCTTGCAATGATTCAAGGTTATTCCCAGCAGTGACAAGTAGCCTCTCGATCAAACCGCACCCGGGGTCGAATACCAGATGGGTTGTTGTCGGTTACGGCACCAACAGCACATAAATCAATTGGTGCCCGCAGGCAAATTCCGAACGAACAACGTTTTGTAGGAAGTTTTAAAGGAAATATTTGCAGAAGATAGTTATTTGAAGCAGTAGTGAAGTGGTTAAATCAATTAAACGAAATAGTTAAAAACTTATGGCGTTAACACCAGCGACCCTTGATAATTGTGGTATGGCTTTATATTCTCTTAGCTTGTCGTGTTTATGTTTACAACAACTGAAAATATCTTTTTATTGAACCTGACAGTAGCGATATGAAATGAATTTAGGAAAACGTGAAATATCAGAAAAGTTATTTGAAACCAACCTGCTGCATTGCAGCTGACTTTTCGTAGCAACAACTGTTTATAGAAGCCCAAATAAAATCCTTCTTGTTAGTTAAGTTTCATTTATACTTGCTTTCTGTACTTTTTTCACGAGTGTCTCGAGTGGTCTGCGGCGCCCACCTTGGCTTGCTTGCGCTGTGGGCCACGGAGCTCCCTTTCGCAGTGAATGCTGCACTGGCGGCGAGTCAATGTCAGCACCGCGTTTGAATTGTTTCCTTGTACCAACCAGAACAGTCGCCAGAAAGTTTTCAATAGGGGGGCTTTGCGTTTCTGCGGGGGCTTTGGGTTTGTGCGGGGGGGCTTGACACTCTAAAAATTGACAAAATCTCAACTGATTTATAGTGTTTAATGTTTCAATTTTTGGGGGATTAGAGGTTTGTTTGTNGGGATAAGCCTCCAAAAAGCCCCCCGTGGCGACGGGACTGGTATCAACCCATTAACGCTGAGCACGAGGCTGGACAGGCCGCAAGTCCCGCTTTTCAAGTCTTCAGTGTGACATGACTGGTAACCAAACCCAACCTACCCTTTGGTGGCGCGTATGTTTGAGGCTGCGTCGCGAATTTCCAAAATGTGGTCAAGCTCAGAACAAACTCTATTTAACACGATACGATCGGCCCGGTCAGTCACGTGACGCCGTACTAAAAGGGTGTCTGTTTACTTATTCTGGATAAACGTCTCGCTTTCATAAATCCAAATTCCTGGTTATTTCAGGGACGCAACAAAAGTGGAAAGGCAAATGGCAATGAGCGAAATTGAAGGCAGCCTTCGTGCAATTAGTGACAATGGGCGTAGTCAAGCTGTTACGTAACGGTACATATTTTCATCTGTAAGATGAACGAAAGACAACCAAAGAAACGTAGCAATTTCAAGCTCTAACTATTGACTTCATATTTGACACAGAAATGTGTAGCTATTAGGAATGGGTGACGTCAAATGGCGGCAGGCCGAACGTTACACTGCTGTGTCACTTGGCAGGGTTGTCAGGTCTTGTCCAAGTAGCGCTGCGGTGCTCCACCTAGTGGCGCCCAAGTAACTTCTTTACACTGTGCCAGTCAGCTATCCTTTACGTTTACTACTTTTACCTAATTTTTAGTACGTTTATTTTGCGTTTACTAAGTTCTTGATTCCATCCATGCCCGGCACAAAAACTAAATGTTTTCTTTTTCACCAAAACTTGACGGTGTTTTCTTATTGAGAAAAAAATTTGCAATGAATACAAATGTTTTTCACAGAGGAGTTGCTTTCATTGACTTTCCACTTGGAAAAGCAGATGCAAATGGAAAATATCAGTCATCGACCAAAAATTTAATGAAGTATCCGGTGGGAGGAATTGTTGCTCAGACTGAATCACCAAGCGGCGCCCTGGTCACAGACCGCTATGGAGCGGTGGTGCCTGTGACCAACTCAAATGGAAGCCTTGTATACGGGCCCGAAGGAGGACGATTTGTTCCAGTGACCGAAAGTAATGGACAGCCTGTGACAAACGCTCAAGGGAATATTATTCCGGAGAAGCACGAGAACGGGACAATGATTCTGCAGCCGTCCCCAACCCTCCCACCAGAACTTGTTGGGTCTATTTTAGACAAAACAATTTATGGAGGACAGATGCCTTCAGGAGTGACTGATGAAGTCCTTGCTGTACTGGAAGGTGCTCAAATTCCTGGTGATCCAATAATGAAAAAAATTCAATTGAAAAATGGAACCGTTCTCATTCCTGGATTGAATTTCACTCTTTCACCGAGAATACTCCATCTCTTGCCGAATTTGAAAAAAAGCATTTCTGGGGGAATAGTCATTTCTGATTCAATGTAAGCAAAAAACGTTTGCAGTGTTTCTTTGGCAAATTGTGTTGTTTCAGCGATTTCCATTTCTCATAAAACTTGATTTTGCTTTTCTTAAAATAAGTTACTTGATTAAAAATAGTTATGATGTCAGTCCGTGATAAGTACAAAACTTAAAAGAAAAACCTAAAGAGAGTGAATGCCTTCTTCACTGTTTTCACGTTAAAACACCACATCGTCAATCAAATTCCTGCAAGCAACTTTACAATGTGTTAGTTATTGGCCTTTAATGCAATGATTACAGCTGTCCTGGTTAAGCACCAATGAACTACAAGCTGATTTCGCCAATTAATGGGAAATCTACCAAAAGTCTTTTATGAACGCCAGAGCTGTGTCGTGGTGAGGTCTGAAACTAAAGCAATTTTTGTCGATAACAACTCGTTCAAAATTGCTTTAAATTTTCTCCTAACAAAGACGTCTGAAGAACCACACGTGGTTTATTTTGATTTGGACGGACTTTTTACAGGTTGCACAAAATCGGTGTTTTGAACGGAACTGGGCGCTATCCAGTTAAGATGGTGGCTTTCACTGATGACACTTTCACTCACGTTCAGCTGAAAACAGTCTTCACACCAAAAGACGTGCTCCACATACGAGTAAGTGGGTTGCACTGATTTCGAGTAAGTGGGTTGATTACGCGGCTTTGATGAACAAAATTTTTTTTCTGCAACATCTCAAGAACCTCAACCACCAGTTACTCCAAATGAACGATTTTATTAAATGTTAAGGCTTCAGCCGAAACAAACGACCAGAGACTATCAACGGTGATACAGAAGTGTTGGGGAACTGCTTTTTCCAACCCGGACAGCTTGCCAAGGGATGTTTTTATCGACAAAGGGTGAGTTATCACGTCGCGCCATTCGCGGTGTTCAGTGCTTTGCAAGACATGCCGCAGAAGTGAGATTAGGAAGAGGTCGGTAAGTGATCAAGTTTCAAATTTTTGAAATCGCGCGCACCTGAGATGGACCAACAACATAAACTCAATTTTTGAGCTTTAGAAGCTAAATTATTCTTTCTTGTGTAATGCATACTTAAAAAGCGATGTGCTTTTATTCTGTAAACGTTTTAAGCTTTCAGAGCTGCTATTCTGAAAATGGCACAAAAACACTTTGCGTAAAATATTACTAACCTATGCTTGGATCAGCAAAAGTGTTTGTTGTCTCTATCTCAATTTGTAAAACGTTGGATAATTTTTGCGGTTGTTTCCGGAAAGAAGTTATTTGTGCCAAAAATCTCGGGCTTGGAATGAGGAAAACGAAACGAGTGTTTCTTAGCCCGTCAGGTGGATTACAATGAAATGGCAAAAATTTTACAAATCTTATGTTTAGCTCAATATTGTCAAATCAATGCGTGTTGACAGTTGTTTCTCAAGTCTGGAAAGTCATATAGGTGAATGGATTCGTTTCGTCATAACTTACACTGAAGTGATTTCATGACTGGCAGCAAATAAGTCTATGCGTTTCTATCTGTCTGGCATGAACATACGTGTTTGGAAAAGCATTTTTTTCCGATTGCAGTAAACGGCTTTTCTTGTTTCGGGCTATTCGCTACAAGTAGAAAATGCTTGTTGTCTGCACGTAACCTGAGGCAAACACAAATTTTGCCGAAAAGCGCGAACAACGTCATCAATTTCTTTAATTCTACAAAATTGTCAACAATAAGTAAATAAATCCTGCTTGGATTGAACGAAGTTTGAGGTTGTGAAAACATTTCCAGTAAGCACGAGTCAAGTCGCTCATTTTGATTTAAACATGAGAAAAAAATAATAACTTGTTTCGAAACCCAAATCGTGGATGTGGCTGAGTCAGCAGGAAGATTACTGGATTAAAAGCAGCAAGCAGCAACAGTATTGGTGTTTTATCAAAATAGTTAATTTCGGTTTTGTTTATATCCGCTTTCTATACACCTTTCGGAGTGTGTCTGCAACGCCACAAAATCCGAAATTCGCTTTCATAAATCCATTTTATAATGATTTTTGTGAAAATATTTGATTAATGTTATCTCTGTATGTATTCACCTGTTGCTGAAATGCGGGTTACCTTCGCCGTTTGACCTCAGGGTTCGACCGGACCGCATTTCAAAGGTGTAGATAGGCTTTGTTCTGTGAAGAGAAAAACAGAGGATCATCTTAGATCGACATTTCCAGCCAAACAAGCCTCACATTAACAAATACTGTGCAATGCAATAAAATATATCTTAAGATCTGCGTGTGACGTTGAGTTGGATTGAAGCATTCAGTGGGGATGCATGCATGACGGAAGCAGTGCGTTCGTCTCGCGGTTGTCTTAAACATATGCTTACGTGCAGCGTTCAACGCGTGATGCAAAATACCAGCACAGCCGAAATGCACAAACGCTCTGATCTGTTAAAAGCGAGGCTTGCTTCATAGCAAGGGGCTCACAAAAGGCTATTTGTGAAATAAGGTCCGTTGCACAAAACATTTCCTCATATTAGTGGAAACAGTCCTGAAAATAGATGTTTAACAAAAAGACATTTCTTTCAGATGCGCTAAACCTGACATTCACCAAGACTCAGTCCAGGTTCTGAGTAACGGTCAAAACAAGGCTGCAGATTTCAAGACTCAAGTTTTTAAGTTTAAAGTAGGAAATGAAACCTTCATTCACTGCCAAGTCGAACTTTGCGATTTGACGCAAGAAATTTGCCAACCGGTAAGACTTGGACATAACAGTTTATTGGTAAATCTGCACGTTGTGAATGAAATTAGATTTGTTTGTAGAACATCCGAAGTTATGGGCTAGTATTAAAGGGGGGGTCTGATTTGATCAAAGTTCATGTTGAAAAAAACTGGTAAGACTTTAAGGAATTCAAAGTTTTTTTCCTGCTTCGAAAAAGCGCCCCCAAAATCCTGTTTGATTTTCACGGTTTGTGAATGAAGAGTTGATTATGTTTGAATTAATAGAACATGCATGGATTTATTTAAATAACTGGAGCTTTACATGCAAGGCCTTTAACACATTAAAAATAAACCGATATTTCAAAAGCTTGTTGAAAACCACAACTTAGTAACGTTTGTCTTGTGTCACTCTAGCTAGCTGATCTGTTGTACAAGATAATAAAAACAATTCTATTGCTGTTACATACTTAAAGCAACCACATATGTTGATATGATTATCCGATTCCAAAACTAAGTTTTTGGGAAGTATCGAATTGCAAAGCTGTCTTCGTGCAGATGACCAACTCGCCATTTTTCATTTGCAGAGATGCGTAGGTTTGAATCGGAAACGACGTAGTTCGGATGACGTCACTGCGGGCAAAAATATGAAACAAGCAAGAAATGTTACTTTTGGGCCATTTTACGTCGTCGAACTCGCCGAAGGTGACATTACTGCGCTAACCTGGTTTCATTGCAGGGAATTGGTTGTTGCGAGAATCAAGTGAACAACTGCACTGCACATGAAAACCACAGAGAATTGCGGCAGTGTTGGTGCTTTTAGTTTGAAGTTGTTTTAACATGACCTAGAACCTGCAAAGGCAAAATAGCAATTTGCTGCAAATAGACAGAAAAAGAAACAATTGAACGCTTTCCACCAAATCTTTTATTTCGAGTTTAGATATGTTTTGTGCAAAGTGGTCACAACATAAAGCGAAACCTTTTTATTGCAGCTCCTGCAACCGTGGTTGTACCATCCATTGTGTTTATCGGTTTGGTCTTCCTGGTCGCCATCATCTTGCTCATCGTTTGCTGTCGACGTATACAGCGCCGAAGAAGGAAGAGGAGAGCGGAGTTGTGAAGCGGAGTGATGTGAATCAATGACACAGCAAAAGGATTTGAACTGCAGTCAAAGCGATATTGCGTTTCAATCAAATGTAAAGTTCAAAAAATTGTCGCTGATACATTTCTGCCGTTTATCTTCCTGATAGAAAATGTCACCTTCTGCAGGAACAGTGACCATGAAATGGCGTCTTTTGTCGATTTGATTGCAATGAAACTGGATTATCTGAAGTCTTAAAAACGTAAACATTCAGTTGAATCTAATAAAAGTGGCAAAAACCATCATCTTGTGCGTTTTGATATTTGATGCTCATCAGTAAAACGAATGAAGTCCAAACTCGTGGTCAATAACTTTTAATCTGTATGATCAGTCTGCTTTGGTGAAAAGGAGAGCAAGAGACTCATAGCGGTGTTTCGAAAACAACTCTCTATCAAACTTTACAGGGAACATTTCCGAACCACAACCAAAAACCGGGTTAACTGTGATAGATAATCTGGACGTGACAAAAACATGATTGTTGAGTTTATGAAAATTTTTTCAGTTTCAAGGCGTTTTTTGACTCCTTTAATGTACGATTTTGAATAAAAGGCCTTATAATTCTTTGTGAGATCACTTCCTCCCGGAGTCAGATTTTGTCAACTTCATATAGTCTTTACTGCCGTGGCATTTTCTTCCTCTTTCTTGTTACAAGTATTTCAATAGAGGAAAAGTGTTGGTTTAAGTGGTATTTCCAGCTCTATGTGCACTTGTGCAAATGCTTGATGACTTTGATTAACTGTTGTTGCTTTATTGCAATTATTTGTTTTTTGAGGTTTAATTGTCTTAGGATTGAGTTAGTAACAGATCACAGACTTTTAACGTGAATTTGCTGTTTGTTTTGTTACAAAAAGTTGACGAATGTTAAAGCAATTAGCATATCATAAGCTCTTCCTTTTAAAAAAATGAAATATTTCTGTTTTTGGCTTCGACCACTTCATCAGTCATGCATGCTTCTTTTCAAAGAGGTTAAGTTTGCTCTTTTGTACATAAAAATTGTTTCCATATTTTCTGGACATTTTTGAGGTAGTGCTTAAGATTAAGCCAAAATGTAATTAACAAACAAAAAACAGATCTCTACTCTTCAACTAGTTCTATAGTTCTATACCTGAAAACGTAGTCATGCCTGCAATGCGTCATTGTGGTAATTTATGATTTGCTTTGAATGGTTTGTGAGTCAAAGCAGACAAATGTGATGTCTTTGAAAAATTTGTATTTAAGATACCTGCCGTTGCAAAGACATCTTAACCAACATCCTTTCTTGTCCAGATTGTGTTTCATTTAATACTTTTTGGATAGTGTGAGCAATGTTACACAGTTGCATTGTAATGATGATGCTTCTCTTTACAGCGCATTGAGTGCATAGTGCATTGAGTGTCATAGCAATTGCTGCTAATGCAGTGCAATTTTCCGCGGGTTGGTGCTTTCTCTTGTAGACCTGCGCGCAATGCAAGAGGCAGGTCGCGTCTGCACAGCACTAGCTCGTAACCGCTGTCTACTTTGCACCATGGATTTTTGGCTCATTTACCAGCTGCTTATTTTCTTCGTTATCTGGCGTTCTGGCCGCGAAAGCTCAAAATTATTTTTGAAAAACTTATCAAAGTTGCACGACGGCCCAATTCTTTCTGCGTTTTACTAAATATGAAATTAGCAAAGATTGGAACATATACTATATTCGCAATTGATCTTAGTGACAAAGAAGCCTACAAAAGTTCTGTTTTGAAAAGCAACTTTTCAAATGTCACTGCTCCTGTCTTTTTGCAGTAAATTAAATGGTTTGCAGTGTTATGTAGTTTACTCAGGTTTCTGTTCTTGTGCATATTTTCTTGTTCATACTGACTTTCGTAACGTATTACACGTGTCTTGCTGTACAAAAATATGCTGCTGTTTCGCTGTAATTAAAACCAATAAAAGAGTTGTGAAGCATAACGGCGTCAACCACTTTGACATCAGTTACTTTATTCCCGACCTTTTTTCATAAATTTGCAAGTCGGCTAGTGTTCATTTTGTGCCGATAAAATTCCCAGGAAATTATTCAATGGTTTTTGTCCCGCTATATTTCTGTGAGAGGTTTCGCTGAAGTATTTAAACACTCGAAAAACTTTACTGTAAAAACTTGAAGGATTGTGTTTTTTATTGAATGCAATTTTGCAGCACTTAAATCTTTTTCAGACAAAAAGTATATATTGCAATGGTTTTAGTAATCATGGTTGCCTTGTGTAAATTTCACATTTGCGCTACACAAAAAAAAACAAAATTTATAAAGTCAAATAGGTACACTGCGGAGTTATTCATGGCACTTCAAAACTTTTGCGTGTTTTGAAACTTCAGTTGAAATCATGGACGTATGGAAAAGTAAGCCAATTGCGATTATGGAAAAAAAATAAAATAAAACAATAGAAGAAACCAAACCAATCGCAATCAAAAACTGACCTCCTGTCTTCTTGAAACTTTTCACAGAAACGTACAAAAAACGACTACAGATGAGTTTCTAACAAAAAAACGAAGTACTTCATGATTGCTCCTTTATATTTTAAAGAATTTTGTATTTTCTACTCGAAGCAGGTTTAACGCAAAAATTCACTGCTTTCGGTTTATCAATATTACGATCATTATCCCCGTGAATGAAATGTCTTCGTCGTGGAAATGAGCCAAAGATATTTCCGTATGGTACATCTGTTGATGTTAAGGAACATATAACTTATTACGGGTACGTGCTATTTCGTAAAGTGATTTCTTTGAATAACTTCAATTTTTCAAGGAAATAAAAATACCTTGAGCTGCAAACTGACTTCCTCTTATGAAAAAATACCATTTTAAGATGCAGTATAATGCAGTCTATTATTTAGTTAAAAACATGAATTTTGCTGGACAGAATAATTGGGTATTAAGGTCGATCGGACGAGGTATGTGTTAATTCAAGAAAGGTACTCGCACCGCTACGCTCGACACCAATAATTATGTTTTATTAAACCATTCAATTGCTCGCTATTTCAACGTACGTTTAAAGAAATTAACTGCTCGCTACACTTTGTATCATTAAGTCTTCCAGTCGTCGCCTTTCCAACTTAACCACGTGGCGTTGGTTTCAACATAAAATCTTCGTGAAAAGGTCTTTTTGAATTTTTTAGCTCAGCAATAAATTTTTTCTTCTGATGCGACAAGTGCGTCATTTGAAAATGTTTTGATCCTTTTATTCTACTTTTGATAGTTTTTGATTCAACTATTTTCCTAAAACAAAAAATCACGAAAACACACGGCTCATCCAACTCTGTCGTTACAAAAAGCTGTGAAAAATATTTCATTTTTCTTGGTTTTGTCGACGCGTTTTCAAACCAAAAAAACGCAAACAACCAGAAAGTTTAACAACTGTTTCTAACTTGCTTCGTGTATATTTTAAACAGACTTTTTAACAAATTTGAGACAAAATTCAAGCAAATATTTGCAAGTTGCAAGATTTGAACAAATATTTGCAAGTTGCAAGATTTGACAAAGAGTATAAAATAAGTGCGACATACTCATGGAACAAACACGTAAATTGACCTTATTTAAGAAGAGCATGTTATTACCATGTTGAAATTGGAATAGCAAAACAAACATTTTGCCCAATGCACATGGCAGCACTTCCTTATGTTTTTCAGTGTCATTAAAAATCCTGATCCCTGTATCAATTGTTGGCGCACTCATCGTCTTGGTCGCTTTGTGCTGCATCATCATCTGCTGTCGACGAAGAAAAAGGAGGAAGCGCAGAAGAAAAGAAGCTGACACTTCAATGGTTAATATGTTGCCTCAGTGACGTTTCATTGTTTAACAAGTTGCATCAATGACGTTTCGATGAGTACAATGTAGTGTCGGTGAGTTTTAAAGCCTGCCATTGCCAAAAAATTTGAAAAAAATGTAACTATATAATTTTCATAGAAACGTTTTGCTATATAACACGCTAAGATTCTCTGCCAAGGTTTTTATACCAGAAAAATGCTTTTACCTTCAAAAACATGTTAACTGCGCAAACCAATTTTTGTATTGCACCATCGTTTCACTATGAAAACGTAACAGCAACCGAACGTTCAACACGGTTAGACAGTAACAATTTTCGGGTAGTTTGCTGTAAGATGCGTGGTTGGTTTAGTTTCAGTGAAAATTATATTTCTTCTGAAAATCTGATTCCCCCCGCATGGCTACAGACTCAAGCCAAGGAGTAATGAAAGAATGTCATTGTTTTTATTTCAACAAAGCTGCTTTTTACATTTGCAAATCTAACCAATAATGAAGAGTTTTTATGAATTTTTAACTTTTTAGAACAAAACGCTATTTTGCTTCGATAACAAAATATGATATTAGAAAAGCAGCAAAAATAAATCTTGGTGAACGCAAAATGCTTTTCAGAAAACAGAAATTTTCACTGTCAACAAAATTAAGTTGCGAAAGTTGCGAACGAAGGAGATTTCGGTGCATATGCAAGAAAGAGGCCATAAAATCAACAATTATTACTGTATTTCTGGCAGCTAATAAGCAGCTAGGTAGCATCGACTGGGAGTAATGCATTTGCTGAAAATAAGCAGCGGGGAGATTGTTGGTGTTGCAGAATCAAATGCATGCTGAATTCAACAATGTTCCCAAATAGATTATATTGTAAATGTTCGAAATGCCTCCAGCTCCAGCAAAGCCTCATGCATAGTTGTTGTTACTGCTACACCTGTGTTGGTTGCGGCATTGATGTAACTCAATGTTTTGCTTGCAGAACAAATACTTTCACAAACATCCTATAATAAATTTACTACTTTTACTAATCCCTCAATGTTAGTACATTCTGCAGTTGTTTTGAAATGAAAATTGCACATTTTTGTTGTATGAACAGAAAGTTTTGCTATGGCAAAGCGCATGTGTTTTTACGTACTCCTGCTGATATCCGAATGCTATGGCTCAAATGGCATATCATCCCATTCATGTCTGTGTTTGTATTGTACTCTTTCTTTGAGTCTTGATTCTCTCGTTATGCCTTCTTAAGAGTAAAAGTCAAAGCGTGGGAATATAAGAAAAATGAAAAGTGGAGTGCAGTATAACGATTTATTGCCATCAAATATTGCAGAAACGTTGCAAATTGCTTGAAACATTCTTTTTTTAATTAATATTTTTCTCATACTTAAAGTGCAATAGAAACTGAATGAACAAGGCCTTAATAAAAAGAGTTAACTTCAAACTATTATATCAAATCATGGTACTGTTGCCAGATGGCCGGTATTTCACCGGCCTGACCGGTATTGTACTGCTAATTTAGCAAAGGCCGGTATTTTGAAAATCAATGTCTGAAGCAGTCCCGTTGCCACGGGGGGCTTTTGGGGGCTTAGCCCCCCCAAATGAAACTCCAAGCCCTCCCGCACAAACCCAAAGCCCCCCTATTGAAAACGTTCTGGCGACGGTTCTGGTCTGAAGCCGGTATTTTGAAAATAAATAATTTGCCGTAACTTTGGAAAGAACAATCGCCGATTTTCTCAAATTATAATGATTCTAGTAGTGAATCTTGTCAGGACAGTTCCTTCAAGGAAGTTTATTTGCTGCTGTAGATGCAATCCTTGGTGCGATTGTCACGTCACACACACACCGAAAAGTAATGTAATGAGCCAGCCAAAATACGGGCAAATTATTATTTGTGACTTGACAATACTGATTGTCTCTCTGTGTTCCCTGTGCCGCTTAACGAATTGCGACACAGCTTAGATCTGGCGCTGTTGACAAAATGGCCGGCATTTTTACAAAACGCATCTGGCAACCCTAGATCAAGGCCGATTCTGGTAATGACCACATTCTTAGCCAGAAGGTTTTCAAAATTGGAAATCTGCAACGTAAGGCTGCGTTTTAGAATAGTTAAAGGATTTTCCCAAGTTAGAGAAATCTTTTGCAACTTTTCGCATGCTTTTGAACGATTTTGGTGAATTTTATCATTTCCAGACCCGCATTGCTTACTTCTAATACGAAAATTGTACTGAGTTCATGGAAATAATTGCTGACAGTTTTTAGTGCAAAAGTTTCCATAGTACTAGTATTTCGCGCAGTGTGAACCTTGCCATGCAATGTACAAAATATATCTCAAGAAATGCTTACTGGCTGTGAAGTTCCCTAACGTGCGTTAACAGAAGATACAGATTTTGTGGGTTTGGCGGCAGCAAAAACCGTTGGAAGTTGCAGGTTTGATTCACCGTCAGTGTTTGTTCGGGAAAATATCGACTTTTAGAACTCACTTTCCAGCTCTTTCATTTCTCACCAGCTATATCATGTTTCTCTCTCAATGTGCTATGTCTCCTAAACCTTTCACGTATTTAGTTCACAAACAAAAGTTGCTTTGTTTAGCTTCCATATCATCTGATCCGCTTTCGTTGATTTCGATTGATTTCCCCACTGCAAAGATGCCACTTACTGTTTGAGCCAGCATTTTATGAACGTGTTATTGCTCCCAGTAAGTCACCCTGCGTACAACCACAAACCAAATTGCTTTGCAGGCTATTATAAAAACGCAAACTCTGATTTGCCACATCACGCCAGCCTGCAGCCCCTGCTTCGTTACTTTTTTGCTCAATAGGGGCAACGACGAACATCGCCCCGCCAAGGGCGTACGCAAGGGGGGGTTTTGGGGTTAACCCCCCCCCCTTTAATTTGCTATGTTACAAAAACGTCATTACTTATGCAAAGGAGTTTGTGTATGTTTTCGTACATTTTTTGCTTGTTTGATGTCAACT
>JGI24022J15233_10003656_pt1 | contig 15406 bp, 6 predicted proteins | sample Ectturendosymbi2_FD_15233 | JGI IMG/M metagenome (IMG submission 15233)
CCACAGAACAAGTGAATAAAATAGCTCTCTCTGCCAATGACGACAAACGAATCATCAGGCCTGACAAAATAACTACCTTAGCTTATGGATGCAGGACAGGCTGACATGGGAAACCAATAGGGCGACAGGGGAGGCCTGGCAAAGTGATAGGGGAGGCGACAGGACGAGAGGGGAGTCCTGGCAAAGGGGGCAGGCTGTGGTCAAAGTAAAATTGGGCGGGCTGGGACATGGGGGAACTGACTGGGGACAAATGGAGGCAAAGGGGGCACAAGGAAAGTGTGTTAGAATGAACAAAAGTCCTTTACTGATATCATATTTGAAACGTTGCAAGTTCTCATGAATGAGATATATCTGCGCGAATGCTCTGGGCGTTCTGCGGATTTGTGCAGTTGCGCACCTTAGAGGGAACACTGCTCACCAAGGAGTCTGCGCGATTTGACAACAACAGCGAACCTAAATCGCATGTTCGGCTACTAAGTTGCCAGAAGAAAATTATAATTTTTAAAGACACATATCGTCAAAAGCATTCTTTCATTTTCCCGGTGTCAAAATGAGAACGAATGTTTTTCGCGAAGAGGCAATTGCAGACCACAAAGTGGAAGAATATTAAAACAAATTGTAAGTTTATTGGAGAAGTTCCAGGCCAGATTTGACCATTTCCAAGAATTAAAACCATGCTTTGCATTCCTTGCAAATCCACTCAATGTTAATGTATCGGTGATGGTTGTCCAGTTCGCTAACCGTTTGTCACAAACTTGTCTGCTGTAGAAACAAAACTGACCGAAATGTAAAAAAAATCTGGCTCAAAAAAACTTTAGTCAACGCCATTCTACACTAAATTTCTGGCGACAGGTTCCAGAAAGTAAATACCCAGAATTTAAAATACCAGTGTATAATTCATTTCTGTGCATAGCACAACATATTGCTGTGATTTGTTTTCTCTGTAATGAAGTTCGCAAAATCAAACCATCGTGCAACCCTGAAAAATGGAGGCTTGGGAGAATTAATTTGCACAGCTTTAACAACGTACTGCCCAGATTTTCGAGGACTAGAAAATCAAACAAAAACTTAATACCGACAATTACTGTGCATCACTTGACGTAAAACTTGCATTCCCTACCATATTTGTATACTAACTGGTTTTGCGACTCGCTGGTGTTTTTGGTTTTCTGCAAATGACTCTTCGATTGAACAAGTTTGCCCACCCATGGTTTATACTATGTGTAAAGAAACATGAGTGAAAACGAAGCATTGCTGCCAACAAAACGCATTTTTTGCAACCAATGGTTCCTCTAAAGGTGCGCAATGCGCAAAACCACCAGACCATTTGCGCAATGAAATCTCGCGCACTTGCAAGTTGCAACATTCCAAATCATTGGAAAAGCACGAAAACAAGCTATTTGAATTAAATGTGTAGTTTGTTCGTATGTTCATAAGTTTTTATACTTATTCTACAAACTCACAAAGTTTATAATTTATTTAGAACTCTGCTAACTCAGTCTAAAAAAATCCATGATCACTAAAATAAACATTTGCTCAATGTAAAGTTTTCTTACAAGGAAAACACTGTATGCAACTGTGGCCGTAACGTTGAACATTTTCTTTTTTGTATACGCCCATTTGCGTTGCAACGCCAACAACCTGAAAAAGATAAGCAAAATGTCGACTTTGCACCCCCCCCCAGTGGAAAAATTTCTGCGGACGCCCATGCCTGTTAGCATTGCTTGCAGATGTAAGGACTGATGATGCGTAGTTTTACGTGAAATCGATTTCCTATTAAAATTTGTGATTGATTCCTTGCTTATTTCACCTGTGGAGTGACGTCACTTGATAATAACCACCTGACTATCCTACCATTACAACGTGTTTTTACAGGCATGTTGATTGGTAGATTTTCATGTTGTCAAAGTTGCATCTTAATCGGCCCTCGGTTTTGAATGTTTGTGTGTCAACGTGATGAATCAAAAACCAGAAAGGGATCTCAATGAAACTTTTAGGAATTGATGCAAGTAAACACAGCCAAGCATTGATGTAACTCAATCCAAATAACTTTTTGTTACATTCTTTAAGTTTTACAAATAGAATGAACAGAAGAGTATTGGATATGTTTTGGTACAATTCGCTGCTACTGTTGAGAGAACTTGGCAGTTTTTTCACTTTGAATGTGTACCTAGTTTGTTTATTGTGATGCATTGATAACATGTTGATGACAACATAGCCTACTTCGGAGATCTTTCACAGTGACTTATTTTAACAGAAAGACGTGATAACCAGGCCGGTAACTAGGAGGGGCTGCGCCCCCCTAGAAAAATGTGTTGGACATATTTCAAAAGTATTGGACAGTTTAAAAAATTTGGATCCCTCTCAGAACTCTGCTCCCCCTAGTGTTCCAAGCTGGTTACGGGGCTGTTGCTAACTGCAATGTTTTTTCCAAAATTCCACTCATCGTAACTCTTAAAATACCATTTTTTGATAATAACTTTATTTATAGACAATAGGGCAAAAAGTTATTTTAGGACAGATAGAAACTTCATGATTCTGCTTCTTTTGACTCCAATGAAAGGCCTCTAGTGCAATCCATTACAAAGTTGTTGCACTTCCACCTGGACCGCGTGAACTTTAGCCTTGTGTTGGTCCACCACTAGGGGAGCAACTGAAAATATCTACGGAATTGGGAGTTTTGGACCATTTGCCGAAGTTTTGGAGAGGCCACTTCTTCAATTTCAAAAAATTTTACTCACCCCGGCTACGTAATCAAACACTTCCCCCATTTGGAAGTTTCCTGTTACATTGAAACTTTGAAAAACGCAATCTTCTTCCATTTCTTGGAAAGCTGTTCACTGGAATATTTAGAAGGTCATCATACATGTTAATAACAACTGCAGTATACTCACGGATGATCTATCATGGCGTAATGTTTGCGACTTCCGGTCATAAATTCGCGTTCTGTTTTGGCACTGTCTTCTGATGCATTAAGATCATCTTCAACTTGCATTGGATTTTGAATTAAAATCATTGGATCGGATTTGGAAAACAAAAATCCGTTCCTCTGCTAGCACCCACAGGGGTAGAAACAAACAACGCACGTTTTTAAGTTGTGGCCGAGCCGCTTAGTATACTTCGAATACAAAAAAGGTTTTAAACCGGAACTCTGCCGCGGGGGCCCATTTTGATGAAATCGGTCAAATGGGCTTAAAACCGATCCTGGTAACACGATAATATCGTTTGTTGCGCAATATAAGGATGACATTACTGCTTTTCATTGGAGTGCGGCAGTGTCTCGAATCTGATGTTACGGTCGCACTAATTGCGAAAAACCTTATTGCTAACCTCGCTTGCCTCAAGAACGAAAAAACTTATAATGGCATCGATGATTGCGCCATCAGCAATGAACGAAAAATGTTACCTGAGCTTTACGGGAATGCTACGCCTGTACTCATTTCGATCGTCTTGGAACAGCGCCCAAATCGTCAAACAAAAGCAGCAACATCCCATTATGTAAAAAATGCATCTTCGTTTCGCTCAGTACAGCGAAAATGTTACTAAGTGGCAACTAGCAAAACACACGAAAGGTTGAAATTTTCAAAAGACAAAAGAATTTGTCACTTTTCTGATCAGAGTATACACGAAAACACGGTAAGTAAGCGGCAATCCTAAACACTTTACCCAGGCTTTGGCATTGAACTAAGAAGCCAGTTTAGAAACGATTTATTGCAGTTTGGCAATATGGGCACCGGTCCAATGAAGTGACGTTATAAGGCGATTCTACTGTATTATCATCTTGCAAGTTTACAATATAAAAGAGGTAATTTAGTCGCGAATTCAACGTATGGTATTTTACTTGTGCAAGTTAATAAGTGAATTGCTCTCTTAAGTACTGTGGAAAAAGTTGAACAAAACTTGATTTAGGTGAGAGCAACATATGATTCTATTTCTTGGTTTGACGTTTTCGGAGTGTAAGCAGGAGTCGGAGTGTTGATTTTCGTTGAGCTTTGGAGCAGGAGTCAAAAAGTGACTCCGATCACCTCTGCACTGCATCTATTTTTGTGTGTGACTGAGAAATTCCACAACTTGACTTCTGCCAACCCTGGGCGGTTTAGGTTCTACCAAATTTAAATAATGGAAGTATGTCTTTTTTCAAACATTGGGGCCGCCAACTTTTTGCCTCAACCTGTTTGCATAGCTGATCTGTCCTGTGCAGATTTCTTAATGTGCATCTGTGAAATTTCGACAGAAGTAAATCTACTGCGATTGTATTAGCCACAAACGTATTGTAATCGCATCTGAACCACGAGAATAACGGAATATATCTACACTTCACAAAGACCACAAAACACAAGATTGCACACTTGAAAATAATGTGTGAAAACACGGGTTGGAAAAATATTTGGCCGACCAGTAACGACATGCCAAGATGAAAATCTTTCGTGGAGAAGTCATGCTTTTTGACAAAAGCAATACAAAATGTTAAATCCTTCCCCAGTATTATTATGTAGCGCCAACCGTAGTTCACCATTTTAAGCACTGAACAATTCGCAGCTAAAACAGCGTTTCGGAGATGAACACGATTTATCGAAGTGGTCAATTTGTCGGACACATTAACAAGCAATGCTCATTCACAACGCCCTCACCAGGCGAAAACGATGCGATGTATTACGCTGGAGCTTTTACTATAAGCACAAGCGCTGTGATGAGACCGTAGAGACCCAAAACCTCGGCGAAAATCAAAATAAGGATCATTCCTGCAACAAACAAGACACTCGTTATGAATCTAATGGCTTCAAAACGTAGCAGGTACAGGCCATGATAAAACGCGTCAATGTTGTCGACGGACGCTGTCTAAGCAGAGTATGTATTACAACGGCAACATATCCTACGGCCCTGCCGGTCCGTTTCTTTATTATATACAGTATATCTACATACAATTTTTTTCAGTCCAAGTCAGTGTTTTTCTAAATTAGCCATGAGCAGGTAAGTCCCCGAAGGCTTTGACATTGAATTCAAATTTCGAAGTATTTTACTATCTAAATTTGCAGTGTATGGGATCATCCAAGCAATGAGGCCTATTTCAACAATGTAGATATCGCTTGATTGTATTGTTGTATGGCATAATTTTTTTTTTATTTTTACATCACATTAACCTTTACTTTATACAAAAAGTTATTTAATCTTTTTGGTACTTCCAATCGATTCAGTTGTGTGCCAACGTGGAACATCCACATCTGTCAAATCTGCCATCAACCAACAACCTAAGGCCCAGTGCTGTTGATTTGCTGCAGACCCCCGCGTTACCTTTACCCGGCACTGCAATTGAGCAATACGTTTATCATCTTTACGGCATTAGCAAGTATCTCGTTGGTTTCACACGGAACCAACTTTAGTTACAGTGACTAAAGCAAAATAAAAGAAACTACAATCTTTCCACAAACTCAATTTGCCATCTCAATGTACACGGTCAGGTGTGCCAATATTCTGTACGGTTTTAGGTTGTCAGCATGCTAATGGAAGAACAACTTTGCTTCCGACTTATTGGAATGAATTCGACAGATCTCATATTGGGACACCACATATAGTCAGCCAACGGCCGCCCTTAATAATTCACGGAACCATACATGCCCGAAAACCTTAATGATAACGGCCCTAAAATTAAAAGGAAAACCTGAACAAGTTTTCCACCTTATCTGGATTATCTTATAAATTACTTACCAACAAAAAGTTTCGGCTGTTGAGCAGTTCCTCTTACACCTGCATCGCCAACAATTCCAATTGCAAAGCCAGCAGCAAGTCCTGACAAACCGACACTCAGTCCAGCTCCAAGGTGTAGAAAAGCGCTGCAATACGTATTCAGTTAATCACTTTTTATTTGGCAATTGACTATTGACATTTATCGATCAGATTGCAGGGCAGGTTTTAAGGTTTACGTACATTCGAGTTTTGAAACTTCCTGTTAAAACTGCAGCCACAAGGTAAAATATTCAACTTTTAAAGCGATGGTAGTGCCACGGGCTTAATAGTTACTAGATTGAGAATAACGGTCCTTTCAAACTGACAGATTGCAGCTTTCTTTGAAGTGCAACCGGTATCAAACACTTTTGATTGATGCATGAAATCTACAAAATGTAGTTGCATCTTCCATATTAACGCAACTTTAAGTGGCACCATTGTTTTTGGTTATCGGTACCTAGTTAGGAGATGCAAACTATACTTCGCAACTATGACAGTGGACTTCTTAAGTTGACGAGACGAGCATTTGTAAACGGTATTAGTCACTAATAGGTGGTGAAAATATTGAATATCATTTCGCTGCTCACATGCAACAGAGCAGTATGCAATAAATATTTAAAGGCTAAGTTTTCCACCAAGAATGCTGAACTTTCGTTCTACAAAAAGCGATGATTCAACTGAATAAGAGTGAGAACCGGGTAGTTTTCTTTACATGATGGCGGGTTGAAACGAAATCAATTGCGAATAAAAAAATTAACCAGTTATCACATTATAAACGGGTGTTTTTTGTTCCAAAAACATTTGAGTATTAGCCAATACAGTAATAGTGAAAAACGTTACCAAGTTGTCACTGTCTTTACTACACACACATGATCAAAACTTCGTAATGAAGCGCATAATTGCATTTTTCATGCAAAATAAAATTGAAAGCAAGACTTACTAACCCGTGCAGACTTACTAACATTTTTGTAACACTTTCCTTGTCATGGAAACCATCTGGCACAATCCGAACTTAAGGAAAAGGCAAGCTGGACGTATTTTTTGGGAGGAAGGAAACAGAGCAAAATGATTTATGCAACTACATTGCCTGTGCTCAACGAAGTTTCATTTGTGAAATACGGAAAATCTTGCCAGCAATCAAGTTATGCTCACTGGTTGGGGGCTTGCAGTTTTGTCAATTTACGCTGTTTTAGGAACATTTAACATTCATTTTTATTAGAACTCGATCGACGCATCGGCATGATGCTTATCGGCCAATATGGCGATGTTGCTATGTATCAGATCGGCAAAATTCCGCCGACATACTCGTGTATATCGGCAACAAATATAAGTCGCTGCGCTATGGTCCTGAATCAACAACGAAACAAAAGCTATTCCGCACGGAGTGTTCGGAAACCCAAGTTGCTACTTCTCTGGTTAACGCAAATTCTGTCCTGTTCCTCAGGGCGCGCAGCCCTCCGATCACATTAAGCAGGCCTGCAGAACATACGGCCGCAAAAGCTTCTTTCGGCCCGCGAGAGCTTTCTCAATTGTAGAAAATATTGCAAAGCTCGACTTCGATTAATTGCCGTTCCAGAATTTCTTCCATACGAAATCTCTACATAGAATTGAAATGTTACGCTAAGCAGATGGCTGCCTGCGAACAAATCAGAGCACGTGCTGTGGTCATTGACTGTTTGTGACCCAGGCCTGCGTGGAATTCAATTTAAGGTTCCTTATCGCTGTGGAGTGATGGTTTCTGTTGTGACACATTACTAACCCGTGTGAGATCTGAGCGTAGGCACAGTGGCCTACACAAGGGAGTACTTTCACGCAATAGTTGTTTGCCTGTTTATTGATTCGCTTGCACGCTTGCTTTAGCGTTCAGGACTGCAGTAGCCACGACGGATGAAAACATCCCGTAACAGTAAGTGAAAACATCTGATTAGTTCGTTAATGTAGCATTGTGTTACGGTTACTACTCTACGATACCGCTGAAGCAGTGTTATAATAACTAATTTGGGGGTTACTCCGAACAATACCTCAATAACAATACTGTTCTTTGTTTCGAGACCTATGGTAAATTGTTTCTCGAGTATTGTTACGTGATTTACTGCAAATCTGTTCAATGTTCAACTTATTGGAGTCCATGTTGTTCGTATAATAGGTCATTTTCACAATTACTCTGCTCTCATGCTTGTGTCATTTGTATATTTTATTGCTTACTTCATGAGGCATTAGCTGTGCAGGGGCCATTCCACCAAGCCGATCACGACAGGTCGATGTGACAACGTGAGAATGACAAGTACGATACGCAGACACAGGGTTAGGGTTTAGCCTGCAGTTCACACAACGCCGACGAGCTCGTAACAGCTGAAACCATCAACAGTGGTCCACCAGACTGAGCCGTTACAGACGTCACGGTCAACTAAATAAGTCATGTGCTCCAAACTTGTCACATGACACTCCCAACCAATCCTGGTCAGCCACGGAAAAATTGACACTGCCTGTTTTTGACTTCATAATGACAATCTGCCTCTTCATTTGTAGTAACTTGTGTGTATGATTTCTGGTTTGCGGACTACAAACACATACGAAGGAAAAATGCACTGTAATGTCTTCCAGTTGTTTTAAGTAATGCAAATATGTCGCCATCGGCAATGAAAACCATCGGTATCGGCCCCCAAAAAAAACTTGCCAGTCGAGCTCTAACCAGCATTAGAAACTGACAGCTTGTCGATGTGAAACCTCCCGTTTTGTGACCACAGAGCAGTAAAGCTCCCGTAGAACTGGATTTGCTTTACCAAGCCGTGAATAAATCTCCCTGTTCCGCCTTCCGTCACTCATGTATACCTGAACTTCTTCCACTGCTGTAGCTTACTGTCACTATTGCATACACTGCCTTGGTTTTCTGGAGAGACATAACACCTGTCTTTGTAGGATGCAAGCAAAAACAAATAGTCCGCAAAAAGCAAATGTGTTGTTATTCTGCAGTTTCCAACAGTGACACCCTCATCCACTCGGCTGTGTCTGTCTATCCCTGTGTTTTTCAACCATTTTTGTTCCACGGCCCATTATAGCATCCCACTATAAGGGGTGGCCAAACTTGCTTTGTGTATGAGCCGCGTATCATAAAATCAAAGTTACAAAGAGCCGCAGCATAAAAATCTAAAAACCCTATTAATTGCAATCTACGCTTCTGTGACATCATAATTATTTTGCAACGACTTGCAATAGTAATACTATACGACCATGATCCTCAAACTGTGCGTAGCGACGCCCTGGTGCGTCGTTTATTTTCTAAGGGCGTGGCACAAAAGTAAACTTGTAGTTTTATTCAATGAGCTAAAAACAGTAATATTCTGCAGTTTTATAATTTTACCAAAAAGACAATTTTATTGTTTAAGTGCGATCATGCTCACAGAAGATAGCTAGGGCTGGGTGCAACTACTTACTACCACGTCTGCTGCTATAAGCGCATTATACAGCACATGACATGCATCACACCTAAAATAAGCCATTTAGAAGATTTCTTGCCTGTGCAGAACGTTGTGTGATATTACGATTGAGCTAGAGCTACAAGTTAATTGTCATTGCATAAAAACAATCGGAGCGAACAAGACTTTTGTCTGAACCGCCCATTATCTGATTTAAAATTTGAAATGATTTTGAGCTTGAATTTTGATATGAGCTTGAATGATTTTAAGTGTAAATGTCAATTTTGCAATGCACATTTTGAAGTGATCTGTTAAAAATTAACTTACTTATTACTTACACAATATAAATTTGTTACTTGAACCCAGACCTATAGCTATCTTATGATTACGTAACTTCTATAATTGTTTACAAATATAGGCGTTGCACAAATTTTGATTTACTTGCATTGAAGGCTACAGTAGTCACTTGTGATGCTCATGTAAACAGGAAAACTAATGTTGCAATCCTAAGCGTAGATCTGTAATTAATAACGTGTACAACAGCAGTTATTTAGATTTGCGGTTAACATTTACAGTTTTTTTAAAGGAAAATGTTAGATGCACGGTATGGACGTGTAGGGACCCGATGATAATTCGATTCTAGGGACCTGATTTTCAATTCTAGGGACCCGGGAACCCGAATCGGGTCCCTAAAACAACTTAAAGACCCTGCATTTATCATGTAGAACAGAAACCTCAGTGTGTTGTCTGCAGCAGGGTATTGGCCAGTGAAAGCATGTTATCAAAAAAACTTAACGTCATTTAACATCACCTCTGCATTTGAGAAATAACCAGGTAGCTTTTTTTCGGAAAGTAAAATGATTTAAAGGCAGGTGTCCACCATTTCAAAATTATACAGTTTCCAACAAGGGCTTTATTAGCATCCTACCAAGTTACACAGAATTGCCAAGTCTTTAAAAGCCTCACACCATTGCTGAGGAGCTAATACTGCTGCTGCAATCGATCTTGTAAGTACAATGTTAAAGTTTAAAATGATATTGCTATCTAATGATTTGCTTGGAAAATGATGTATGATTCTGCCTTCAAATTTACCAAGTACATTTTTGCAACGTACATCTTAAGCTCCTGTCAAAATTTACTCAATACTTTCTAAATTCAATCTATGAATGGATTTGTGATCTTTTCATGCAACCTGCCCTGTCCTTTTACCCCAGGTGTCTACACTATGACCCACGGGCCAAACCCCACCCATGAAGACATGTTGTCAATAAAGAAAAAATAAATACTTTTACGAAAACTTGTTGATTGGGGTAGGATGTAACATATCCCAAAACAATCACATTACGTAAAAAATGATTGGCCCTCGGAATGTTATGCAATAGCTTATGTGACCCTTGGACAAAAATGTGGAGACCATTGCTTTACCCTAAGAAAGTGCCTATATTGACCTTGCCTGTGATGATTCCCTGAGAAGAAAAGTTTACTTCAGAAAACCCTACAAATTTCTGATTTTCATTGAATGACGAATACCCAGCTTTGGCTAAAGGGTGCTATGGATGGTTATCCCTATCATTCGTTACGTCATATTTATGTGAAGCACGATTTTCTGCCATGACCGTGATTAAAAAACAAATATTGATACTGAATTAACTTTTTAACTCTTTAGAACCGGTCTACGATATATTCGTACTTCGATTTTGGCCTAAAAAACAGCAGTTTTCAGTTGCCTTACCAAAACCCTAGCTCCTCCGCCAATTGTGCGAGAGAGCTGTTCAAGGGCTCAAACAGATCGGCCAGTCTAGTAGATTGCACTCGAAAAAATTTTTGGTTGGGGGGTGCAGATTTTTGTGACTGACGTCATAAGTGAAGTAGTTTTGGGGTCATTCTGGCTCATGTTGCCTGGCCTAGGGCCCAACCACTAGACCAAAGTGTTTTGCTGAAGTTTGCATTGGAAACTAGGCTCAAGTCTTGAGTCTTTTGAGCCTTATCAACTTTAGTGTTTCTGGTTCAAAAGTTATGATCTAAAACAAACAAATTAATTATCTAATTAGCCAATTAGTCAAATATTTTTACTAACTTACATCACAAACTTTGAACCCGAAACCTCAGCAGATCATCCAAAGTATCAAAAGATTCGAATTGTAGCCTAGTTTCCCGTAAAAACTTCATCGAAATACCACCTAACGGTTGGTGCCCAGGGCCAGGCAAAGTGGGCCAAGATAGCTGAAAAGTCCTCCACTTATGACGTCCCTCACAAAAAACCTGCACCCTGAAGCAAAAATTTTTTTTCGAGTGCAGGCTAGAAGACTTGCCGCGCATCTTTTGAGACTTTTACCAGGTCTGTAGAGCATACTGGACTGGAGAAATTCCCGCGCAAAGCCACCTGCGTTTAGGCGTTTTTTTCTGAAAATCCCCGAAAGCAGCCAGATGACAAAGAGTTAAAGGTAGATGCACGTGCTATTTTGCAAATTCTTGTAAGATTCGACTAAATAGTGAAATTCAATAAAGCAAGCCCATACATCTGATGCATGTTTCTTGTTTTATCAATAAATAAAACTTTGGTGATATGCGTCTTTATTAACGTCTTGTTGCTGGTGCGTCGCAAGCCCAGCAAACTTTTCCAAAGGCACCACAATAAAAAAAGTTTGAGAACCGTTGCTGTATGACACGTTAGCTAGCACAGTACCATTTTACAATATTTCTACACTTTGCAATAGAAATAAAACAAAGAATTCTCTTAAGCTCAAAGAGCCACATGCAAAGATTTGCAGAGCTGCAGTTTGGCCACCCCTGCACTATAACCTAACGACCCCCATCTGAACCTCGAATAAAGCAAATGTAATACAGCTGTGTACGTAAAATATTTACTTACGACTACTCCTCAATTGGTTCACGACCCCTCTGGGGTTATGACCCCAGGTTGAAAACCACTGGTCTATTCGATTCATGTAGATTATTAGGAGTGAAAGCAACACTCTCATTAGTTAAACACTCATGGGGAACGGTTGTTAATCACACTGACAAACTTCTGAGCAGGAATAAAAGAACTTGTTCCAGAAAAGTTGATCTGTAGTGCTATTGCCAGGATGAAGACTGTGCTGGGTGTCATCTAGCGTTGGTTCAATATCTCGTGGCATCTTTTTTAAGGCACTTGGTACACACTTCCCGGGAGGCTAAGGAGAGTAATGCACTGGTAGTTAGTGCTCTCGCATACCTCCTTTCCGGTGTATGGAGATGATCAACCCAGTTTCCCAATCTTTTAATGCCATTCTAAGAACACCAGACCACTTGACACATACGAGTAAGCCAAATAAAATGCTCAATTAAGTTGGATTTCATCATTTACAGCCTGTGGCCTTCACGGATTTGGCAGATGCAAAGACTTTGGCCGCAGTGATGTTATTTTACTACCCTAAATGAACCTCTCTCCTGTGTGCAGTGGTGATGAGAAATTGACTAGGTTAAAAAGGTTTGAGTATTGCATCATTTGTCTTTGCTGGATTTAGCAATATATTTTTTGCCACGGAGCCAGAAGGAAATGAGATTATGTAATGCATTTATTGTACAGCATGTTTAAGCTTTAACACCTTGAGAGCCGGTCTGCGAATATATCGTACCTGAATTCAGCCTAAAACCAGCAGTTTTCGGTTGCCTTACCAACACCATTACCTCCTCCAGGTCATTCCATGTCAAGTAATCCAGGCTATGCAACCCTGCAACTCCCCCTCTCAGATTTTGATGAAATTTGACAAGCTTATAGAACTTTTTCTCCTGATCAAAAAGTTCTAAATTTTTAAAATCGGACAACCATAGCCAAAATTACAAGCATTTGGAAGCATTTGAAGTTCTACTTTTGTGCTCTGCTCATTCGAGTGTAACAGCATGATGAATTTCTTATGATCAACTTCGAAGTCCCGTAAGTCTGCCTCTATATGGTTGGAGACAGTCAATGTTTTAAATATTGTTGAGCATATACTTGAGCTAATTCCCAGATGCTGACACCTGAGGTTACGTTGGTTGACCTTTGAACCAAGGTTGATTAGCAGCACCTCTTATGATCACTAATGCGTGACATCATTTTTAACAGCCAATATCCAGAGGTCTGTAGGTGGGATGATGTGTGATACCTCATCTGAAAGGTCTATTCAAGGGCAGTTGAAATCAATAATAAAATTGCTGGGTTATTGAGTGTTCATAGGAAAAAATGCATGCTAATTCAAATATATGAATCTTAGCCAAAATTGCTGTTCCTTGTTCATTTTGTACTCACTACTCATTGTTTTTCAACTGGAACACAAACACAACAAATTAAAAAATTTGCACTTAGGATAGTTTGGTGCATTCATGTCTGTATATAGCACTTCAAACATGTTTTCCTGCAGTGAAAGATAATCACTGATAAACAGTCAAGGTTAGTTTCCCCAAGCCACAACTATTTTACTCTTGGATGAATCTGACAGATAATATTGTCCACGAGCATGGCCTTTGATCATTTGTCCCATAACAGTATTAAAACTCGCCATAACAATATTCACTAGCCTAGCTTTTCAAACATGATGACTGAACTGACTTTGGTCATTCCAAAAATATTTTGGTCAAGGACCTAAAAAATAAACCCAGCTTGCAACTAGCACCACTGAAAAGCAAATGCTATACATGCTTAACAGCAAATTCTCACAAAAAAGCAGTTAAATAAATAACCAAAGTCAAAGAACCTCAAATATAATGAAAAATGTTGTTACTTACGCAAACAAGGACATTGTAGCAGCCATTTTTTGAGATATAAGCACAGCAATAACTACTCCATAGATAGCAATGATACCAGCCATGACAACTGGAACAATAGATTTCACAATAAGTTCAGGCCTCATAACACTCATTGCTGCAATGCCAGTTCCTGACTTGGCAGTCCCGTATGCTGCACCCAATGCTGTGAAAAAATATCAATGCTTCACACATCTCATAATCACACAGACTTCTTTGTGTTGAATGTTTTACACTCTCAATGGACATAGACCTGGGCTGCAGCACTGACTTATGAAACAAATGTCAGGATGCAACAACTATCTGCTCAATTTAAATTAAGTCAATGGGAAATTCACAAAATTACATACTCCAAAAATTCTCAATTGAAACTTTCACTATGACATATTTTGAAGTACAACTACAGTGGTACAATAATTGTGTACGTTTGCAGATTCTTACAAAAATGCATGTAACTGAAAATGTACTCAATAAAAAATGTATTTCTTTGCATTGAAAATGAGATATCAGCACAGGTAAGTGTGAGAATAACAATCTGAAAAAACAATGACAATCACAATGTTGTCATTTTGAAAATTGAGTCATGATGAGCAGAAGTTAACAACGAAAGGATAAAACACAGATAAAGGTGATTTGACATTCACTGAATGCAAGCCGAAGCTGTCAAATTGAAATTGGTACAGCACAATAATCACAAGCTAAACAAACCCATTTATGTAAAGTAAGCTAGGTTATGGGAAAAATAAGTTTGAAAAAACAATTTGAGTAGCTCAGTAATTTAGAGTAAATTATTGTATTGTAAACAGGCCAAGTTAATGATGACTTAAGTTATGTTTATTATTATCAATATCACTATCAGTGGTGACCGTCCAAACAAACTCTATAATATAGTACTTCTTACCGCTGAAAACCATCGCTGATGCAGCTCCCATGGAACTGAAGAAGGATGCATACGTAGGATTGCTCATTTTGTAGACCTAAAGGAATCAAAGACAAAATAGAACTCACAAAAAGTACAGCGGCAACCCAACCGACCTAAACAAATCCCAATAGCAATACAATACAGCACCAGCTTTCTGTGCGTGAACCGTTCCTGATATTGAGTAAATGACATCACATGACTAGACTCCCATGCAGCCTCGCTCTGTAATCATGTGACAATCTTGACGTCATCATAGAAAACTATTAAAAAGTATTATGCAAAAAAACACCACTAGCCGATTTTCATGAAAAGTTGAAGTCAACAGGATTAAACAATCAACATAATTTGCTAGAAAACAAATTCATAAATCAATGAAATGCAGAGATAAAAACAACTTTCCAAATTGCTGTATTTCAAAATAAAATTGCTAAATTAATTAAGCGCAATGTACCTATGTGCATAGTAAGAATATTGTTGAATTGGTACAGGCAACAGACCATGCAAGTAAAATGGGGAACCAACTACTCATCCCCCTTTACTGTAACCAATGGGGTGAGGCAAGTGGGAGTCCTGAGCCCAT
>JGI24022J15233_10003658_pt1 | contig 15404 bp, 14 predicted proteins | sample Ectturendosymbi2_FD_15233 | JGI IMG/M metagenome (IMG submission 15233)
TTTGCAGCTTTGATGGCAGTGGTTATGCGTCATACCTTTGATGGGACCGGTTTAATTCTTTTGTGTTCGTGTTTACGCTTTTAGGGTTTGGTTTCATTAAACTAAAGTGAATTTTTTCTATGTAATAATAAGGACTACTGAATATTACGAGTTTGATAAGATTAGGACTGCTGGAGTGACTGGAAACGCCACTAATTATAAAAACAGGCAGGGCGACAATCCCATATGTTCAACCAGAGGTGAAATCTCGCAGCCCTCCCGGCCAATTTCACCACGAGCCGCCACTGCCGAGGACTACATTGGTTTCAAACCAAGCTGTTCCCCCCATTTCACAACAAAATTGCGTATTTGGTCTCCAGGATGTGAAGATCTTAAAATGCCGAATTTTTTGTTGCTTAATCTGCGTTCCAGGAAATGACGTACATAAACGCTTGTTCAATTAAAGCATAACTGGCTAATTTATGGACTGCGTTTTATAGGTATAGATCAAACACAAAACCAGCTAATAGTCTAAATTCTGGCAGCATATTTTGAATCATTCTGGGAAGAGGGAACAAGTAGTGACGTTTCTTCATAGGGAGTTCTGGAAACTATGACGTATTGTGCCAAACAGAGGCGGGATGAAACCTTTAAGAAAGTAACGAGACGTCATTTATCTACTGCTCCGAGGACTTGACAAAGAACACATTTAACTTTAATTTGAACATGTCAACCAGGTAACGTGCTAGTCATAAAGCTGATCACAGGCGCCGCAGTGAAAATACGTGGCAAGGCGCTCGATTCCACGCAGTACCCTTTTAAAAAGACATGCGACGAACAACAGTTTGACTCAAGTTGCACTGGCGCTATATCAGTGAAGACGAACAAGTCGGAGTTGGTCTCTTGCCTATCCTGACTGTATAGCTCGTGAGTCTTTCTTATTGACAAATTTATGGCACAATTGCACGTGGAGTTACCTGTGATTGATAAACGATTTAAAATTGTGCTGATGCTCACCTGTATCGGAAACGACTTGCTTTTGCGTTGCTGACTCCAAGATTTTACGCGATGGCGCTGCAGTGGTTGTTGCTTTCACATCAAGTGCACTAGTCACGTTCACGTTGAAAATGGAGTTTTCCTTTCTTAGTGATGAGGAATGAGCAGTGAAATTGTCAGCAGGTCTGGTAGTTGCTGAAAATGTTTTCGTTTTTCTAAGATCGCTCTGGGACAAAGTTGATGGTTCTGCAGGCAATAACTTCTTTTATGATATTACTTCGAATACCCGAAACTTCCAGTTAGTATTTGGAGAAGAAATGCGTCTTTGAAAAGTTTGGTTTCTCTTTTCACACTGTACTATGTCCGAGCTTTAATTTTTTCCTCAATTGACTTTCTACTCATGTGTTTCTACGAAAACATCTTACACCTTTTTCGAGTTGTAAAAACTTTGCACTCTTCAGTAAAAATTTTCATCAGAGGCTGTTCCATCGCATGTTTCCCTGAGAACCGAATAAAAACTTTTTACAACATTTTGCGGGCAACTAAGCACGTATTGAATATTACTAATTTCCGCTGATCAATAATTATGTTTTTAGGCGACAAGCCAAAAAAAGTTGATTATAATTAACTTTTATTATTGTATGGAGCAAAAACATTATCTGATTTTTGTCATTACCACCCTATAGAGGCCAAATTAAAAGTTTCAAAATGATGATGCACTACATTAGTTCTCGGCATGCTATTCTTTTAATTTAATAAACCAACCCAATTTTTGCCTTTTTTGCTCCAATCACGAGTCTTCAAGTGATTTGAAGTTAACGTCGTGCCGTGTTTGTCGGCACTCGACTATTCAGAACCACCTATCACTTCTTACAATTTTTTGTATGACCGAACGGAGCGTCGCTGCTTCAGTCGACGAAGTGACCAGTTACATTCGCAGCGTTTGTACTGCTAAGGGCATATTCAGGATACTCTAATTAAAGGATAACGCAAATGTAAAGCAATTTATAAAAATGCATGCTAAAGGTAAACAATGACACAATGTGGACAGGTCGACTGTGCACCTATTACTTCTATCTGCATTTATTCTTAACATCTGATTGTTTTGCGTTATTTTGGCTGACCTCTTTCCAAATGTATACGAGTATCATAATTGTAGCATTCATAAGACAAGAAAAATTTACTTTCATCTTTAACTCGCGAAAACGGATTTACGGATTTGTCAAGCAAACGTAGTTCTGCGTGAGTTTCATCGCTGTGTGGTCACAAAACGGGAGCTTTCAAACACCACATAGCTTTCAGTTGCTAAATCAGTCTTATTTCCCATCCTCAACTGTGGCCATGAATCTCGGCGAAGTGGCAGAGATGAATTTTTGCGAAGAGTACATGGCATTATGATTCGCGACAACGTGCACAATTAACTGTGAAATACCTACAGTAAAGCCTTGAATCGCGAGCCACTTCTCCGAATAGAGAGATCTTAGCAGCGATGTTCCGGCCGCGTGACCTGAATGTCCCAGGAAATATGGACAAAGCGATCCCTGCTGGCTAAAACCACGAGAAAGCTGCCCAGAGGTCGGCCAAGGACCAAGATGGGTTATTATATCTCCAATCTGATTTGGTCCCGTTTTGTTGTGGAGCCAGTAGAACTATCAGAGTTTGCTGAAAGCCGTGAGGTACTTTAAGAGCTCCTATGGCTGCTGACCCGTGACCCTCCCCAGTGGAAAAGCGGGTATGAAAACGAATGAATGAACACTTGTGAACAGAAAACCTTTTACAAAATTGCTTTATGAAGCTAAAGGTTTCAAACAGCTATGCACTTAGTAATTGCGTTGTCATTGAGTGCTAATGTATTCTTAAAAAACTCATCAGCAAGCAGTAATCAACCACAAATAGTTCTCTAACACCAAATACAAAAAGAATGCATGTTTTTCAAAAAAAGTGAAATAAGCTTTCTATCTGTCTTTCACTGCAAAAAAGGAGTGAATGCATGGAGTGATGATGAATAAGAACATTGTTCTCATCGAAACATAGGATTAACATATGGAGCTATATGAATGTAGTCAACAGATGAACTCGTGTGTAAACGTTTTCCAATCACCCAAAAACATGGTTTTGTTTATAAAGACAATGCAAAGCCCCAGCAATTTAAAATAGCATTTCCTACCAATTGCAGATTTTAGGGTCAAACAACAAGTTGAGTTGGTCTCAAAACATGTTTGTGAAGGTAAATTTGAGGAGTAGACGCAATGCCGATTCATTTATTTAAAAAGTTTTAAATTGGAAGTTTTTTGGAGGTTTTCTAATTCACCCTTATCAGCAAAAAACGCAGGAAAAAACGTGACGCAATCACTAAATCACCATATCAATACACATTCTAAACGGTAAGAAAGCATTTGTAATCATACATGTGAGTGTTAACAGTGTGCGTGTGGTTTCTCTACAGTAGCAGGCAAATGCTATTGTACTGGGTTACACAAAGAAACCTAGTGTATTGACTGAAATTAAAAGTTGTTGCTTATGCACACTATTGCTGGCAGCGAATCAGACATATCGCTCATGCTTGCACCGAATTCACCACCATGTTAAGATTGCGACAGACAGTACGGCGCGACACACAAGGTCACGTAGGTGAACGCCTGGTGAGCGATATCTCGCGTTCTGCGACTCTGACGCACCTGCGGTTGCACGCCTCTGCGTCTGATTTTCCCTTGTCGCTTCGTCAGTGCTTCCATGATGCGAGAGATTCACGGCTGATGTTATGAGAATGGCTGTTTCACTCGATGTCATCGGTGGTTTTGCACTTGGTAATAGCGCTGAACGAAAGAAAAGAGATAATTTTTGGCCTGCTACGGTGATGACAACATGTCGATATCTTTACAAGTTTCGCATCCTCAGAATAGCAAACGATTGTGTCATGGACAAAGATTTTCTAAACATTTACTCGGGAATTTCTTCGCAAATGAATGATAGGCGTAGCTTTAAAATTTCACACGGCGAACAAAGTTAAAAAAAGAGTTCTAGAAAATCTTTATGCAATGTGCGAATTTACACCTCTGTAATATTACGGTTATATTAGAATATCCACATTTTGCAACATTTTTGAGGAAATATTCGCCCACAGAAAATAATGTAATTAATTAGGGATTTTTCGATAACACGATATGAGTATGAAATTGGATTAAACTTGGCTGCAAATAGCACTTGAATGGTTGCATTGCAAGAAGTTTTGTGACGTTTACCTTTCTTGCATTTTAATTTCACGTTTTGACAAAACGCTATTACAGTATTTTCTATTTTCCAAATTTAAATAATAAGCATTCCCTCGTATTTCATAAACACTCAACCGCTGTGAGACAGTGGGATGGAATGCTGTATGTCACGAAATTACTTCCGCATTCTTGGCCAATGAGCAGAAAGAAACAATTTCGTGTTTCAGCTGCTGTTTTTTTCACATTTCATCGCTGCCTGAAGCACCCCCAGCAAAAGTTCACTTTACGCGAAACTTTTATTTCACTTCAGTTATGTGATTAATGTGATTTTTAGCATTACGGAGCAATTTTTGGAAAAATAAAGTTCGTCACCGAACAATGGTGTGAGCGCTTCAATGAAGCCATGGCTAGTGATGACTGGAAAGTTTAACTATCCAAGCCACTTCATGAAGAACAATCTTTAGAGTGTTGCTGCCACATATTGTTTCAAAGTTACCAAAAGTTGTTGCAGAGTATATCACTAAGTACTGCAATGAATGTTCTACACCAATTACACGAAGACCAGATTTGTTGGAACATTTCTTTTAAACTTGTTTATAAAAAAAGAAAAACAAGCCAAACAAAACGGACATGCTTTTTGTTCAGTTGAGTAAATCAAAATATCTTAGCACTACACATGTTAATAAACTTAATTGGAAGGGTGAAATATAAATGTTTATCATAAATTCCTAAATCATGAGGAATTTGTTCAACAATAAGCCAACAAGCCACTATTCAGTGCTCGGATCTGTTTATTTTGACCTTTTTCATTCTTATCTAACTTACAGTACGCAATACTTAATTGGGGAAGAGCCAATAAAACCACTTAGTTCCTCTTATTAGTTTGCAGAGTAAAGCTGTAAGAGTCCTTAAATATAAAGAACACTAAAACGGATATTGTCTATTCAAAGAACTGAATTAAAAAAATTCCTCATGTTTTTAAATTATGAGTTAACAAATTTATGTACTCTTTTGATAACAGTGGACTATCTGAACATCTTAACAATAATTTTGTAAGGCTGCATCAGTTCACAATTATTAAACAAGACTTGTGTCTTCGCAAAAATACCAATTACCCAGAATGAAAACATCACTTGGTCGGCTTTCTTTAAGGGGCAGTATATTGCTCCCTAATTTTGGTCTAAAATTCATGAAAACTTGAAATCTCTTTCATCTTTTTCATTTGCAAAACAATATAAAAATGTCTTGTTCTCTTGGCAATTTATTCTTCATTCGTTCCATTCCTCTATACGTTTGTATTTAGTTCCACTTTTTTACCCTTCAACCTTCCTGGTGCTCACGCCACTCTCCCTGCACATAGGCATGCTTTTCAACACCTGTGTTTTGTTTTTCTTTAATGTCATGCATTTATTGCATTTTGTAACATTATTTTTCCACATCGCCTGAAACGCCTTTACTTAAGTATTGGTTTCGGTCAACAACAGCGTTGGCTGAGTAGTAAAACCATGTCTTTGGTGGCCAATCCTTTGCGTCTAAAATACACCAATTTGAAAAATTCCCAAGTCCTCAATTGTTTTTATCTTTTGCAGTTTTATTAACATGCAATTCACTTTGTAGCCCTTTGGTATTTTGCTCTTTTGTTTTTTTTGTATTTCTGTTACTTGGTGGTGCATGTAACAAAAACATGAATAAACCTACCCGCCACATTAATTGCCGTTAATTGGAAATATTTAACTTTTTTTAAACAGTTGCTGGTTTTATTTTCAGAGGCGCAGTCTTGTAACGACATCAAGGGTAAGAGCACGCAACATGTATCATGTAATCAGGTGTTTAGAGAACAGGGAAATGCAGTTTGCCACACGAAATGTTTGCACAGTGAAAGAGTTTTAACAACGAAAACAGGCCTCAGAAAGTTGCGGGGATATACGTTTCTTTGATGTAAGTTTCAAGAAGCACTTTTGTATTCACGACATGCGTCACGTAGCAAACCTGTCGACTAAACTCAACTATGGTTCAAGAAAATGGCAACCAGTGCTCAAGCATAAGCANAACGTAAGCTATCGTACTTCGTTCATCTTGGCTGGGCGTTGTCTCCAAGCCTGATTTTGAACTCGTGGACATCGCTTCCTCCTCTGTTGGAGTACTCCAGGAACCCATAGAAGCAGAAGAGCCTGCACTTACCGCTGCGCCTGTTGTACCTCTGTCGCTTGTACCTCCAACTGGGCAACAACAATGAGACTTCAGAGATCAGCGATTAATATAAACAAATATCGTCAAGAAGTTCACAAGTTTACCTTCACTTTTGATTTGCAAGCTGGCTGAAGTGGTGGCTGCAACGTAATTTGCCTGCGTGTTTGGAAACGGTGTTTTGTCAAGTGAACCGCTAAAGGGTGCAAGCGTCGAATAACCGCTTTGGGAATTCTTTGCAATGGCTGATGACGCTTCGTTAAGTTCTAAAGTTGAAAAATTTGTAACTGTATTTGTAGGAATTAAGTGCGAAGTATATGTCTGGGTGGTGCTCTGTGCACTTGAATATGGTTTCGTGGAAATACGAGGAATCTCAGCTGAGGAAACTATGACGTTTTGTGTAATTGCGGTTGAAGTAGGTTTTAGTTCATACAAATGCGTAGATGACGCATCTGAGAGAACGGATTGATCCGTGCTTTTGGTTGTGATTGTTGATAAAGAAGATGCAATCAGGGCTTTTGCAGTTTTTGAGTGGGAGGATGACTGAGAAGTGAATGTGTCCACTGGTGCTTGTTTCAAAATATTGATGAAAACTGATGCATTTACTGCGGCAAAAGAAGTATTTTCAACAAATGGAACTACATATCGTGAGGTTGTTATGCTGTCTGATCTTTCCTTTGCACCCGGGAGTATTGTTGAGTTGCTGATACCTGCGAAAACATTTTTAGAATAAGAAACAAATACCGTTCTATTCCCAGAGATCAATGAAGTCTTTGTTGTATACAAAGTAACACACTCACGATATCCAATAGCTTTAATCAAATTGTGGTGCGAAGGTGAAAACAAATAAAACGTTGCATCAATCAAGAACTTACGAATTTCAGAAGCAAACAAACTATTTTGAAATATAACCAAGACTGTCAGAAACAAAAATTATGATAACGCAGCAAAACTGGATGTATTTTTGGCTCTAAGCCAAAATGATTTAAAAATTAAAACAACTGCGACAACCACAGTTTTGAATTTAAAAAATCTCTACGCAGATTATTTTATATTGTCGTAAACTAAACATAAGTGAAACTACTTAGCAATGTGTGCTGTCAAAAAGTTTGAGACCAAAGAAGAGCAACGTAGTGCAAACCTGTTCCTTTTTTCGTAAAATAGCAATTTATTAATATTTCATGGAATAAGAAAAATAAGCAATCGGTTTACATTATCAATAAACACGTAACACTCGTAAAACGCACCTGATTGGGTTTGTTGGTTGATCTCTTTAGACGTAAGGTAATAGGAGATTACAAAGAAGCAAAGAACACTTGCTATTATTATGATAACTGCGGCAAACACAACAGTAGAAACAATCAACAGTTTTTTTTGTCGTTGATAACTTTGTTTCGGATTGTAGCGTGGGCACGTTTGTATCCTCCCATCATCAAGTAGCCTCGGTGTTATTGGCTTGTGCACGCCGAGGAAGACCTGCGCGTGTTTAGAAATCAATTTCATTACATGATGGTTGATTACCAAAAGACAAAAACAAAAATATGTGAGCGGAAACATTCGGATTTATATTGCACTTTGTCCCTAGAATACCTGAGCTCCACAACGAATAATTCGAGGTTATGATCAAGACCATGGGCGTCGGAAGGGGGCCTGGACTTTGAAATCTTTAGCAAAAAAGGTTGTTTTCTTAGTTTCGAGTGGGAAAAAACAAATTTTGCCACGTTTGGCCCCCTCCTAGAAAAATTTTGGAAAAATCCCCAAGTGCCCTCCCCACCAGAAAAAATCCTTCCGACGCCCACGATCAAGACACATATTCGTTGCTTGGAAGTTAAGTAAAATAAGCAAAACTGAATTATAGAAAAAATTGTAACGAATTTCGTCTTCATCTTTTATTGCAAGAGGCCAAATGTAGACAACAAGTTCAAACAAAGTAGGCTATCACTGCAAAAGCCTACGTATTTTACAAACGTTCATAAAAAGGACTCTGGCTTAAGTTTTGCTGTTAAAAACTACCACTAGCACCCAAAAGGTAAAGGTTTTCATGCAACTGCAGTTTTGAAATTGAACTGAGAAAGACATACAAGTGTTAAAATATCTACAGCCAGTGACGCATCAACCCACACAATATGAAGCATGCTGCGAAGTAAATTGCTGTTCATTATTACTGGCCGCAGGATTGTCGTCAGAGGAGCGGGTTCACGATGCAGTCTCCCCATTTCCCATTGGTTCCCCCCTGATAAAAACGGGTGATGACCGCTTACTAATATTTTATTTCCATTTTCGCTGATTATGACCCCCGGTTTTTGCTTCCCCTCTAACCAAAAATTTGCCACGAGCTTGACTGGCCAAGCTGCAAAGTAGATTTTTGCTTTGAGTTTGATGTGCATGGTGTGTATTTTACATTGTACTTGGTGTCATATCATGCGTTATTTTTAAAGACAAACGCATATATTGATGTCTCTCTAATTTTTTTTGTTTAAAAGTTGGTAGTGGAATATTTCACATTGAATTTGCCTATTTTTTAAAGTGTACCAAATGCCTTGACTAATGGTAATTCAAATTTTTTTGAAAAACTCTAAGGCATCATTCAAGCTACAAAAGATTTATGTTCGATACGCCCCACGGTCGCCCAACATATGGGCTATTTTCGTGTATATTTAAATGTAGCACTTTAACTAAATTGTAAACTAAGCACAATTATGAATAAGTACACGCAGATGTCTTGGTAGTGATATACGTTTAAGTAGATAAAATGCCAACAGAAACAAAACTTCCTTACCACATTTTCTTCAGCATTCACCGGATTCCTGTTTTCTAACTCCATGTTGAAAACGTACTCATCCTTCATTTTTCGGAATTGAACAGCAACCTAAATATTCCTATAGTGATACTGCAAAGCTAAAAATAATTATTATCAATCACATAATTAAAACACTTTATTTTCCACTAAGCACAGCAAAATTAGTGGTTAGGCTACATCTAAACTAGAGAGCTGCGCAAACCACTATTATTTTTATAAAACAAACTCTAGTATATTGCTAGAGTGTCCCCACCGTTGTTTCTGTTGATGGACATTTTCAAAAGTACTTCTTATCAAATAATTCACAATAACTGCGCGCAGATTCAGTCAAACCATTTCACTAATTTTCAGTTTCTGGTATTAACCACGGTGACTTCAACTGCTTGTGCAAGACTCATTCGTATATGGACAAGTTCCTTCTTCAACTGAAATGGTTGTTACCTTAAACATTGCATATGGCTTTCTTTTTACAAGTTCTATGACACAGGGCAAACAGAATTCCATGACTGGGGCTACACAATCTCAATTCAATTCGTTTTTAATTGCACGCTGAATAAAACAGTATACCACGCGTGATGGTGAAAAGCGGCTCATGAACGTCTAAAAATTCAATGCAGATAGCAAGGATATTCGATGATTAAGCAAGTTAGTGCTAGAGCTCCATTACCTACAAAAGTAGCAAAATATCTAAATTGTGATTTCTGAGTAGCGTTCAACGATCATCAATAAATAAACACTTCACTTGCTATATCATGTAAATACACCAAAATAATTTTGCAAACAGTACTTCCTTATCAAAGCGAAACCCCGCACCTTGCTTGTGGAATGTTTTGTTCGACAAGTGCGCGTCGAGAGTCTGGAGACAGATTATCTTCATTTAGAGAGTCGTACGCATACACGATATCTGATCCATAACACAACGATGACTAACGACCTCGGTAGGTGCGTTTGCTTATTCGAAGCCTGACACCACGTTGCGCACTGATGAAAGTAGACACCCACCATTGTTGAACGTTAGGCTCGAGTTCATTAAAAACTCCGACGAATGGTCTTTGAAAACAGGTACCATGGATTACGTCACTGAGCTATCGGCTTAATTGCTTACCAATTGTAAAATGTGTGTCGAAAAACGAGGCAAAACACTGAAGCAGCAGTGACCACTGACCACAGATGTTGTGGGTACGAAACCCTTTCATTACCAGACTTGTAAATTCTCAATACTCTAAACCAGCGCTTCTCAACCGGTGGGCCGCGAATGTTCCGAGATAACTTAAATATTTTTTGAAAAAAGTTATTGGTATGCCTAGTCATGAGTTCTGAAACAAATCTTTCGTGAAGTGGGCTCAAAATCGAAGTCCTGGCGAAAAGTGGGCCGCGACATCAAAAAGGTTGAGAAGCACTGCTCTAAACTAAACAGCATATAAGCACCGTCACTGCAGGTTATAAAAATATTTTAGTACAAAACAATGTTGGTCTATAGCAGGGTTCCCAACCTGGGGTGCATGTACCCCAAGGGTTACATTTGCCAATCTGAAGGGGCATATTTAAGGTTAACAATAGAAGAGAAAAATATATTTACATATTATTTATATCCAAGTATTTATACATATATCAGTGAATAATATTTTCAAAAATCCTTATATGCCTATTGTTAAATATATCTATGAATAATCATGATAAAATATTTTGTCATAAGAAATTTTAGGGTACACGTTCATCTGTCGCAATGCTGAAGGGGTTCATGATAACAGCAAGGTTGGGAACCCCCGGTCTGTAGTCTATATCATTGGTTCTCCAAGTGGGAGGAATCGCCCCCTCAGGGGCGATTTTGAGGGGTAAGGGGGCGAACAAAACAAAGAAGGAGATAGGGAGCAAAACAACACAAAGCGGGCGAAAACACTCAACCGCTACCACCAATCGATCAATGAGTTAACTTCGGCTGTGACCTTAATGCTCTCAAAGCAATAAAACCGCTTGTTGATTCATAAGGGAGGTTATCTACGATTGTACCTCACTAAAATGTCTCCCAATATTTCGAAGCTTTGTGAGGTTATCTACGCCAAGCATATCCGTCACACTGAACTGGAGACCATGGTATGCATCAATTTATTTAAATAAAATTCTTTAAAGAAACTACCTTATGTTTGCTTTATCAGATTTGGGCGACAACGATGTGTCGAGAGTGAAAAGGGGGCGATGGAACAAAAAAGTTTGAGAAACCTGGTCTATATCATACTTCAAAACCTTTCGCTTTTTCGATTTTCTGAAGGTATCCGAAGGGTTATATTTTTTGTGTATCATTTTCGCACTGAGAAAGTGATTTCAAACTAATCCTGTAGTTTATCATCACCTCACACCAAAACAACCTTGCCCACAGGCTCTTCGGTTTAAGGCAACAGTTAAAAACTTAGTTAAAACCATCAGTTTCTTTCGCAAGTATCCAACCGTTTCCGTTCGAAGCAAGTTTAATGTTCGCTCAGTTGTCTAGAGCTGCACTGTGACGAGTATTGTTGGAACTGTCGGTACAAAAGAGCTTTGGTGAAATTAGTTTAGTCTGCAAACAAGAGTCAAGCGCCACCACTTTAATTAACTTTTGTTAAATCATGTCCAGACACTGCAAATATCTGGAAAAGTATGTAAATCAAACGATTTCGTACGGCTGGCATATTTACTGCGTGTATGTGCGTGGGCCTCAGAATAGAAAAAATAGCAAGGTTACTGCGAATCACGGTCAAACAAAAAAGCAGGGGTAAGTTTTCACTATAAATTAAAAACACGAGCTACGGAAAATCTAAAGAATGTCTGTATTTTTAAACATAAAGCCAGATCTTGCGCCACGTTGTTTCGTGTAAAATACTCCCGAAATATATACAATGAAATAATTGCGACAAGAATAGAGCTCTCTAGAAAGAAGGTAGCAACAAAGAGCGTGTTGCAACAGAATGTTCTTATGTCTTAACGTAATCTTATGATGTTTATTTTGAAAGAAAAAAACTCTCCTTTTGTTTAAAAAATCTTCGAAAAAATTCAGGAAATCATAATGAATTGTCTGTTTGACTTTCATACAGACCCTTTTAAACCTTTAAAGTTTTATATGATCCTTAAGAACAAATTTCGAAAAATTACAAAGTTGATTTCATTTATACTAAAAACAAGCAACCTACCCACACATAAAATAAAATTGATAGGTGGTATGCTCGCCGTATATAAGCGTTTCAAAGGTGCTTCCTATTACAAAATGGTAACAACCAATTTTGATGTTTTTTGAAAGTACATATTTTCTCAAGAGATTGGTGAGCAATAAACGCAACAAGCTTTCCGGGCAAAGAACAAACATTTATATTCCAAAATCATTTCGTTGCGAACATTTTCGCAAGAACAAAGTAATCTGCTTCGTAGCCACTGTAAAGATATTCTCCAACTGGCCGCATTCACCTGGCGTTCAGAACTGAGCACTGTGAGGTTGGGTTAGTCTGAAGTGAGGCTTATTTCATAACATTTAGCATCTATGAGTACAACTGTCCAACCTATAATTTGACAATGTGATATCAGTAAAATGGTTTGCGCAAATTACCAAAGAGAATAACGTTAACTTAACGCAAGGTTTACAAGTCGAATCTAATATCGCACTTCACATTAAGCGAAAATTTAATTGAGGTACCGTGAGATATTCCAGGCTTGCGCAAATTTGGTTTTTAATTTGAAATCTGGACATAAAAGCAAGCATACCCCTTGGTTCCAGTTTCTTTTCCCCATCTTGTTATCCTTTTACGTNTGCAAAACGTAAGTTAAAAAAGGGTTGATTTTTAATTTTAGAACTTCAAGTAGAANTAATCATTGAAAAAATATTTATTGGTTACAGTGAAATTACTTCAGCTATGACTTAGATTTGGATTTTTTTCNGTCGCCCCAGGCGAGTACAGGCATTGCAAGGATCCAAAATATTCGAATACCACCTTACATGGTTTAGGTCACCGAAGCCATACAAAATTTTTGATAAAAGCAAATGCGCGAACGCCAATCTGTCTCAGTAAGTTAAAAGTAAAAACAATTTTTTTTAAGCTTATCTGGGTTGCAGCATGCGAAGTGATACGAATCCCATAAAAGTTGCATGGAAGAAAATCTAAACAACAGATTGTATAAACTTAACGAATGGCCAATTATATGTGTTATCGAAATAAAATGGCAAATATTTAGTCGTGGTATACCAACATTTATGCTTGTGGTATTACGAATTGTTTTAAGGTGACAAAAGAATGATGTAGAAATCGTGCTTACCGAGTAATGCTGATGCTGCAGTTAAAGACTCCCACTGAAAAATGAACTCATATTTTGCGAGTTTCGCGAATTGCAGAATGCAGTAAAGATTGATGTTGCAGCAAGAAGTTTAAATAATGGCAGAACAGAGGTTTGTGTTCTCCAACATTTGCATAGTGTGAAGGCTTTCAGTTTTCCTCAATGTTTAGAGCACAGAAAACACGTTTGAATTTTTAATTCCGCGTGGTCCAACAAGGTTTGACCTGCGGGCCATTTTAACAAAACGTGACAACTTGTGGGTCACTTCTAACAAAATGATGTGCAAATCAGCAGATTCACAAGATTTAATATTGAAATGGGAAGATAAGTGAGTGCGTCATTGAAATACGAGCACAACAGCAAATGGCATTTTACTAAAAACCTCTATCAGTGGGATGATGTCGCCGAGGCTTCTCTGACACCATCGTTCCTACATTAAACCCAAAATCTTAGTTGTAGCAAGTGTGAGAATATTGTCCAGTGTTTCGTGTGCAATGCGATTTCTGTTTTTAGATTTGACTTACTTCATGGCAGAAACTGTGCTCAAAATATCGAGCGCATTTTTAATGCGAAATCTTTCAGTTTNGGAATCTATCTTTGCTGACTAATTTCCAGAATCTCTCTAAAGTCTAGTCTAACGCCGTTAATGTTGTACATTTTTATTAAAAGATGTTATGCTGGTTCTGAATAAAATTACCTACTGTAACATACGCACAGCAAACAATACTGAAAAAGCTCGCGGGCTTTAAAATTTCTATCCGCGGTCTCCATATGACCCGCAGGCCTGTAGCTGGACCACGCTGTTCTAATTAATACCAATGGCGCAAGATGAACTTTTTCGTGAGGGTTCACTGATGTTTCAATAGGTGGCATATAATGGTCACTTTTAATTGCTGTGCACTCTTCCTGACGTCACACTATGACGTTTTAACCCCACACACACTATCACCGTCAGGTGGTGCATATTTTATACCCGTGCATCATGTGTTTACCACAAACTGTCAGCATTTTCTGGAGCAAACCAGTTGTTTATCACAAAAAAATTAATCTATAATTGCCGAAGGAAATAATTTCAAGCTGGAATGCATGCAACAGTTCAGAACTAGAAGCAATATTACATTTTGTCGGTTAGTGTTGTACCGAACAGCACAAAGTGAATCTAAATTCTAAAAGTTTGAAACTCCCAAGATGTTTTTCAAACATAGATTGACATAAATTATTGAAAATCAGTCACACTTCAGTCATTTTGGAGTCCATACCTCTGGCTACAATGATCCACGGTCTTTCGTAGGCGGTGGCCCGTAACCACACGTTTAATATTTGGTGCGGAGCTGCAATGTTTCAAGTTATCCCACGTTCCGCAAGCCATGTACCTAAACTCCTAATGCATTACTTACAACAAATAAAGTAGCCATTTCACTGCTCTCCTCCAGCTGCCTGTAGAGAAGTCGCTGCACTGACTAGTGGGTAAGTGACGACTGGTTCATCAGAGGCTGATGAACGCCTTGCCATCGTAAAACTACATGCTACTGCGCTGTCTATTTTATCTCTACTGTTCATATATTTCATCATTTTAGCCAAGGTGTTAACCAAGGTGAGCTGAACGTTTTGCGATGTCAGGCCCGTAATCCAAGAGTTGTTTAACAATGGCAAAAGCATTTAAATCAAGACAAGATTTCTTGGAAATAAAGACAGGGTTTTCATGGAATATAAATAAATATGATCAAGAAAAGCCAAGGACATATCTTCATTCTTTAATAGAGCATTTGAACTATCGTTCAGCGCAAAACGTATGGCATTCAGTTAACATCTTGAGCACCGTAAGGATACGCAACTGATTGATACTTGCTTGATTAACACAGGCAACTACCTACTGTTTTTTCTTTTTGAATTTGCTTTGAAACTGTCGTCCATAACAGCAATGCTTCAGCACT
>JGI24022J15233_10003659_pt1 | contig 15402 bp, 13 predicted proteins | sample Ectturendosymbi2_FD_15233 | JGI IMG/M metagenome (IMG submission 15233)
GGGATAGACAAGTCGACTTTCCTTCGATACTGCCGCTCATGCTATCCGTTCCATTATTACTACTCACGAGTTGAAGATGACTCTTAGCATGAATACCACAGGAAGGAATCATGAACTACTTCCCACCAAACTGATGCACTGAATACAGGTTTATTATTCGGAATCGACACTCAACAACACGATTGCCTGGTGTTTTTCTGATTCACGATATGCTGTTGAATGCTTTGTGCTGATTTATCGCAATGATATATGCATCAGAAACCTTATTTAATCTAGTTTCAACTCAACACAGGCAATTGTTCAACACGCGCTTTTAAAGGCAATCCTTTTTTGCTCTCTCATAGTCAAAGGTAAAAGCCTTCTGTCGCACAAATATTGCAATAACTTCTTTTTGCTATTTCTACAAAAAATTTCTTTTTCAAACGTTAGAATTTTTGCAGTCAGATTGAATATAAATTAAATCTGCAGCTAAACAAATTAATACTCTAGACTTCAGAACAACAGAAGAAAACGACAAGAAGTCGGACAACAACGCTTAATAAGCGTCCCTTGACGAAATAATTATCAGTAACTAATAACCGTTTTCGAGTTTCACTCTTTATGCTGAACCTCCTATGATAACAGTTAGTTCCGACTCTAACGATATTTTGTGAGCAATAAAGCTTTACTGGCAAATAACTTGGCAATTGTTTAAATTTTCACGCCTTTTTTCCTTAAACTAAAATAGCCTGAAGGCATCGCATCCTTTTTCATAGATTTAAAACGATGTTATTGTATCTAGTACTTTTGACGACCTTTTTTGATGTTTTAACATCACAAAAAACTACGCGTAGTTGCACTGACAACCTACAACAAGCCCTCACGTCAATAATCAAGAAAGATCGTGTGTTAGTCACCATCCCGCCGAATGAACGTCACACGAGCAATAAAACATTTCCCGAAATGGTCAACATCCCTTGCAATCAGAATGACTTTTATGACAATCTTAAATATCACACCTTTTTTGGCAAAACCCATCTCTTCGACCTACCTTTTTAATTAAACCTCATTACCAAACGCCTGAAGATAACTGCTACCGCATGACACTGAGTAATGGAAATTTACACTTCCCAAACAGACATGCTCACGCACCTGACGCCTCAAATTTCCGTCTAGACTTTCTTTATGAATATGCAAAAGCTGGACAAACTAAGCCTATTCCACGACTACATGGGAGACTTACCACTAACATCAAATACCCAAGAGATGCGGATACATTTTTATTCATGTACTACATAATCACATCTTTTTATGAACGTTACAACCTCGTTTCTTACCAGCTTTACACAGAGGCACCTACACCAGAACTCACCTCAATAATTTAGCCATGTTATGTAAGAATCTCTGATCTACCACGAATTAGAAATGTGCAATATACGAAGAATACCAGTCAGTTACATGACAAAGATATTGCAGAATGCAACTCACAATTATGGACCATCATTACAAGACCAGCTCCACAACGCTTTCATATTCAATTTCCTAGTGGCAAACTAACTACGTTCGTTCCACGCAATGCCCGAAATGATCGCATTTATTATCAACGTGTCCCAACCAGCATATGTCAAACATCAATATATTGGTTTACGCTTTCCATTAATGTTGCACAACCGTTACAAACTCCAAAACCAAGCGTACGTGTGATAAACTGGGGATATTCACATTTATTGGAGCATAAAGACTTTTTTGTACCCCATGCCTTGAAATCTCATTTTTCATCCATCATCTACAGACCAATTACCATGAGTAACCCATCAATGGTGCCATACAACCATACCTTTCCAATAGGAGTGACATTAGAACCCCTACAACTTCAAGATCGCTTACCTCACTACAGAACAGTATGTACTGAACAACAATCTCACATGTTCATTCAACCGTATGGCAAACTCAAAATAAAATTACGAAAAATTCGACCCCCCACCAACAAAAACGTTTACTGTCAAGAACTCCCAAACCCTACTACACCTACAACGTCTTACATAAATCTAGAAAGTTTTGTAAATAATAGAACACACAGTCCATTAACATTTTTCTCATGGTCAACCTCACTTGATGATCACCAACATCAAAATCTTACGAGGCTACTTTCAAACAGTACGACATCTCTGCCTGAGCTTTTACAAAAAAAACAGCAATTGACAGAAGCCACGCATAACTACACAAGCAAATTAAATCAAGCACTAATGGATGCGAGATTTGCTGAGTTTCATGTCCATTACTTTGAGCAATCTATTCTCCAAAGAAACCGCTCAGATCTCCGTACACACTTCGATGAAGAACAACAACAAATTGCAGAAAATAATTTATTTTCACACCAACAGTATATCCACATGTACGCAAAAATCCTTTGGCGAATACACTTCATAAGACAAAACATTTTGCAACAAGCATTAACCATGTGGCGAAACCACAAATCCTTTGAATATCTCAAGACCTCGACGTCTTTTGAACAGAATTTTATTTATGAGCATACACTGATAGGAGACACGTTATACTCCACAAATGTGTTCAGATCATTGGGTGATCGCAGTATTGAACGCCGTTTTACAATCCCAGAACTGTCCAAACACGAAACTTACTGGACACCTCAAAAACTAACAGCCCTCATTAGTGGAACAGTTGCATTAGGCACAGCTGTCTTTTACGGCATATATAATTACTTTTGCACGACTTCACAGATTACATCAGAACCCGCAATATATGCCAAAGCCTCCCTAGCAATAATCAACAATCGTACCTTATGATAATCATTTCAAATTGTCAACGAACAGATTTATTTTACAGAAAAATACAAGGATGAATTTTTTTGGCAAGACTGCGTGTCACCTTTTATTAACAATCTTATTTTTTACTCCAATGCAAACACGGCAATTTTCCACGAATCTGCAAGAATTTACAGGAACGCTTAGACGAAAAGGCATCTTTTTGGACGATATTTCCCCGCGAAATAGAATAAACATTTCCACAACCTTCAAACCACTGGTCACCCTTCGATGTGACACAAGTCAATTTGTGGCACAAGTCCAACGCAATTGGAACCTCTATAACTCCATAAGATCTTTAAAACCGGCTATTCCACCATTATATGTGAATCCAGAGTGCGATTCCTTTTTTTATCGGCATTTCAGATGGACACCGGAATCATGGAACATACTTGAACATACAGAAGCAGCTAAGCACTTTTCTTTTGAAATGATAAACTTTGACATAATTGAAAAACCTCTGTATATCATACCGAATGAAACTAATTCCTCCAAACCACATAACATGTTTTTTTCAGAATCCAGCGATGCGATATTATTCATGTCTTATACATTGTCCTATTTTTATGAGAAATTTCGATTTGTAAGATTTAAACTCTTTGTCAACAATGACCACTGGCCTCAAGCACAAACAGGTCCTTGTTTTGTAGCCCTTGAACGATTACCCCTCATAAAAATACCGCTACACACATTTGGTTTACACTTAATTGACAATCCTATCCAATGCAAAGAAGACAAATTAGTTCGACTTAACCAGAAAACACCNTCCACCTTTGTATTACATTTTCCTAAAGGCAAGCTAACAAATCTAGTCCCACTTTACAGAAAGTACAAAGAGTACATTAAACAAACAAAAAACCTAGATGTTTTAGATTTCCAACGGTCAACAAGTACAGACACAGGATACACCTTATTAATCCATGTAGGAACTAAGCTAAAAAACCCACCAAAAATTTGGTGGATACATCGTCAATCTAACAGCCTATTAGGCTACCATGACAACTTTTTTGCACCAGAATATTTAAGAACTTCTCAAGTAATTCATTCGTACGCAAGAAACAATCGTCATTACTATGCCGAAGGCTTATATGTCAAAATTCCGGATGCAAAATACCTAGCACAAAATGTTGTTGAANGAAATTATACGATACAATCTTGGCCATTGCCCACACAAGAAACGAATACTCCTGACAAACCACATGAATATTGCAAACCACGACTAGGAGCACTAGAAAACAGTTTAAACCAAGTCAATCATTTCCTTGAGGATAGCCTTGAAATAAAAACTTTGAACATATGCAACACTAATCTACACACTTTCAAGACTACTCAAGAAGACCATGCAAAATACCAACAACACGCTATTGCTGCATTACCATTGCTAAAGCACGATATTTTATCTTATGATGACAGGACGCTTGACCCTTTTCATGCACGACCGGTTCCGCAACATTTAAAAGAAACTCAACTACAAATAGACTTAACTGAACAATTAAGTCTTCTCAACACACATGGACTAATATGCAACCTAAACTTCAAACACTACAAACCAAACTGTTTCTTTATCACACGTATAGCAATCAAAAACTATTTTTTTTTACAGGAAAACCAGTATCATTCAGAGTTCAGACACACTATATACCTTTGCTATTTGTAAGCAACGGACACTTAATGCACAAAAATTGGTTACACAACAATTAAATGAAATTACTTACTTGCGTAACTATTTCATGGTAGTAATGAAAAGTATTCAACGCTATTTCCAGACTATCTACTTACTCAAATTAACGCAAATCATGATAAACAAGCTCAAACACAATCAGTTACTCCAACCACATATAATGTACAAACACACCATTACAAACGGCGAAATAACCAGTTCTCCTGTAAAGTGAAATGTGAATTTTTTCACAAGCCATTTGACTACCGCAACTACAGCCCAACTCCAGAACACCACTAAAAACATTTTTGTGATCGAGACACGTCAAGAAACCAAACAAAGCATATCTCGCACTACCCGTATATCAGGACACGCCATTTTGACAATTAACACAACCCCTTTTCAAAAACAATTAGCAACTTACACGAACAATGCAATACTCTTAAACAATCAAACCAGTCAGAGTACACTAGCTCAAGCCACGACGGATCTCACATCCACTGTGTCACACTATGCACACAATTTTGCTTCTTTGGCAGTATACTCGTCAACACCACGAAAAACAAGTCACAAAAAAACTGTAGAAAACTTTGCATCGCCCATAACAACCAAGTGTTATCGATCATTCGATCATTATCTTCTTGTAATTTCAATTTTACAGGTATAAATCACGAAATAAAAAAACAATCACTTTGTAAACATAATTAAATACAAATTGCTATTTGCAACCCTCGAGCAACACCTAATGGTTAATAGGTTTCACACCTAATGGTTAATAGGTTTCACATCAACCAAATGATTCAAGAGCTAACATTAACCTAGCCTTCAATATGTTTTTTTCTTACAGAATAAACGCTAGGATAAAAACACGGATCTTTTTATCTGCCCTTCTTGAATGGATTTAACAAAGCCATGTTTTTTCTATTGATATATCTGGATTTAAGTAAACTGATTCTTGTGGATACTCGACATTACGCTAAAGAGCTCTCGCCATTAATCAAGGCTCTCCAACAACTAGGAGCACACATCACCAACACGACTATTACACAACGGTTTCCAACCACTGAAGCGACAAAACCACTTGTCGTTTTACCTTTTGGTGTAGAACAATTTCACGAACAATTAACAAGTAACTTCACGACTTATGTATCAGAACAACAGATAAATCCTATTACACCATGTTTGAATGTAACACCTGATTGCAACTGTTACACTTATCACAAAATCAAGTGGAAGCCAGACCGATGGACAGTCATATCACACAATGCTTCAAAAAACATTTACGACTTCGAAATGGTTCATCTAAGACTGATGAAACAAACAAGGTATTTCATCCCACACATTCAAGGCCGAACACCACCTTACAACATGTATCTTCAAAATTCTACTGATGCTCTTCTCTTCATATCACATGCAATCTCATACTTTTATGAAAAATACGAAGAGGTTCGTTTTAAACTCTTCCATGACATTCGACAATGGCCCACAAAAACAACTGGTCCCTGTTTTGTAGGCTTACTCGAGTTTCCACTAGTGGTGAAATCCACTTATGGTGCGACTCCGCTTCCAGATGGCACCTATGAATATAATGCTGTCACAAAACCCTGTTTAACGGAGACGCAATCATGGCTCCAAAAAGTCAATTCCACAGAATACCGATTATTCTTTCCTAAAGGGAAATTACGTAATGTTCTGGCACGCACACGTCAACGTTCAAGATACTTAGAGGAAACTAAATATCCAGAAACACTCAACTTTGAATGGGGATACCACAACGATACAGGCTACATCTTGCGAATACAAATAGGATCCCTCAGACAAGATANACCTAAAAACTGGTGGATTCATCGACAAACTGACAGCCTCTTAGGATACCATGAACATNTTTTTATGCCACCATACCTACGTACGATCAGGACAATATGCTCCTACACACGTTTCAAACGACACTATTATGCAAAAAGTAAATATGTCAAAATTCCACGAAAAACATATTTAAGACAACATGTTAACGAGATCAAAACAAGCACTGCGTCATGGCCTGTCCCACGGACCAAGAAACATTGCTAAACAAAACGCAGAAAATATTGTTCACCACGTTGTGGTGAAATAGAATACTACATGCAACTAGCATACCAGCATATTCCTCCAGAATACAATTGTACGTTCATCACGCCTTGCATCAACTATTTAAAATCCTTTACATCCGTACGCAAACAACATCTAACATACGACAATGACACACGACATAAGAAACTGCTTCCTAAATTACCCATTTACTCCTACGAGCTAATGAATGCTCCCTTCTTACATGGCCCTTTAACCTCATACCAATATGAGAGCACGTTCTTACAAACCCAACTACGTACGGAAATAAATTTTTTTGAACGAAAATGGAACCAAATATTTCCATTTTTCCAACAATTAAAAGAAACTATCCTTAATTATATCATCCAACATAACAATCACCTCTATTATGCAGCTGCATTTAATCTACATTCCTTGACTTCCTCCATAATGTACAAAAACAAAATCCTCAGACAGAAGAAAACACGATTACGAGATCAAATTATCCAACTAATGCAATACCTTGGTTTAATCCTTGATCATACTTTATTCACATTACGACAACAAGTCCAACGAATTTATGCACTCAAATTAATGAAGAAAAATATACAGTTTCTACTTGATCATCCACATTTACAAGCTAATGTCATTTACCGCCACACGTTCGGAAATGACTTCTTTAGCAGTACACCAATGGCTTTAATTTGGATACCAGCCCCGTCACACCTGACTATAATTTCGTCACATAGTTTGAAGTTCAAAACTAACTCACCATTTCTTGTACCACCACAAACACATACAAGTCCCAAACAAGGAGAACTAGAAACACTAACAATTACCCAATTCGACAACCTGCAACAACAGCAAACATTACCTTCAAGTCAGAGTACTTCGAGTCAAATCACATCGAGTCAGACTATTTCGAGTCGAGTCACACTGAACCGGTCTGTAAACCACCAAAATACACAATCTACATACTGACAAAAACTCCGAAACATCCAATTACACAATCACCTTGGAGATTCCGAATCAAGAATTTTGAATACCACGAATTAGTTCCTTTTCAACCGAATACTCAAACAATATCGAAACCACAAAAGATTTTCAATTTCAAATTAGCAAAAAAGCACGTCATAGGAAAACGGCTATTAGAAAGAATTTTCCCAGATCTTAGCCAGTCCAGTTATTTTTCAACTTAGCATCCAAATACATAAGCTTTGTACCTTAAAAATTGTAATTTCTTTTATATGAAACATTTTTTACATTGTTTCGCAATAAGTAAAGACTGTCGTACTCTGCAATTCTTTTATAACAAAATGCTTCGTCCTTTACAGAAAATAAAAAAAAAATTTTTTAAATTTTAATCTTTTTATGAAATTAGATCAAAATGACGAAAACGACACCTGAAAAACTCTTCATAAAAAAAACTCTTCAAACATAAAGAACAAAAGGAACTCACAAAAGCCAATGTCATTGAACAAGTTGTTTTACAACAACACAAATCGGCAAAACAAATAAAAAAACTTACTGATGATATACAGCATAATCAACACAAGGCTGCTGTTGGCACCTCCGACTTGGTATCCCAATTAAAACACCTTAAAAGCATAGAAAAGAAACGACAAAAACTCACACAGCAATACATAAAACAACAACGGGAGGACCCAAGTTTATCACCTTTGAGAATTGTACAAATAATCACTTCTGACCAAGACACCTTACCCCCCTATTCAGAATCTACTGAAAGACCAACTGCACCCTCTTACCCAGACCTAACTCAAGTTCAAGCTATTCTATCCTTACCCGAGAACCTCTTTGATCCTCCACACTTACATGACACCCTAAGAGAACTGAACATACCAGATTTTGATCTCAAAGAACCCCTTGCCAGAAATGATATCTCACTTCAAAATGCACTTGAGCGACTAACTCAAGATCTAGCACAACAAAAACAACAAGATGCATCTGACTTGGGGAAAACTGAAGAAATTTAAAAAAAATACAACTCCTACGACAATTAAAACACTTATTACCCACCATTTATAAAACCGACACATCAATACATTCACCCTATCGACAAGGCTCAATTTCTGGACTGTCATCAAGATCACACTCACACCACAGTTCGCCAGCGCGAACGCTCTCTCCCAAAGAATTTGCAGAACATACTGAATCTCGAGATAAAATCTCAGACCCGGAAACACCCTACTTAGAATTTTACAATACACCATTACAGAATATACTGCCACAATTAGACCAATTAAAAATAGATACTAAAAGAAACCATGAACATTGGGAATTTCAACTGAACAAGCTACAAAATAAACTTCTCCATGAACATACAGAAATACAGACAAAAAATGAGGAAGAAAGAAAACAAACACTTCAAAAGTTCACATATCTCGACAAATTACTCCACAAGATACAAATACTTTTTGGAGAAATGAATCTTTTCCAGAGTACAGCATATGACAGAAATCCACGAGATGTTTGGCAAGCAGCCCACCTCTTTGGGATAAAAAACACAGATACTAAGGAAAACACCATTTTAGCTATCAAAAAATACAACGCCTTCCTTACACAAATCTTTCAATGCCTTGATACACCGCAAGATGCACCTTTCCGCACACATTACCAGACACAATTCGATTACCTAAAAAAACTAAAAACGTGCATCAATACAGTTGAACATGAAGACAGTGCAGGATTCAGCATCCATAGCAGGCTGGACACGACATCTCCACAAAAGGACCCACCTCGCTTAAATCTGACATTCACACCACAAACCCCATTATCAACACAATTACATCGTCCAAAACCAACATTTTACACAGAAGTCAACCATACACGTTATCTTCCTAAAGATCTTTTGTCCTGTCTCGAACCGGGACAGGAAATTCAATGGGCCCGTATAACACAAGCAACCCTTGACGAATTCCCGAATATCGAAGACAAACTCAAATCATTAATGCACCAATTGACGAAACATCCAGCGGCAAAACAAGCTGCTTCAGTTCAACTATTACAAGCAAATCAAGACCCCGAACATAATCCACTAAAAGCATTTTTTAATTGGATAGAGCAATCATTTGGACTTACACGCCAGGAACAGAACACTCAATTGCGAAAAGCCATTGAGAAACAAAAATTTGATTGGACAAGTAATCCTGCTATCGATTTGCAAAACGCTATCAGCCAAGTACATATGAGTCTACCTGAAAGTAACATGAACGAGATTTTTCGAGAAACAGTAAAAGATGCACTAAAATATAAACTTCAACCATATTATCATCTTGTAGCAGATACACTAATCACCGCACTTCCTGAGAGATTGAGATTTATTTGGAAAAATATTGCGGTACCAAAACCTCAAAAAAATTCAAACCACAATCCAAATCAACCTATAATCTTACATGCAATATCCAAAAACAATACTCACTATACTCCAACTAGCAAACACGCTGAGGAAAACCAAAAGCAGACCTCGCCATCAAAAAATGGACTTGCACGCCAAATTCACGATATACAAAAACAACTTGGTAGCATTCATCAACTACAAACAAGACCAGGATCTTTCCAAACACCACCTCAACGAAAACTTGAGACGAGAACATGTCATCGCTGTGGCACTCCGGGTCATATAGTTCGAGATTGCAGAAAACCATCTGCACAGCCTAATTATCGCAAACAAGGCCCATATCCTCAAAATAACAGATATCAGATACAACAGCGACCCAATAATTTTCACACCCAGACACAACAGCGACCTAACAGATTTCACACTCAGACACAACAGCGGCCTAACAATTTTCACACCCAGAATCAACAGCGACCTAACAATCCTCGTTTTCAACAACAACGAAATTTCCGCAACAATCCAAGACAAAATTACAATTTTGAAAGGAACAACAAACCTTTCACTCAACAACAACAAAGGTCTCAGAGCAGAGACCCTCAGTCGAATTTTCAATACCAACGAAGGTCGCATCCAAATAACAAACTTCAGAACAGACGAACGGATTCCAACAATCAACGACCGACCGCTCAACAAAAAAAAACAATTCTTGACAGACACAGTAGCGGACTATGCTAAGCGAGATTTCACTCCTAATCTTTCCGCTGCTGAAAGATGGTCACAAGAAACAAAACGACCAGCTTTTCCGTATGACAACGCCATGACGGAACAAGCATTTGCACAACATTTCGAGATATCTCCACAGAAAACTCACGTACCAGAATACAGAGGGGAATCTTTTTTAGAACAAGATCGGACTCCGACATCCTCACCTACGTAACTAACAACAATAATACACACGTCACAGAAGATTTAGGCTTTATATTTATAAATGATACAGAACACTCAAGAAAATTTCTTCTTTATTCAGGAGCCAATTGCAACCTTATTACAATTGACAGTTTAACTACGACTGAAAAAGCACAAATCAATAAAGATTCGATCATACGCATTGTAGGCTTCAACAAACAAAACCCGACAACACACTCTCTGGGTGAAGTCATGCTGAACATTAAAAACACACGAGATTCTCCACAAATACTTTTTCACGTAATGCCAGAAAAAACACTCAACTATAACATCATAGGCGTCCAGGACATTCGTAGACATTTTTTACCAGTTCTAATGTCAAAAGATGCCACACCCAATACACAAAATGTCAGACGCCCTGGCAAAATGGCTCAACAAGTTTTAAACCACGAAATATCAGGAAACTCAATAAAATCAACACCGATACCAAATGAAAAGTTTTCCAGCCCTCAGAAACCATCGGAAAACAACTCACAAACCTTAACATACGAGGAAGCTTCAAAATTTTATTCGCAAATCCCAATGCCAGAAGCCCAACCGCAAAAAAACCCTAAACAAATAATCGATCCTCAATGGTTTCAAAAACTCTGGCAACAATTTCCCAGATTGGCAATGGAACATGAAAACTTAGGTGAACCAAGTAGACTACCCCATGAATTTTTTATAAAACTCAAACCAAACGCGAAACCTCACATCAGTCCAACTTATCAAATGGACAAAAAACGCACAACTGAAATGCTGCTTTTCCTACAAAAAGCAATCGCTAACAAGCTTATCATTGCAACACCTTGCCAATACATCTCCGCAAGCTTTATGATTCCCAAAAGTGACCCTACCAAACCTTATCGATGTAAGTACAAACCTTTTTTTAAGCCATAAATTTTGCTTTGTTTAATTAATAAAATAAATGCTTTTTTTCTGTTTTTAGGCATAATCGATTATCGGATTTTGAACAGCCATACTGAAAGATTTGACTCAAACCTCCCCCGAGTGGATGCCTTAAGACATTTTGCAGGAAACGGAAAAATCTACAGCAAATTTGACATCAGCCAGTCAGTAATTTATAAAACAAAATTTTTTTAACACATATTTTCGTCCAAACTTTTATAAAAACAGCATCATATATTCTTACAGAGGCTTCCATCACCTTCAAGTTCATCCAGACACGATCCCTTTATTGGGATTTACGACACCGATTGGAGTTTATAGCTGGCTCAAGGTGCCGATGTTCGTGAGCTACAATATCATCATAATAAGCATCAGATAATGGAAATGATATAATTTTTCAAAAAATAAAAATAAAATTTCAAAAATAAAAAATAAAAATTTATTTCAAAAAAAATTTTTTTGACCCCCCCTAAAACTTTAAATTCCAGGGGGGCAAAGACCATCCCAGGCCTGTTTCAGATCAACCTCAGCTTCGTTGTTGCCCTGGCAACGTACCACTACAATGAAGCCCGAAAACAGAGAGGACTTGAAAAGATTACGCAACCATATCTTTGCTACATTGATGATGTTCTGCTCATATCCGAAACAGCAACCGAACATAAAAGGGCAGTATTTTTCTTGCTATTCCAATTTAGCAGATTTCATTTGACGGTCAATCGTTCCAAGTGTGAACTAGGAACAGATAGTACAACCTTTTTAGGTCATTACTTAACAAACAAAACTTTACAACGAGCTCATAAATACGTTGATACATTCAAACGCCTACCAGTCCCAAAAACTATTCGTGATCTACGACGATATTTAGGAATTTCAAATTTCGTTCGGAACTATCTTCCAAGATTGCGCACTTTCAGGACTCCCTCAACAAGATAGGATCTACAGTACCAAAAAAACACAGTGAAAAAGTGGCTATTCAATGGACACGTCCCTTGATTCACGATTTAGCAAAAATACGCAATTTAATCTTAGACGCAGATAGACGCAGTTGCTAATCATATTTACGACCCAGATTTACCCCTATTCTTAGTGACGGACGCATCACAAAAAGCTCTGGGAGCAATGCTATTCCAAACAAACCAACAAAACCAAGTACTACCCTTGGAATTTTTCAGCAAACCCCTCACACAAACACAACGAACATATGCAGCAATCGATGTCGAATTGCTTGCGATTGAACAAGCTATTCTTTTTTTCCACTTTTTATTAGACTGCAACTCATTCACGGTCTACACAGACCACAAACCGCTCCTTACATTGCTAAATGCAAAACATACTCTCAATAAGTTCCGGCGAAGACGTCTACAATTTTTATCTCAATTTGAGATGATGGTCCAACACATCTCTGGTGTTCATAATGACACCGCAGACTTCTAAGCCGCATCTTACTGAAACAAGATCCGGAAATACCACAAATCAATATGACAGTCATGCAAGACTCTCGATTTTCTCAATTATTAAAATAATTCACAACGAAATTAACTCCTGTTTTCACAGAGGATTTCAAAAACAGATTATTTTTGGCACAGAAAATACAGCTTCCACAAATCCAGGACAAAAATCTTATCAGCGAAGCAGATCAATTATATTATTGGACAAACCTCAAAGGTCGGAAATTTATTTGGATTCCACAAGAACATTTTTTAGAAGCTCTTACAAGAGCTCATCATGCGTTCCATCATTTATCCTGGAAACAAACCTATCAGAGTCTGAGAAAACTTTTTCATTTCCCAAAAATGCGCAAATTTATTCGCGAAATGTTACAGAAATGCGCGACATGTTTACGATGCAAAACCAAACGCAACCATTTCCTAAATCCAGCAACCACATACGAAACGTATGACGGCCCATTCCAAACACTCCACCTCGACCATTTCCACCTCGACCATTTCCACCTCGGCCCGAACATTTTATTCCCACAAAAATTTATATTTGTTAATAAATTTATATTAGATCTTTCCGTCTTATGTTTTTACAATTTAAACCAGCGACACATTCGGAGCTGCTTCGTTTCCTTCTCCTGCATCTACGCAGCTGCTGCAACCTTCAACCGTCAGATGTTCTTTCAACCCAAGTTTAGAAGACAAACAATAATATATCTTGAAATGATAATTATCGGCCAGACAATATCAGCAGCCACGATTGCACAACCCAGGGGCCGAGCGATCCTTGAAGGAACTGCACAATGGGTGAGATACGCAGGAGCAAATCGGTATTTTAAAAAAGTGCATGAAACATAATGCACGAAAAAGNAGACCAGTCTGTTCNTCTCAGGTTANCAGCACTGGATGTTTCGAAACTCGAAACTGAAATTCGCGTTTCCGCCGCTACTGCTGGTTGGNACTACACTTNGGAGATTTGGAAGTCTTGTTCACAATAAAATCGAAGCAAAATAAACTGCCTCAGTTGCTCATCCACGGAAAACACGCAACTATCGCTATTTAAAAAAATGTCGAACAGACGATTCGCTGTCTTGTCTTACTGCCAAACATCCATCAACGGTATTTATACCGCATTAAACTTTTGGAATGACGTTTTGAAAAACATCACTTAAGTTTATATATGTTATAACTCATCACTTAAGTTTATATCATTATGTTATAACTTTTCGGAAGTCATGTCAATTTCTGAAATAATTTACGTCATCGAGCTCGTGACAGGAGATCCGACAACCGCGCTTCTTATGTGGCAGCATTCGTTTTGCTGCAAAATAATGGCTAAACTTTGCTCCATAAGATTGAGTAAACCTGTGTGTAACACTGATGTCTAAAGTTGTGTGTTTCATGCAAGACTGGTGGTCATGTTCACTTAGCCTATTTTTTTCATTTTAGACTTGTTAAATTCAAGTCCTACAAGTCAACCACAATTACGCTCCAGGCTGATGTCGGAACTGTTATCTCCACTTCCCTTTCACGGTCCGTTGCGAAGCGTCTGGAACAACACTGGGAAAAAGTTGCGCGACAAGCAATGACTNGGCGCGNTTCGTGTCACGCAGTGGCACAGAGCGTCCATTTTGGTTTAGCTGGGTTCGCGCTAACANGGGTTGTTTGCTGATCTCAGCAGGAATCGAAGAAGCGAACNAAACTAACCAAAGNTAATTGTCAAAAATAAGTCATTTGACCAAACACTGCTGACTGCNTGCGAAAAATCTCCAGCTTGCCAATTTAAAACTTTATTCNTTTTGCTCTGCGGCTTGGTTCAGCTCGGTCACCGTTACCGATTGATGGTTGGCGTTATATGGGGAGTGAAAAGTTTAACATATATGGTAAAACCAGATCGTTTTAGAGAAAGCAAATCCTCAGAAACGCACGGAAGACTTGCAGTCTGCACTGTCTGGTCAGATGCTTACATAGATAGTTACGTAAACTTGATAAAAAATTATGAAATCGGTGAAAACTGAAGAATGACTCGGAACAGTTTCCAATCAAAAGTAAACCTCGTCACACTCGAAAGTTTATTGCGGCGTCACAATGTTTATTATAGTGTCCTGTTTCTGACGTGTTACGTTAGCTATGCTGACACATAAAGCAGTTGCTTGAACAGCAAACACAGAAAGCTACATATGTGTGGAGCTTAGCGCGCACTGTTACTTTTTACAACTA
>JGI24022J15233_10003663_pt1 | contig 15401 bp, 11 predicted proteins | sample Ectturendosymbi2_FD_15233 | JGI IMG/M metagenome (IMG submission 15233)
CGACTTTTTACTGCAATTCATAATAATAGGCCAATAGCGTATGGGGGGCCCCACGTGAAATTTCGGGGGGGGCCTCACTTACCCTTGCCACGGCACTGCGCGTAACATATACAGATCGGTTACGATTGATCACTTTTAAGCCAATGTCGTTGCAAATTCTTCTATTCCCATACGTACATCAAATGACTGGCCATTAATGCTGTTACAGCCGATCCATTTAAATACAATTTGTACAGCTTCCGCATTACTCATGGCAGCCAAGGGCTTGTCATGTGCTTCAAATTTCTCAGGCCCACAATATTGCAGTAACTTTTTTATACTTTGTTTGTCCCGATGTCTTGCTGCCAATGTAAGTATTAATTCTAAGCTTGTTTTTGGTTCCATGTTTTGTTAGTCTAAGGTTTGTAAATACAGGTGATATTTATAAATCATTTTCACCTTGCCATTCCCAGCTTTAAATACGGCAATCGTCATTAGTTACTTTTGCTGTAATTTTCACCGTTGCTTCCTCACTTTTGGTAAGCATATGTGCAGTTATTTCGCTATGTCTTGGGTTCTCACATAATTTTATCAAGTCTAGTAGTCAAATTATTATTTCTTCGAAGTTTTTTTTGAATGTTGTTCTTGTTTTCGAAATTGCGTTACTTCCCTGTACAGGTTGCATTTTCCCAAATATCTCAGATACAAATCACATATATTATTCATTGTGTTAACTTTAAAATTTCCATTCATTACTGCAACATACAAGTTAAATTTATACACAGGATTATGTTACGACAAATATACACATGTTAAAACCATCGGTCACATCACTGTCTTAATTATTTAATCAACTTCTTCCATATTAGAGTCATGCATTAATTCTGTGAATCTCACTGCTTGACCAGTTATTGTGGACTCATCACTGTTTTTATCTGTGTCCATGTTTTCCATGTTATGGTCATTTTGACCCATAACACGTACTTGGTTTTAGACCAGGCCCTCCTTATCTTAAAAGTTTCAATGTTTTTCCACCAACAAGTTAATGTGGTCCTCATAAGAAAGTAATGCCAAAAACTCATGTCACGTTGAAATTGTGCCAGTGGTTCGTTGTATGAGCTAGACAAATGTGAGTTTTAATATAAACCCGAAAGAGTTAAAATACACTCTTCTACGACGTTTACCCATCAGAAAAAATTTAATTGGCTGCGCAGTTTTAAATAATGCGAAAAAGCCAAGTTGTGATGTCGAAATTCGCGACAAAGTCAAGTTATGATCATGGGCGCCCGCAAAAATTTTTCCAGGGGGGAGAAAAGTCAACATTTTGCTTATCTTTTTGTGGTTTTTGACGATGCAACGCAAATTGACGTATACAAAAGAGAAAATGTCCAATGTTACGGCAACAGTTGCACACAGTGCTTTCCTTGTATGAAAACTTTACACCGTGCAAATGTTTGCTTTAGTGAGCATGGATATTTTAAGACTGAGTTAGCAGAGTTCTAAATGAATTACAAACTTTGTGAATTTTTAGTGTAAAATCTTATGAAAATACAAACAAACTAACATTTAATTCAAATAGCTTCTTGTTCTCGTGTTTTTCCAATGTTTTGGAATGTTGCAATTGCGCGGGATGTTTTTTCACTGCGCAAATGATCTGGTGGTCCTGCGCATTTGCGGCATCTTTAGAGGAGCATTGGTTGCAGAAAAGGCGCTTTGATGGCAGCAATGCTTCTTTTTCACTCATGCTTTTTTACACATAGTATAAACCAGGGTTGGGCAAACGTGTTCTATGAAGAGTCATTTGCAGAAAATCAAAAACAACAGCGAGCCACAAAACCAGTTTGTAGTGTCAATATAAATACGGTAAAGAATGCAAGTTTTACATTAAATGATGTACAGTAATTGTCGGTATGAAGTTTTTGTTTGTTTTTTCTAGCCTCGAAAACCTGGACAGCTGTATGTTGTTGAAGCTGTGCGAATTAATTCTCTCCCAACATTTTTCAGGGTTGCGCGGTAGTTTTATTTTGCGAACTTAATTACAGAGAAAAAATTCAAAGCAATATGTTGTGCTGTACACAGAAATGAGTCATACACTGGTATTTTAAATTCTGGGTATTAACTTTCTGGAACCTGTCGCTAAAAATTTAGTGTAGAGTGGCATTGACTAAAGTTTTTTTTGAGCCAGATTTTCTTGAATTTACGTCAGTTCTTTTTTTACAGCAGACAAGCTTGTAACAAACGGTTAGCCAACTGAACAGCCATCACTGATACATTAACATTGAATGGATTTACAAGGAATGCAAAGCATGGTTTTTTCAACTCTTGGAAATGGTCACATCTGGCTTGGAACTCCTCCAGTAGTTTTACAATATATTTTGATATTCTTCCACTTTGTGGTCTGCAAATGCCTCTTCGCGAAACACACTGGTTCTCATTCCGACATTAATAAAATGACAGAATGCTTTTGTCAATATGTGTCTTTGAAAAATTTAATTTTCTTCTGGGAAGAAAATTAGCCAACCTAACTCAGCTAACTTGCGAATTAGATTCACTGTCGTTGTTATCAAATCGCGCCGACTCTCTGGTGACCAGTGTTCTCTCTAAGGTGCGTAAATGCGCAGAACTAGTGCCAGAGCATTTGCGCAGTGAAATCTCATTCTTGCGAACTTGTAACATTCCAAATTTGATATCGTATATACATCGCATAGCCCTGTCGAAACGTTTCACGGTCTCAAACACAAAGTGTTCCGAGGGCCAAATTAGGACCTATAAAGCAACCGGAGGGCCGCAGTATGACGCTGACGCAACAATAGCGGTACCTGAACCTTACAAGAAACAGCTTTTACATTTTATTTCTTGCGAAATGTATCGTGAGTTATAGGCAAATCATTTCTAGCCGCCTCTGCGTTCGTTTAAAAAAACTCGTTCATTCGCTGGCGGAGCACTTTTAACATCAGTGAATAAACTAAAAGCTTTAAATATTGATTATATGAAAATTCCCAAAACGCATCGCGGGCCGCCAGGGGCGGATTAAGGCGGGGGCGATCGTCCCCCCATGAAACCTAAAAAAGTAACTTTATTCACATAACTTTTTACAATTCGGAAAATAGCATTGGCGATATAAGGCCATTTTTTGTCCATCGTTCTGCCACAGCAGTGTTATAAAGTATAATTCACCCTCTTACTATAGCAAAGCCGTTATGAGACTTGACTTCCAAATATTACTGAAATCGTCCCCTTTAATGTTATTGGCTGGATCCGCTCTGCGGGCCGCACAAAATGCTCTCGTGGGCCACATGCGTCCCACGTGTTTGAGTCCCCCTTCTACATGGTTGTGAAATTGCATGCGCACTGAAACAAACATTTGCTCAGTGCAAAATTTTCTTACAGGGAACACTGGTGGTGACTAACTTCACAAACTTGTGTAAACACATTGATAAATGAAACAAGCGTTAAATTTGAGGCAACAACTCTCTATCAATTTGAGATATAGCTATTCATCTAGAAGAACCACACAATTGAGTTAACTTCGGCTGTGACCTCAATGCTCTAAAAGCAAAGAAACCTCTGGTTGATTCATAAGCGAGGTGATCTACGACTGTACCTCACAAAAATGCCTCAATATTTCGAAGCTTTGTAAAGGTTTTGAACTTGGGACCATGATGTGTATCGATTTCTTAAACAAAATTATTTTAAATATACTACCTTGTGTTGCTTTATCAGGCTTCAGGTGTGACAACGATATGTCGAGAATGAAAAGGGGGCAATGGAGCAAAAAAGTTTTGAGAAACACTGGTTTGAAAATCCAACGCAATTTTATTACGGAGTCAACTTATACGTAGAACCTTATCTTCATTTCCAGCAGCAAACATTGTCGTGTTTCCAAAAAAAAATCTTTGCTGCGCATTATTTACATTTTGCACACTGGCAACGATTCGTTCTTCAGCAAAGCAAAACGCTAAGAAACATGTAGCATTTTGCATATCGTTTTATTTAAAAACACGTTTCAAAAATGTGGTCGCGTGTACAGGAAAATTGAAGCACCCTTGAAATCATCATTGCGTGAAGCAAAATGGCAACCACACAAACGCAATATCAGCTAACAATGACAGAATAAACACAACGTTCTTTTCAGAAAACGCATAGTCGACATTTACAACAGCACATGTTTAAAAGCCGTCCGACAATTTAGCAACGCTCCCCATGCGCAAGCTACATGAACTGTCCGGCAAGTCATTTAAAGTTTACAATGGTCTAAATGTTGCAGGGCTATTGCATAGGTCCCATATTCATGATGAGAAAAGCTGTGAATGCTAGTCATAACAATTCAGTTGAAATTTCGCGCTTAACATATTCCAGACAATGGATAGAACATAACGCATAAATGTTGCTCAACCGTTCCAAAACGTTTCAGCTTAAAGACAATATTGCCAATAGTAAATACGACAAAGCCCACGGTACACAAAGTCTGGCACAACACCCAACAGCGCATCAATGCTGCCGAGGCAACACAGCACGAGAAATTTTTCTACACTTTAAGATTAAAAACAACTGCATCTTGCAATTTTTCACATGAAAACAAGGCTCAAATATTACTGAAACCGTGCACCCGTGCAGATTTCTCCTACATCCGAATAAAGTTTGCAGCGATAAGATTTTTTTCTTAACACTTTCGATCAATGGTTCTTAACGAGAGGTCGCCACAACTGTCATGTGTTTTTCCTTAAACCGAATGTCACACACAGCCTTGTGAAAATTGACTAAGATTTTTGCTTGATGTTTCAGTCGTTATGCAATATAGCAACATTTCAGTGAGTGTTTGGAAATATGTCAATTGCTGCTGTTTCATTGTTAGACCAATGCAATAAGTACTGCATTACGTTTCTCCAGTATAAAAATAGGTTTTATGGCGCCACACACAACTTCAAGCACCTCAAATGGTGTTATAAAACGAAGGTTTCTTTGAACTAATTATAATACGATAGAAAAAGTGTTTGCTCTTTTATCACGTACCTCCTTTGTAGATTGCGCAGAAACAGGGATCTTTTAAGCCAATATCTTTAACAATAGGGGCCCCTGGGGTTGGATAAGTTACGAAACATTGCTGTAGATCAGGATTCCAAATATTCTTGTCCGAGGGCCGCACAAGCTGTTACACAGCAGTTCGAAGGTCGAACATAACTCTCGGTCCAAAGTATAAGAATGTCAAAGCATGAATGTTGTTTAATGGTAAAAGTGCATTTATGAGAACAATGGTAGAATTGCTTCTTGGGTTTTAGCATGGTGGAATATTAACAAAGACCTCAGATTGTGGCATCATATCAGCAAAGGTTAGGCCAGCCTGCAGCGCAGTAATACTCAGCCAACTGACATTCACGTGGCCGTCATACGTAATGTTATTATTGTGGGATATGTTACATTGTAACAAACCGATAAATTTTTCGCACGTCATTTTTTCATCATTGATAGTGTCTTGGCGGGCCGGATAAAATAGCTTCGCGGGCCGGATATGGCCCACGGGCCGTAGTTTGGAGACCCCTGCTTTAGATATGTGGTGCATTGTAGAAAGTTTCACAGTCAGTTGAACCACGTTAAAATGCACACTGGGTATCGTACCATGTTTATATGAAGTTTGATTGCATAATTTTTATATTAAACAAAATGGATTTGCAGTTGAACATTATGAAGAATTATACACAGACACCAAATACGCAAACGCTTCACTTATGATACGAACGTCAGTGTTCCGGGGAGCCACTTTTTATTAAGGCCTTCGTTTAAAAATGCAAATACAAGCAGTTAACTGATGCTGAGCGTTGAGTCAACGAGTCAAAATGTGGGACATTTTCCAGGTAAAACCGGTATTGACATTGTAAAAGGAGTAAGATTTTCTAGGCAGCATGATTGACGACGGAGGTGATGATGCCTCACCATTTTACAATACCTAACCATTTAAACCTTTTAATTCGGTGATTACACCAAATATTATTCACATTTTCTAGAATTTGATAGCTCAGTAAGACACACGCATTTTAGTCGAAACAAAAAGCTTTCGGGGAAAAACTTTTTTCGCTACTGTTGCGAAGAAAACGTGATATAACTTGAAATTTGACAATACGATAATCGATACCAATGTTTAAGTGTATCGCATCTTAACCAACTTTATCGCTACATTACCAGGGAGTTAGACACAGATAAAGTGAAAATATTAGATGTCCACGCATTGTTTCTACAGTGATTGGTAAAAGCCGTCATGAAACGTAAGCATCTGCTACAACACGGTCGTGATAACTTTCATGCACCTGCGAGAGAAGTGGCGCAAGGCTTTGGAACAAACCAAGCTGATTAACGTTAGTAACAGTCGAACGTAAAAACACAGTTTGGAATGAAGAACACATACCGCCTTTTCGGGCAAAAGCAGAAATATGGCAATATACAGTAAAGAGACTGATTTATTAACATCTCACGCGGGTTATTTTAATAGGCATCGGGTTTTTTCATCTCGTCACTGTCTTTGTAGCGGTAAAACACTACAGAGTTGACAAATTTTGCAGTCTAAACAAGTTTACTTCACTTACGCAACCCAAGATGTTTGGAAGATAAGTGCAGACAAAATTAATACATGAAGATGGACAACATCCTTTAACAAAAACGAGGTAAAATGCAAGTGACGCAATGCAGCAATTCAAAAGTAAACAGCTTGAGGAAATAGAAACAAATGATAAAGGAAGCGGAGGAATAAAATGCAACGCACAAAATTGTTTCCAAATAAAACCCGATCTACACTGGTTTTGAAGCATTTGACCTCTCCTAAACAAAGGCTTGCGTTTGGTATCAAAAATTAAGAACCCTGCTCCAACTTCGTTCGAGTCCTTATACAGCTCGGATAGCAGTACCTTACAAGCCTAAAGATAAGCACTAATGTCCTACAAGAAGAACAGTGCGAAAGTACAAACCCTTTGTCAGACACTAAGTTCAGATGTATAGAGCGAAAAGCGAATTTTTTCTTAAAAAACCGACATGCTCCTTACAAAAAACAACGTGATTTGAAATGCAAGGCAAGTTTACTCGGTGCGCACGCAGCTCTTGTTTGTTTTTTATCGAAACAGCAGTTTCGCGAAATCCAGAAGAAAAGCTGCGGAACAAAGCGCAGGCTACCGAGCAGGCAAGTGTCGAATGACCGTCAGTTGTAGGTTACATAATTAAAACGTTAGTTTAGAACTTGGGTGTGTTTACGCTTACTTTAAACTTGTTGCTGTGAATTAAACAGAAGGAAGCTGCTTAAAAACACCCACGTCAGACAACCAAGCCTTGACTAAGTAAGTGAAGCCTTCTTTTTGATTTAACCACGTTTTACACAATATTTTTAATCGATCAATTATTGCGGTAGTAATAGTCCCTTGTAGTATCTTTAAGGGTTTAGCGAAGTTGAAGTGCAGTGCAAGGTCAGTCCAGAAGCGCTAGCATAGGAAATCGCCAGATTAGATCACTTGGTTCTGCAGCTCTATGCTGCAGTAGTCCAAAGCCTTCAAGTTTGGATGCAGAGGAAAATCAGTGTCATTGTTCTGCAGCTACTGCAAGCTGTCAGAACAGTTATCTTGATCTAAGAGCAGTGCTTCTCAACCCCTGGGTCGCCGTAAGATCATTATTCAGATTCGCAGCAATGTCACGAAGTCGAATTGATCGAGAGGAATCAGCGTATTTCTGACGCGAGCTATCTTGCAGCAACCAATTGCTACTATAACTATTATCATTGTGACATCGCAATTCTTGCACTTGTTATTCTTGGCCGGTAATGCAGTAGCAAACTAGCAGTCGTTATCCTTGGTTTAGACTTTCTAAAAGAAAACTTGGACCTCAAATTTGAAAAGTGGCTTGGTGAGGCAGGTCGCCGAAGGTATGCATTTCTTTTACGCATAATATTTGGGTCGTCGCAATAAAAGGTTGAGAAGCACTACTGCAGCGCAAGGATCGTGGCATAGCCCTAACTAGTTGAACAAAAATGTTTTCCGATTTGGGGATTTTTGCCTGAATTACGGATAATGAGCAAAAACAACAGAAGTTGACATTAGTTTCTTCCAACGCGTTAAACGCGCTAGAACACAACCCTTGAGGCCCGAGCTAACAACTACCATCAACTTTTCAGAGAGTATACACAAGATCAGATTGAACATTTGTCCATTCTCCAACAGCAGAAATGGTCTGCAATTTACTCCTAACGGTCGTAGAAATCATTGTTAGAATACAGCTTGGGATTTCTGAAATGAGCGTGTCGATTTTGTGATAAACAAATGAATTCTCGTTGGACGAGTTGGAAAGTGACACAGTGTCGCATTGGCGATTTTCGAGACTTTGCGTCTTCATCTCGCTTTTTCTGCCTGAAACAATCCAACTGCGGAAAGGTCTCTTTGGACCACCACACTGTTAATCGCCAGCATTGATCTTCAATCCCGAAAATTGAATCAACAAGCAACCGTTTCGTATTCCGGCTGTTCTACCGTTACTGGTTGACGCACGCTGCTGGTTATGCCCAACAAACCATTTCTACCTAAACCATTTTTACCTATTTCCCGCTCTATCAGATGGGCCAGCTCAATTTCCTCGACATCGTTTGTCCGCAGAGCCTTGATCAGTTTTTCGGCAGAGGCGGCAACTCCCTGGTACTTCCGCCATCTTGCCAGCAATCTCGTAATTCGCTCTCCCTGATCTGCCGCACAACCCAACTTACAAAATTACCATCCGGCACAAACTTATTAAACCAACGCACAGACACCTTTTCGCAACAGTCGTATTTTGAAATATGCTGATGCGGACTATTTACAGTATATCGCGATGCACATATAACTTCATTGAGTGATTCGGCGCGTTACCGCGGCGGTTAGGCAAAAAACAAATCAGCGACTGCTACAAATTTCTGGCTGTTGGTTCGTTATTCTATAATTTCCTTTTGAGAAATATGTTTGTCGCCCAATAGTAACAAATTAAAGGCATACCTTGCCTGCAAATACATGCAGTGCCCTGTTGCCTTTTCATAAGAAATTCGTGTTGCATCGTTCTCTGCCAGAGATGGGCCGCAAGCCATGAACTTGGAGGGTGATTCAACACACCACGCCAAATCACTCGCACTTAGTCAAGTCGAGGACGAGGCGATGTCGAGTCAGGACTGTAGTCGAGTCATGTCGAGTTTTTCACTTTTGTTGCCAAGTTATTTCGAGTCTTTCACTTTTGTTGCCAAGTTATTTCGAGTCTTTCAATTTTTAAGCAGGAGAGAACAACGGAGAGGTTTCAGGCTTAATCGTAGCTGAAAGTAGCGGTTTTCGCAAGAATTCGGCTGAAATGCTCATTTTTTCAGCTAAAAGAAATGAACAAAAGAAGTCTCCGTACTTCAAAATGAATCAGTGAGTCATTTCTTTACCGACTCGAGTGGATTCTTCCAGAAAAAAAGTGCGCTGAAGCATTCTTTCACAAAATGACTCCAACCATTTCGACTCTGACTCAAAAAAAGTTGTCAAGCCTCTGGTGTTTTTTGTTATGAAACTTCAATAAAATTCGTTTTGAGAGATTTTCCAGGCGAACTTTTGCGTCGAAGTGCTCTAATGCCGATGGCCACGATAGCTCATACAATGTCCACCCCTCAACCGAGACGCGAGTCCACGGTCACAGAGCGACTCACAAAATCGTTTCTTGGGCAAGGGCACCTTCAACAGCGGCGCCACGAACGTTTTTACATTTCAGGCTTTGCACTGTCTCCAACCAAATAAGACGCAAAATACACAACGCCGAACTAGCATTGGCGCTTTTGGGCCACCCAGCCCATAGGTTCTGCATCAAATTTCTGCAAGATTTAGAGCATTACCGTCGCTGTTGCTTTGACATTTATGATTTTGAACGTACAAGTTTACCATTTAACTGCACTTCGAAACTGCTACGAAATAACAACATGAGTAGCAAAAAGAACAGGATTTTTCGATGAATTTCGAAACTTTTAACCTTAGTCACTTATTAGGTACGTATGATTTGCTCAGTATGCACCGTTTAAACCACGCATAAATGATACGACCCGCCGTGAACTTTGCGATAACACTAGTTATTGCAGAAAATATTTTTAGACTAGTGTGTTTCAAAAAGGAAGCTTTGTAAACAAATGCAACAGCCTAAACACAAAAACAAAAGAAAAAAACAAACTCGCCAGAATACTCATCCTTCGCCCTTAAGTAAATCACATCCTTCAGATTCAAACCGTAAATAAAAAACGGTCTGTCTTCCAACAATCGCGTCACGATTGCCTTTTGAGCTAAAACAAAGCAGAATCACGATTAGTTATTTGGCAGCTGCAGCGCGGACGGGTTTGTCAAAAGAGCACTCATTAACGATTTTGTCTGGTCCAAATGGAATGAGAAAAATGCGCAACCGAAGGTATTGCAGTTAGTCAATACAACATCAGCACATGTGCGCGGAGTTTTAGAATAATTAGACGATCACTTAAAGAAATATCGCAACCTTACCACTATAGGTGGGTTTGCAGTCAAAAATGTCATCAAAAACTAATTGGCATTGCGCAAACAGGATATAAAGTATTTTGTAATAAGTATAATTATGCTTCACAATATTTTGGTAATGTTAAAGAGATTCAGGAACAAGCAAATGCTTCTTCATCATTTGAGAGAGTTGGTGTAATCCATTGGTAGGACGTACAAGATCTCGAGGCAGGTGTTGAGCAGGCATTTGAAGCAAGCGCTAACATCTTTGGATTTTGGATTAAAAATCACGTGCATAGCACGTTCGACACATCAGTTACCTAAACGTAGGTCATTCAATCGCTTTTTCTCCGACGGGTCACTTTGGGAAAATGACTCATCAATCCAATCGTCTGCGAAAATCCCAAAAAGAGAATGAAGTTGAAAATACTGCACTCTGACAACGCCGCAGTGCAAGTTTTAGAACTAAACAAAAAGCCTAAGTCCCTTGTTGGTGTATCCCAACAGTCACAATTGAACAAGTGAATCACACACCTATTGTTACTGACGAAACCGGCGGACTTGCGCAAGGAAATCAAATTACATTAAATCTTTCCAGGGAACTACTTGGATCCGTTTTTGTTTCTTTAATCACCGATACGCTAGGTCTCACTTTACACGACTGCTTCTATTGATTTTACAGTTTGCTTTAAAAGCAACTTAAACACGTTAAAGCCTTGGACTTTTCAAAACAAAAATGCAAACGCCAAATTTAATGTTAACAACGTAACAATGTCACATAATTCAGTGCTTACTAACATGTCCAGCTATAACCCCTTCGACAGAAGTTAACCGCTGCACACAATTGGTACGGGGGTTGATAAATTTTTTTAAATTTTTTATTTAAATCAGATTTTTATTTTTATGATTTAGTGTATAAGGGGTGGCTACATAACATTTGTAATTTTTTATTTTAGATAGTCTTAATATAACCTTCTTGTGCTTTGTTTCTATAAGTACAGCAACTAGAAACAGCCAAACTTTTATTCTAACTTTCTTTGCACTTATGCAATATCTCATAGGCAAATCAGTTCTTAACACCAGTACAGGTATACAAAACAAAATATTTATTGAAATGACACCATTAGTTTATCAAATTCATGGACATTTGATAACTTGCTACAAAGCTTGTACATAAATAAAACCTTACCAGCTTTTGTGGTGCGAAGTCGATTGTTAAAATTAATTACTGCAATGCAGCTTTCACTATTTCAGCTCTTACAGAAGTAACACTTACATGTACAAAACGGTAAAACCTACAGTATATATATCTGTTATTATGAATCAAAAATATGTTCTAAAACTTCTGTCTACAGCCAACAGCCTACATGTTTAATGGAATTTAGATGCAACTTTTACTTTATGACCGTTTTTTTACGCTGAGACATTTTGGTCACTGAGACGTTTCCGACTTTTGTCCCAGAGTGGTATTAAAACTCGACGTAACAGTATTCTATTCACTAGTCCATATTTTCAGACATTGTGAATTGCCTTAATTTTTTTTGGTCATTTAAAAAAATTCGGTCTGTGACTAAAAAATGACCAAAAAATCCTAGCTTGATGCCAATCTACACGTTCAAACTTGTGGCATTTCTAACAGTTCTGACTTCTGAGTCTACAGGGGTTGGTGGTTTCAGTCTACATGTTTGCAATCAGTTGCCATTGAATCTGTGACCTCACAGAAGCTATGATTGACAAAATTTTAATTGCTTTTAATTTGTGTCATCATAAGAACTCTCTTCCTTTATTTACCAATATAAGTGAAAAACTATTCGAATGCTAATTAAATGCGTCATAGAAATCACGCAAAACTTCAAAACTGCATACGATTTTTTTGATTTTTATTGCTTGATTTAAATGAAGATTTAAATCACTGATTTAAAGCAAATGATCTAAATCAATCAACCCTAATTGGTACACGGTTTCCTGGCGATAGGTTTAAAAGTTATTTGAAAATGTCAATCCCGTTTGAAAGCATATGATGGAACGTGGGCATTTTTCGCAAAATGGAACAATCTAAGCCAATGGTTCTTAACCAGGGACGCGAGCCCTTAATCGCTGTACAACATTGATTGTTTGATCAATAAACAAATACATTTGCTTCTACAAGTTATTTACAGCCAGGGAGCTTGAAACAAAGGACAAGTACTTAAGGGAGACGTGGGAAAGAAAACGTTAAGAACCAGTAATCTAAATCGTCGATTGGCAATTGTTTGTGCGTTTTGGCTAAAAACACCAAATCTTAAATAAAGTTGGTGTCAGGGCTGATGCTGGTGTAGTGGTTGCATGTGTGTTTTAGTATTTCATCCATTTCTAACGAGTGATTGCAAGCACTTAATATTCGTGATTTGATGCAACGTACTCATACGTGAAAACAGTTAATATGTTACCTGCGAACTTACATCACGGCAATTGATTGTTTCCGGTCGTTCCTGTGAACGCTCAACGCTATTTTTTCGAGGTTATTCACTAAGTAAACTGTTTTACGCTACTTTGCTCTGGCTTGCGTTCAAGGATATTATAAGTTTGTTCTATATCGGAATATACTTAAGGAAAGCAATCGAACTTCAAAGTGCTTATGTAGATAAATTAAAGGACAGGTTTTTCGGACCGCCTTGATTTGACTTGGCAACCTTAAGAAGTCAGGTCGCTTAGTTGAAAGATTGAACTACGCTCTTGCAACAACTAAGTAAACACTCCAACTAGTAGGGCATCTCCTCGGAATTGTGCGCTACAACGAGGTTCTCAAGCCAAGTTGTCCCTCCTTCCCCTGGTGTGAATGACACCTAGCAGCACTATGGAAATTGGTAACACTCTGACAAACCAAGAAAAAATTTAATCGCTAAAGAGAGATTATGTATATTTTACAATGCTTTCACCATGACCTACTTCAATCAGAACTCTCTCACAAAAATGGAAAAGTACCGTTAGTTACTCATAGACAATATCGGCAACAATATCTCCTCCACATGTCTCTTACTTGCAAAATACATATCCAAGCTCCACGTAACTTTTTCTTTGTAATTCAACGAAGCAAGATAGCAATGGAAACGAGATAATTGTAATTAGACGGCACATACAGCGGCTAACATTGCACGCTTTACTAATATTTCGTTCCAAAATTTTTGATGAAGACGATCACCTTTACTGACCTAAGAAATCCAGAAAGTGGGCAAAACACGCAAGTTGCACAGATAACACTATCACAGCATCAATCAATGTACATACCTACAGTATCATTATTTCCATTCCTTTCGGGCATCAGTTGGTTCCCTTCCTCGTTAGAAGAACTGGCACCTGTACAATCAGTTTCGTTTGAAATACCTACACGATGCCCAAAACGTTTAAAAACTAAGATATTTTGTGTGTATCAATGATAAGCATACACGAGCATCAGTCAAGAGGACCTCTGTTCTAAATAAACATGGTTTCCAAGAAAACAAGGTTGACAAGCAGGTAGGCCTATTTTAAAGTGCATTATGCAATATTTTGAAACAATTAACCTGGAGGGAAGCGGTACTTTAATCGTGTGGTCTTTCAAACACAATATCGACTTAAAGAATACAAGTTCTGAACCGTCACACATCCCAGTTAATCCAAGCTTTGCGTCTAGACCAGTGGTTTTTAGCCTGGGGATCGCAATCCCCAGAGGGGTCTTGAACCATTTTTGAAGGGGTCGCGAGTAGAATTGTATGTACACAGCTGTATTACATTTGCTTTATTCGAGTTTCAGATGGGGTCGCTGAGTTACTGTGGATTGCTGTTATGGGTCGCGGTACTATAAAGGTTGAAAACCACTGGTCTAGACGCATTTATTAGAGCATAGTTCTTCACCGAAGACCTTCAGAAGCATATTGAAAACTGCTATCATTATAGTACTGTTCGAACAGCTATAAGACAAAAAATAATGCAATTACATTTTTTCCGTTGGTTTCACTAAATCGCAAAACAGTCCAATGTGCTGACAAGAAACAGTTTGAAAAACATCAATCAAGTTGATTGAAGGGATGAGTTCATTTTAATATTAAATCCATTTCAACAGAGTAACTGGAGCCAAAACGCCGTAAAAAATTGGCTGTGAAGCAGCGCGGAGAATTACACAACTTCCGAAGCAATGTATTATAACAAGAACATACCCTTTTTGTTTCTCCGAAGCCAAAAGCACACTGTAGTCACAATTGCTGTCAGACTTATGATGGCTAATAACACAGCAATAAAAATAGATAACATACAATCGCAAGCTTCTTTTGATATTTCGATAGCCTTCTGCGTAGTTGACTTGGTTGAATCTGAATCAAAAGCATGCACACAAAAACTAAAATACCACCACTGAAAAACAAGTCTAATCAAATAAGCCAACTACCGACACAACGTTTTCAACCAGAAATTATAAAGGCAAACTTTTTTGCAGCGGTTGCAAAAATACGTGTGATCTCTTCAAGGCAAAACCGAGTCATGCCAGACCTTGTGAAAGGTTAGTCGTAGTGCTACAAGACCACCGCTGCCATGAAGCGCCATCTCCACACTCTATTCTTAATGATCTTCCAGCTTTCCAGCAGTAAACCAGGGTTTAATAGAACATAGTTTTTGTGTGTACTTGGACATGACCATATATCAACTGCTTATAACTCAATGACAACAGGCACTAAATTAAATTTTGATTTATTTGAAAGCTATTGCACAGGAGTTTTGTTTTTGTCTGAGCAAACTCATGATTACTTGCCTGTTTTGACGAGTTTTATAGTCAAGGTAATGTCTAACAATTCCCATATTAACTGGTGAGCATGCTGATTATTATGATATCTCGCCTAAACTATCTACAAAAACATCAAAATTTACATAAATTTGTAACTACTATATGTTTAGTTTTGATGTGATGTTGAAAATGAACAAATCCATTTTTTT
>JGI24022J15233_10003666_pt1 | contig 15398 bp, 2 predicted proteins | sample Ectturendosymbi2_FD_15233 | JGI IMG/M metagenome (IMG submission 15233)
ATTTTAGTACAACATTTCATAGCAAAAACAAGTAGCATGGGCAGAAAACAATGTTTATAAATACACATCATGAAGAAATGTAGATTTACCCACAGACCATAATAGTGGGGTGGGTTGCATGGATGAGTTGTTCCCAACCAGATGCATGGTGGTGTCACCGAATGAAGTTGAAAAGTAAAGGATGTGAACAGGTTACAGTATTATTAGCAGCAATAATCATTATTTATTCCAATTGAATAAGTGTTCGGTACATGAAAAACAAAATACGGTTAGTAGGATTTTTTAGTTCTAAGAATTATTTAGTTCTAAGGTATAGTTTCACAAAAAGTCATAGCTTATCTATGTAAACTACCCATTTATTTCACAAGTGTAACTGGTGTCATCTCATGTCATGATACCGTCGTTAAGCTTTATGTGACTGTGGGTCTAGGAATTAAGCTGAAGTCAATGTCCGTGAGGTTTTGGAGGTGGACATCACTTCGTTTGCCATTTCCATATATTATTGTATACTCCATTTCCATATATTGTATATAGGCAGTGTCTATTTTGCCGCCAGGATAGCAGCAGCAAAAGGCTTGGTAGAAAGGAAGTAAATATAACTAAAAGATAAACCTACAACCTAACCTTAACTCTAACTGTAGCCCTAAGCTAATCCTAACCTATCCCTAAGCTAACCTTAAAACCTAACGCTAAGCTATGCTAACCTATCCCTAACCTAATGCTAAGCTAACCTAACACTAAGCTAACCTAATGCTAAGCTAACACTAACCTAACCCTAAGCTAACCTGACTAACCCTAATTCTGACCTACCTAATCCTAACTTAACACTAACCTGTAAAGGTAACACCTAAGCAGAGCCTGGAAAAAAGCAAAGAAATAACAAAAGAAAGTCGGCAAGGCAAGAGTCGAACCGCCAACCATTGGCATAGCAGCCGTATCACCTAACCATCACACCACAAGCAGGACAGCATGCTCCTGACAAAGTGACCTTTTTCTTTGTATTGCGTCATGCCACGAGACCGAATATTTGACTGGCGGCACAATAGCTCCAGCCGATCTGTTGCCGCCAGCATCTTGGCAGTAAAATAGACAATATCTTATATATATCCCTTTATTGACAAAGGGAGTTCATAGTACATAGTCTTAAGTGTCCCTATGTTGGCAAAAAAATATTTGTTTGAAATTTCTATATACAGTAGGTAGTGTCAATTTTACAGCCAGCTGCAAAAGCTCTGCTGGGGCTACCACATTTTGCCATTTGAAACATGTATCCAGCTTTGTCCACACATGATTACTGCTGAATTTGTGAAACTAAGTAGTAGTAGGGCTATGTTATGGTGAACCTAGTCAAGTGGGAAGTGTCTATTCCTGCTGTGCATGGCAGAAGTGCTCCTCCAGAGCTTTTGCTGCTGAGGGCAAAGAAAATGAACACTGCCTAGCAACAATGCATATAATATAATGGTGATGATCAACATGAAGTGTTGAGGGATACAATACAGATGAAAAAGTGAGTCATGCACAAGGGTGAGAGAAGCAAGTGACAAAGCAATGTCTAAACAACCAAATCTAGTTTTTGCTTGAAAAAGATTATATCAAATGAAATTGTTGACCTGTGCGAAATATCTGACCACTTCTTTAGATGTTAATTGCTTTTCTGAGTGAAGGATTAAAGTGGTTATTAATTTTTTTGTAACCCTATGCCTTAACTCAGGGGTGGGTAATTGTTTTTGGTTGGGGGCTACTTTGAGAAGGCTGTGTTGAGCGGAGGGCCTTACCTTCGTAAGCGAACAGAAGCAAGTGTTGATTTACAGCCTCAGCAGTCCGCAATAATATTTACTATGAGAAATTGGAGGAAATTTCAGATTTGAAGATTTTCTTGAATGTTAAGAAAAACGATTGCTACCCATGGATCATTATATGGAGTACCATAGTTGTATGTGTGCCCCACAGGACACACAGTATACCCGAATGAGGTTGAAAATACAAGGGTAGGAACAGATTGCTAAAAGTTTAACAATAAAAAGTAATCTAATAAGTATCGAGTAAATGAAGAACAAAATATGCTTAGTTGATGAGTCAGGTATATGAGCCATCTTCAGTGTATTAACCAGTGTTGCTGCCCGCCACTTGCTTTTGTTCAATGAATAGCTATCGCTTTCTGACTATTTGTGTTTTCTGTATGCTTTATTGTTTTCCATATGTTTTGCACTTTCTGTTAGTACTTCTGTTTTTAGCTATCCTGACCATGACAAAGCCTATGATGAAAACAGCCTTGTGACATATCTCACTTTGCTTGAAACTCCTGAGGCCATAAAAGTATACGAGTCCAAATACAATAACAATTCATTCATATTCCCATGACACATATCCACCTATCGCACATGTTATGTCAGAGTCTTGATACCGATATAATTTTCCACAATTTAGCTTTAAAGAATTATGGGCCTAGGAATCAGATTGAAGTTAGTGTCCATGAGATCTTAAAGGTAAACATCTCATGACTCTGTTTGCCTCGAAGGCGTCATATTGCAGCAAAGGTGCTCATTAATAGTTGCAAATCTAAGCTTTGTTCTAATGTGGTTCATAACAGATGCATAACATTCCTTGCATTTTCAACTATTTTTTCAGCCAGTCTTTTGTTCACCTTCTGGTGCCATCCCATGACTTGTGAAAACAAGATGGAATGAAGACTTTTTGATGTCAACTATTCTTTGGTTGTATTGATCCTTCTTGCCTTTTTCATGCTGTTGGTAGATCTATCAAGGGAGTTTCTGGAATATGGCTGTGAGGTGGGATGTGTGATCCTTATGAAAGATTGTCTTCTCACTGCTATTCCAGAGACCTCTGGCAGAAATATCCAAGAATAGAACCTATATGTAAGTGGTGTGTACAAGCAATAATAGAGTGATCTTATCGGGTGATCTCTGGTTGCTTGCTGCCATAGTGTGAAACTTTGAATGGTTGCAACTCGGGCTCTGTGATTGCAACATTACTCTGATAATCAAGCCATAGCCTGGGAGACCCTAAACACAAGCCAGGATATGATAACTTGATTAAGATGATTTTAGTGCGATAACCATTGAATTCCACCAACAAGATTTGTTATGCACTGCCTAGAAAACATGGCACTGTTGTCAGTGGAACCATACAGTAAAGGCTAAGGGATTAGTTTGGTGTTCAAATCCTGCAAACCTGATTGGAAGCCAAATCTAATGAAAGCAATGAAGTCAACATTTGGATTTTGCTAGGAAGTATGTTCATTAGACCAGGGCTCTGCAAACTTCTTTGTCAGAGGGCCACAAGCTATTGCACTACGGTTCACTAGACATCTTATGTAATGTGGTGGTTTCATGATATGTTACATTCTATCAAAGCAACAAATTTTTTGTAAATAATAATTTTTTCCTCACTGGCAAAAAGTCTGTGTGGCTAGATGAAATGGCTTTGTGGAGCGGATTTGGCCTGCGGGCCGTAGTTAGAGACCCCTGCATTAGTGTTAGACCAGTTGGCCAAAGTCATTTTCTCAGATAATTCAACTGTGCAACAGTTTGTGACAACACAGCGCCATGTTTGGAAGCTAAGAGGCAGACAGTTTGAGAACTGCTACACAAAGCATCAGTGGAACCCCATCCAGTGCAATGGTTTGGGAGGCAAAGTCATCAAAAAGAACAGCTGGCTCCCTAAAGGATTGACAATGTATGGCTCCAGATATCTTGAGCTTATAACAGAAAAGTTAGAAATTCATGTAAGTGTGCTTCGGTGTAACACATTCATGCATGTCTTGCTCCATCTCATAAGACCAAGATACTTTTGTCATTCTTACAAAAATCAGGGTCCTGGAATGACCAGGAAATGGTCTGGATCTCAACCCAATTGAATTTTCATTGACTAAATTGAAAGACAAAGTCGCAGATATCAAGCACAAACTCTGGAAGATGCCATTAAGAAAGTTGGGTTAAAGAGATTAATACAGGATTTTGCTAAGAACTTACAGAGAGAGGATAAACAAGCGATTTCCAGTATTCATCAAAAGCAATGGTGGATACACAAAATATTAATATTTTTCAGGCAGAACTCCATGTCAGAAAATATGCAAATTTGAGAGACTTTCACTGCCTAGTTTTTCTTTATTGGTTGTTAAGTGCTGTTGTCACTTCTTAAATATTAGCTTTCCTTGAAATTTAAAAATGTCTAATTTTTGCCCCTTTAATCTAGATCAAAATTTGAAAACTGAAGAAATTGTGTTAAAAAACCTGGAAAGCATTCAATGAGATAATTTCTACAAAATTTGTCTTCGGGCAATCAGAAACATTGTGAAAAACTAAATATTCAATTTTCCAAGATTGGCAATATTATGCCCTATAAAATTTTTCTTCCCCATAACTTACAGTGACTTAACACTTTCTGTACTGGCCTACACATCTTTGCATACTTGGTATTTACAGGACGGATACAAGGTATGTAGTGATTTGAACTAATGTCCTATAGCTAGTGTCCATAAAAAGTTTCCATAATATTTTTCTCATAACTTCATATATTTACGTATGAAAACTATGAAGAGAAATAGTAGATTTAATAATTGAAGCCCTTGTTTAGGCTCCAATTACAATGTGGTTTAGGAAACTGGTCAAAACATGGTAAACTCTTAAAAATACCCAATATCCAGCCTGGTTTTCAAAAAAAAAAAAAACAGTATCACACCAAAAATGTTAATGAGTCATTTTCATGTGTGTATTCATTTCCACTAACCACTGCTAGGCAAAATGATTTCATCTTCACAATATAAAACTATGCCTTTTTTATCAAACTCTTATGATATTCCAACAAAGTTTTGAAAACTTCTTACTGATATTTTATGTCACGGTTATTTGAATTTTTTGATCAATTTATGACACAAGGTGAATTTCCCAGCCTTTGAAAAATTGCTCAAATTGCACCCATCCAAAAATGAACTATTCCCAAATATCCTAATGACTATAGGCTGATATTATCTTCCAATCCTCTATAAAGTATTTGAAATACTGATTTATAGCAGACTGCACTTTTTTGTTTTTTCCATTAACTCATTGGCATCCGGCTGCTTTCGGGGATTTTCAGAAAAAAAACGCCTAAACGCACGTGGCTTTGCACGGGAATTTCTCCAGTCCGGTACGGGTTACGCACCTGGTCGAAGTGTCAAAAGACGCGGTAAGTCTTGTAGTTTGCACTCGAAAAAATTTTTTGCTTGGGGAGTGCGGCTTTTTTGTGAATGACGTCATAAGTGGAGGACTTTTTGGCCAACTTTGCCTGACCCTGGGCGCCAACCATTAGATGATGGTATTTTGTTGAAGTTTTTATTGGAAACTAGGCTACAATCTGAGTCTTTTGATACTTTGGATGACCTGCTGAGATTTAGGGTTCAAAAGTTATGATCTAAGTTAGTAAAAATTTTTGAGTAATTAGTTAATTACATAATTAATTAATTTGTTTATTTAAGATCATAACTTTTGAACCAGAAACGCTAGAAAGTCGATGAAAGACTTGGACTCGAGCCTAGTTTCCAATGAAAACTTCAGCGAAACACTTTGGCCCAGCGCTTGGGCCCTAGGCCAGGCAACATGAGCCAAAATGACCCCAAAAGTACTTCACTTATGACGTCAGTCATAAAAAATCTGCATCCCCCAACCAAATGAATTTTTTTCGAGTGCAGACTAGAAGACTTGCCGTGTCTTTTGAGACTTTTACTGGGTCTGTAGAGCATACCAGACTGGAGAAATTCCCGCGCAAAACCATGTGCGTTTAGGCGGTTTTTATTCCGAAAATCCCCGAAACCATGCAGACGCCAAAGAGTTAATTAGGGAAATCCCCACTAATCCCCTAGAGAATATGCATATAATTTGGTTTTTTTTGGCTGTAATTTTGGCACCAGAAACGCTAAAAAGTTATCGAGGGCTCTAAAGATTTGTATTACAGTCTACTTCCCAATAAGACTTCGAGCCACGAAATCTCATTGGATTGGCTAATGACGTCATTGAAAAAACTACAAAACGTACTCCAATCATGAAGTCATCAAACGAAAATCCCAAAGCCCGAACTTAAATTAATTTTTTTAATTCTAAACTACAAGACTTTTCGTGTTTTGGAGGGTTTGAACAGATCTCAATCTGGTGCTGAGTTATAGCTTGGCCTAAATTTGCCCTGAGAGGGCAACACTAGGAGTCCAATTGGATCATTTTTTACATTACACTCCTGATCGGGAATTCCTGTTGAAATGGTACAATTTATTTTGAAACTTGTTGAAACGGATTTCTTGCTGTGCGCCACAATTTCCATTGATTTTAACAGCCAAGTTTCATTCTGTTAAGGAGTCGGAGTCGGAAATTTTGGAAAGGTCGGAGTCGGATATTTTACCTCCGACTCTGCAACCTTGGCACTCACCCCACCCTGCTTGTGCATAAGTATGCTTTCACTCTCTGTGTTTTTGCTTTTCGTTAAGGCTGTGCTTTGTTACTAAATTCTGTATAATGTTCGATTTATTGCACTTTGTCACTTCATTTTTTCTCTTAAGTGTCAAAAATGCAGTTCACACCAGAGGTGGCTGGAGTCACTTTTTCAGACTCCGATTCCACTCCTGTTCCAAAAATTTTGAGACTGGGTCTGGAAATTTTTCAAATTAGAGAATCCGACTCTTGTTCAGACTTCAGCTACCATCGATCCCAACCAAATTTACCTATGTTTTAATTTAGAAATGACTACACAGACATCTGCTACTGCCAAAATTGAAAAGTGACTTCGGATCCAGGTCTGGTTTTTCACAAATTTGACTCCAGATCTGGGTCTGAAAGAAAAACGCAGAATCCTGTCGGAGTCGGCTCCGGCACTCCCGATCCATGGCCACCTCTGGTTCACACCAATTTTCAAACTTTGGAAGTCTCTCAGATGCTTTTCTCAGTTTTACCTTTAACTAACATGTATTTAACTTCTCTTCCCTTTGTTGTTTTGTTTTTCTCACTGCATTTTTGTTACTGTGTGGTTTGAGTCGCAAAAATGCATGAACAAACCTACTCACCACAACCCAAGGCGAATGTGGAATAGCATAAAGAAGTGAGATAAATACATATGGATGCGAAAGACCAATGCCATCAAGAAATGAGCCTATATGTAAGACGTAAAACTCAAGTGGCTATTGTGTTAAGTGTCAGAGCACCATGCAGCAATAGTAACTTTGGAGTAGTTTTAATTATTTGTTTAGTACAAGACATTTCCTGAACTTTGCTCTTATGCAGTGAAATGATGAACTATTTTTAACACCTTGGCGTCTGGTCTATGAATGTATCGTACCTGGAAATCTGCCTGAAACCAACAGTTTTTGGTTGCCATACCAATGCCATAGCTCCTCCACCGATTGCGCTAGTGAGCTGTTCAAACCCTCAAAAGATTCAGCAAGTCTTCTACTCTGCACTTGAAACAAATTTTTTGGTTGGGGGTTGTGGATTTTTTGTGAGTGACGTCATAAGTGAAATAGTTTTTGGGCCATTTTGGCTCATGTTAACACTTTGACGTCCGGGTTAATTCAAGCGGTTCGCAAAAAAACAGCTGGATCGCACGTGGTTTTGCGCAGGAATATCTCCGCTCCTGTACAGGTTACGCACCTGGTCGAAGTGTCAAAAGACGCAGCAAGTCTTGTAGTTTGCACTCGAAAAAAATTTTTTGCTTGGGGGTGCGGGTTTTTGTGAGTGACGTCATAAGTGGATGACTTTTTGGCCAACTTTGCCTGACCCTGGGCACCAACCATTAGATGGTGGTATTTCGGTGAAGTTTTTATTGGAAACTAGGCTATAATCCGAGTCTTTTGGTACTTTGGATGACCTGCTGGGGTTTAGGGTGCAAAAGTTATGATCTAAGTTAGTAAAAATTTTTGAGTAATTAGTTAATCACATATTTAATTTGTTTATTTAAGATCATAACTTTTGAATCAGAAACGCTAGAAAGTCGATCAAAGGCTCAAAAGACTCGGACTCGAGCCTAGTTTTCCAATGAAAACTTCAGCGAAACACTTTGGTCTAGCGGTTGGGCCCTAGCCCAGGCAACATGAGCCAAAATGGTCCAGAAACTACTTCATTTATGACGTCACGCACAAAAAATGCGCACCACCCAACCAAAAAAATTTTTTTCGAGTGCAATCTAGAAGACTGTCCGAATCATTTGAACCCTTGAACAGCTCCCTAGTGCAGTCGGCGGAGGAGCTAGGGCGTTGGTAAGGCAACTGACAACTGCTGGTTTTAGGCTGAAATCGAAGTACGAATATATCATACCCCGGCTCTCAAAGTGTTAACTGGCCTAGGGCTCAACTGCTAAGCCAAAGTATTTCGCTGAAGTTTTCATTGGAAACTAGGCTCGAGTCCGAGTCTTTTGAGCCTTTGATCGACTTTCTAGCGTCTCTGGTTCAAAAGTTACTCACAAAAAATCTGCACTCCCCAACCAAAAATTTTTTTCGAATGCAGACTAGAAGACTAGCTGATCCGTTTGAGCCCTTGAACAGCTCTCTAGCAAAATCGGCAGAGGAGCTATGGCATTGGTAAGGCAACCGAAAACTGCTGGTTTTAGGCTGAAATCCAGGTGCGATGTATTCGTAGACCAGTTGTCAAAGTGTTAATTATTTGGCTAATTAACTAATTAATCAAATATTTTTATTACTTTAGATCAGAACTTTTGAACCCAAAATCCCAGCAGGTCATCCAAAGTATCAAAAGACTCGGATTGTAGCCTAGTTTCCAATGAAAACTTCAGCAAAATACTACCATCTAACGGTTTGGGTCCAGAGTCACGTGATGTGGGCCAAGGTGGCCTGAAAGTACGCCACTTATGATGTCACTCACAAAAAATCCACACTCTCCAACCAAAAAAAATTGTTTCAAGTGCAGACTAGAAGACTTGCTGCGTCTTTTGATCCTTTGAACAGCTCTCTACCACTTTCGGCACCAGAGTTACGCTCATGCGAACTACGTGCGATCCGGTTGTTTTGGTGTGAAAATTCTCGTAACAGGCCGGATGCCAAAGCCCAAAGTGTTAAGCATTTTTCAACTCTAATTTTGCTTTAAATTGTTTTTGATGTTTTCATACTAATGTTTGGTATTTGGCAATACATCATTGGCTGTCTACAATTCTATGGAATGTTTTTATATTTTGGGAAAACGAATTTGGATGAAATGTAATTTGTGTAGTAAAATACATTATATATATACACCTTACAGGCTAATCTGAAAGACACTAAGGAAAAATAAGATGAATTTCATGTTTTTGCAAGAAAAATATTGAATATCAAAATAAAAACTAAGCACAGGTGACTTCTTTCATAAAAAAGCTTTATCAAAATTGGTAAAAGGCTTTGAGGACTGATCATACTTTGAGATGAGCAGATGAATTTGGAAGCATGTTCATGGCAGAATGCCAATAATTTGAAGGATAAGCTATGCAAGTTTATACCAACAAATTGTTTTGTGTTTCAGATATGAAGCACAATGGCTGGAATAAGCCAGGTTTTGCTAAATTTATCGAAAAATTATCTCCGAATATGCTCCCAATCTGTTTGGGCAAGTCACACGCTGAATGTACAGCTCAGGCAGATTGCAGTGCATTCTCAAAGGATGCATTTGCAAGACCGCAACAGTGAAAAAAAGACGTTCACTTGGTTGAAGTTCCAACTACAAAAATGTCTGGATCAAACTGGTGTTGTTCCTGGCCAAGCAATGGAGTACTTCACTGAAACATTGATGAGAAGAAGTTGCATAACACCTGATATCGCATGTTTACTGTTTTCCCATTTAGGCAAAGCTTGTCTTTCATTAGATGTTAAACGAAAGCAAATATTAATGAACAAAATTTTGGATCATGTCACTGATAAAAGATTGGAAGTGTACAACGCTATGCTGCAAGCCATGATTGAGTCAAAAATCCCTTTTTCAACTGATACTGCCCTGAAAGAACTGGAGACACTTCATTTAAAACCAAATCAGGCTACTCTTGCTAAGTTGATTGCAAATCAGTGCTTAGAAGGTAACTTGAGTGGGGCATACAACACAGCGAAATATATGAAGTCAGTGAACATGACTCTGTCAAGTGAGTGCTTTGCCAATTTGGCATGGGGAAACTGTATAGCTGGCAAGACTGATATTGGTAAGATGATTTTTGAGTTCTTGCTGGAAAATAAATTACTCTTGAAATGGCAAAATGTTACTACCATATGTTCTGGTTTTGCCAGAGCAGGTGAAATAGATGCCATGATGGAGTTACTTGAGGAGTACTGTCAAACCACTAAAACAAAAATTCCTTTTGCTAATCTAGTTGAAATTTTTGTTTCTCTTAAAACATTTTCTGCTGTAGAGAAATCTGGAACACTTGGTATGCTCTCTGGTGAACTGTCATGTGCTGAAATATTATTTGCTGCCCAACAGCTTGATTATTTTGAGTTTGACGGTGTGCATGAGTTACTGCATGACCTGTATGGAAGATGTAAACAGAGGTTTGATGGAAAATTTTTGTTTTCTGCCAAATGCTACCTATGGCATTTGATACAGAAAGCTGAAGATGTCAGTGAAATTTTGAAAAGCACCTTTTATTTGCAAAGCTACCACCATAACACTGACCTGCATTACATTGCTTTGGAACAGCTACTGCATTATCAGTCTCCATTATCTAAATCCTTAGTGTATGAACTAAAATCCAGAGGGATTGAAATAAAACCTCATATGATCTTTCCACTTTTTTCAAGCAAGCCCTTGAAAGCCAAAAAAGAACTGTTAAATGAATTTGCACTTCATGGGCTTGTATTTAGCAATGATGATATGTTGGAAAATGACTGTCTGCTCCCAGGATCAGGTCATGATCAGCTTACTGAAGAGACAGAGAAACGTTTGCTCAATGAGACTGTGAAGCAGACAACTGAAATAGCGAAAAAATACTTTATGACCTCAGAGTGTAGTCCTAAAGATTGTGCCAAGTCTTTCATTGAACTTTGGAAAGATGTTGCAGATAAGCATACAATGGAAAGATTTGTTACAATGTGTCTGTTGAAAGAAACCATTAGACACCCATTGCTTCTTCCTAAGTTCATCCAACTTAAAAAATTACTGAAAGAATTGTATGCACTTCATTTTGCTTTTGACCTTGCTGTTGTTGAAGAATTTTACAATTGTTCTCGGCTTGAAATCGACTTTGCTTTGGATTTGTTCTGGAACACAGGTGCTTCATTTCCCCAACAATATTTTGACAGGCACCTGCAGTTTGCCTATTTTAAAGCCATTAGGCTAAAGAGCAAAGACTTAAGATGGATTAAAAATATTTGTGAGGTAAAAAGCTTATTGAGAGATATGCAGTATCATATAGATGAAAAAAAGTTTGCATCCTGGGTGGAAAACCTTGAAGTTGATACACACAACCTTGAGCAATCACACTTTTCTTTACTTTTTTGGCATTATGTTAAAACTGGTAATTATCATCAGTTGCAAAGATATATTGAATCTTTGCCAGGCCCTCTAAAGCAAGATGTCACTCTAATTCCTGCTGAATATTTGCAAAACTGGTCAACTGAGATTGAGACCTTAATTTTGGATTGCTTATCTGGGAAAGAATCTAGAAAAGATGCGGTTTTTACTCTTTATTTATCATTTCTACTTGCTGATAAACCAGATAAAGCGCAAGAACTCCTCAAGAAGTATGCATTTTCAAATCCTTCAAAGAGCATGATGGATTTTCTAATTTCAAAGCTGTCCCAAAAAGGACAGCTCTTGGATAAATTTAAGATCATACTTAAGCACTTTCACGGTGATAAAAACTTTTCAAAGATGATATTTGTGCGAAATGTTGTTTACAGTTTAGCTCAGAATGGCCAGGCTGATGGGGCACTTCAGATTCTTGAAGAACACATGATAGAAGGGTCTAAAATAAACTCTGGGCTGCAGCAGTTGTTGTCTCGAGAGTTGCTGGCAATTGGAGTCATGCCCTCTGCTGCTGTGATGCCAAATCGTAGACTTAGAAAACTTGTTGCAATGACATTTAGTGAAGATCTTGATGTGAAGCACGTATTGCATTCTTTGAAGAGACTTGTTAATGATAGCATCACGATCCCTGTTCCTGTGATGACTGAATTGTTCTTAAAACTACCTCCCGAAAAACACAGCCTTTTTTTGGAGAGCTTGCCTAAAGAATTAGGATGGTTTGATCCATTTCTTCAAAGCTCTGTTGTGATTTCGACACTCAGGTCTTTGCTGGATAAAAAAGGAATTGACCATGCTGTTGCTTTTGCTTGGCAGGTGCTTAGGCCAGTAGATGACAATAACGCCTCATTTTGGTCTTCTGCTCTAGAACTGCTCTGTGACTTTGCAACAAAGCACAAACGTGCAGATGTTCTGCAAACTTTACATGCCAAGATGTTTGAAACGCAGTTATCTGAGTTAACCAACTCCTATCAGCTGTATTGCAACTTATCAAGACAGAAACAATTGGATATTGAGATGTATCCTGCGAAGGAGTGCATTAACTATTTTGTTAAATTATGCCAAAGGATGCAAGATAAAACTACCTTGGATAGTTTTTTGCAACTACCTCTTCACAATCAACAAGATCGGAAAGCAGTACTTGATATGGTTGTCTATCTTATTTATCACGAATGTGATATTGAACAGATTGGCTATTTTATGCAGAAATGGGTGTTTTCACTCGTCGATTACATTCAATTGTGCAAATCAATCTACAAAGATCCCAAAGACTTTGTAAAATTAAAAGCTGTTGATACGATTTTCAGGGATGTGAGCCCCACGTCGAGCACTCTTATAACTCTACAAAATTTGCACTTGTTTGGGGCCATCATTGATAATGGTATGGAAGTTGATCGTGACGGACTGGAGTATTTACGTTTGCGTTATTTTTCCGTACCTTCCTACATGAACGGTGACTTCGTCACAAACAGTTTCAATCTACTTGAAAGTGGGTTGGTTTTCGGAAATACGTCAGACGTTCAGCGACTTTTCGCTCAACGGGATGGCCAGCGTAAGCATTACTTTTGAACATCCATCGTGACATATAGGAAACAGTTATATTTTTTGTCAACATTGGAATATCTCTTATGTTTCACATTATACATTAGAATTGCCCTATAACGTCACTTCATGGGAACGAAGACAAAGTGTCGTTAATACAGGCAAGCTGTCGCTATAACCGAACTACAATAAATCGTTCCTAAAATCGCCTTTTAGTTCAAAGCCTGGCAAAGGTTAAAAGTTTTCTTTGATTAGGATTGCCTCCTACAGCATTGCGTTTTCGCGTATACTCTGATAAGAAAAAGTGAAAATATTTTGTCTTTATTTATCGAAACTGTAGTCAACATCGATGTTGGAATATCGAATAGTTTTTCGGGTTTTCCGACTTGAGTACCATTTTCACTATTGAGCAAAGCAACGATGTCATACTTCTTCCATAATGGGATACTGCGCTTCCTTAATTCGACAATTTACGCACTGTTCCATGAACTCTCGGTAAACCTGACTATAGTCGCAACAATCCCTAATACTGCAGAGTAAAATTCATGTAACGGTTTTCTTCCGTTGCTGCTGATGACGCAATCTTTAATGCCAATCTCACGTCAAACCTGTCACGGCGCAACGATTGGCCGCTTAACTGCGTTTCCTATTCGGCCAGATTAGTCTTGGTGTCTCCACATGTCCGAGCTTACACTTCAAAGGTTCAAACTGTAAAGAGGACTTGTAACTGTGGTTATAAACGAACGAAATATTCTGCGGAGTCCAACAAAGAGCGTCGCTATAGGCGAAGTGACGGAAGAACTCGAATGCTGGTAAAAGATAAGAATTCTACCGGGACCGGTGAAAAGACGTCCTTATAGGCGAACTGTGGTTACAGCCGAAGTCGTCATAGGCGATTTCTACTGCATGTAGAAATTATACAATTCTACTGCATATAGAGACATTGTGTGACTCAGACGAACGTGGCTATTCTTTTTTTGAAAAATGTTGAAACGAAGTACATGCCCAAAATTTTTAAAGACAAAGTGCTTTAGCATGAAAGCATCATTGGTATATTTTGCGAAAATGATTATTGTTCGTGACAATGAAATGGCACTGGATTTATTTAAGCCGTGAGAACATTTTGTCTGCTACACGAGCTATGATATCAAGAGGTTGGCAGGTACGGTTTATACGCAGCCCACCTAAAAGGCGTTAGAATCATTTGTGCTGCAGGTAAAAAACAGAAGGCCTGTTAACTTATAGGTTGTTTACGTACGACTGTACCGTTGACCACTGTTACGACTGAACAAATCGATTTAAAAAAATCCTACCTTTTGTCTCCGACCGCTTTGACCTTGTAGAAAACACACACACCAGTTGATTGTCAAAAATAGTGGAAAATCAAAACTGTCAAAAATAGACTAATAGCGCAGGTGTGATTGTACGAACACCACACAAAAAGACGTTTGTCACGGCTAATCTATTACGTTCTATGTCAACGCAAATGCCCGGTTTGTGACCTAAACGTAGACAAAACACTCAGTTGCCGGAAACAGTTAAGTATTTAAAAAGCCATTAAGAAACTCCAAAAACATATCGTACCAATGTCGAAATATTCAAATACGAAAGTATATTCAAAATTCTACACCGTTTTGAGTTCTGTAAGCTTGATACCTTTCAACAAGAACGTGGTGTTAATGAAGAAATCGCAAACGTGCTATCGCATCTTTGGAGTGTGCCTGTTCAGCGCAGGGTTGTTTGTGGTTGTCAACTTACCAGCAGTGAAGAATAGTCAAGACTAGATAGTGGCTGTATCGCGTTTTTATGCCCCTGATGTTTGATAATGGAGAAAGTCTTGCTCACCGAGTTGGCCACTGCTATAAACGTACAACGATAAATTCCTCCAACACCATGTACAGTTTTACGTAAGAATTTCCTGAAACCTACAGGGTATCTAGCGTTACCAGCCTTGGACGTTACAGATTGAGTACGTGAAACTGCTCAACCGATTTTAGCCAGTGTCGAATTATTGCTATGTGAACCAGAGTTGTAATGTAAGTCGGGCCGGGTTCGGGCTTCAGTTTGTCAAAATGTTTCGGGCCTGCACAGAAAACTTTATTATTGCATTCAGAGTAACGATTTTTTCTTTGTTGACATTTATTGTGCTCACCGCGGTGACTTTTGTGAGTAAAGTGATTGTGTTTTTTCATCAGCTAATTCTTTTTGCTAACACTGCTGGGTTCTTTTGTTCTCTGCTCCGATTAGTCTCACACTGCTTTTGAGAAGGCGATAGCGGTGAGGAAATTAGCACGCGATGGCATTGAGTCGAAGAGATCGATCACTCCCGCGATTCTTGGCATGTTTCAGGAAGCGATGGCCTACAAACAGGCGTTTCATGCC
>JGI24022J15233_10003669_pt1 | contig 15394 bp, 12 predicted proteins | sample Ectturendosymbi2_FD_15233 | JGI IMG/M metagenome (IMG submission 15233)
CCTGTGGCCGGACTCCTGTCTTCCCGTGACTTTTTGGCGGGTTTAGCGTTTCGCGTTTTCCACTCCACTCAATACATCCGTCATCATTCCCAACCTCTGTACACGCCCGAACCGTGAGTCCTACTCCGTTTATTCGTGGTTTTGTTAGTCAAACATCGTGGTCTATAAGCTGCATGTGGAAGTTTGTTTAAGCTTTGTGGGCGTTGTTGGACTACGCTTATGAATTGGTTCCATTGTTTGTGAGTTCTGTTGTTTCATCGCCTGCGTGTTTGATTCCTTCTTTTCGCAACAGGGATGTCTGTCATGAGCTGATTGGTCACGTACCACTATTTGCCGATCCCAGCTTTGCACAGTTCTCGCAGGAGATTGGTCTTGCTTCCCTTGGCGCCCCTGATGATTGGATTCTAAAACTGGCGACGGTAGGGGGATCTTTCTTTTACCTATGGCACAATGTTGCTATGACAACTTATTTCTTTACACATCTCGCTCGACGTAAAACTTGAAAGCTGACACCTCTTTTCCTCCTATCATCTGCGTTTTTAATTTTTATATCTAAATAGCAAGGTTTGCCTGCAACACTCAGGTTGTTTGAATACTTCAAATTGCACTAGAGAGAACTTTTTTGTTGTGAGTAATGCGACTAATGAAAATGAACTGTCAGCCACTATCAATTTGAATGCCTGCTCAGGTAATGTTAAAAACTCCCTTAGTGCGTGAGGCTTCCTTGGGTTTGTCGGGAAAGGAAATTAGATTACATTTTTTGGACACGTGGCCTCCGTGAGATCCGGTCAAGATTTCTTTGACTTTTGTGCAACAACTTTTACACATTGTCATAAGAAGTCGTTTGTGCGCGGCGAAACACACATTTCATATTAATTTTACGTACGATACCTTACGCCACCGTACATTTAATTTTATTTTTATTTTTATTTTAAGGATTTGTGACAGACAGTCGACTAACAGAGTACAAACACACACAGTCTGCGCAATGCAGATTGATAAAAACAGACACAACAGAACGATTAATTGTGAGGATGGAGGTAGAACAACAGGGTTACAGACACTTTCTTCACACTATTGTTCCCTAACCCGTACAACACTACATCAAGGGTAGGACACTGAGAACAACCCTGGTCAAGGCCATTAAAGTACGAAAGTATTGTGGCATACACACGACCCCAAACAAACATTGCAACCTTCGAGCACTCAGTCACAAGGTAAATACGGTTGTAGTGTTCAAAGAATAAGAACGAATATAAACAAATCTGACTGCATCAAAGCGCGCAACCATACGTTGTTAGACTTTCTGCATCATTTAAGAAAGAGGTACACATTTTTTCGCAATAAGGCCTCGAAGGTAGGAATGGTGCATTGAACCTGATGACTACTAACTCTCGCTCGCTACGGCAGGTTGTATAGAGTCCTGCGCCCAAAATTATTGGAAACCTGCGGTTATCCGAAGTGCAACCAATCGTCTAAAACTGCATAAATACAAAAACACCAATATGTTGCCAAACACTGACTGAAGGCAAGTAACACTTCAGGAAGCCTGGGTGATCTACAGAGAATCCGATTAGTCTCCGAAAGTAAGAAAAAGTTACAAAAAAACAGGCTTCTAACGTTTTCTTCAGCACATGAAATTTGTTTGAAAATCACTCGGGTCTTTCGATCTCCAGAGTTGACCACTGTGTCTCGTCAACATATAGAGATAATGTATAGCGAACATTTGGGCAAGAGGCGAAGGCCAGTTTTGCAATTACTTTCTGAAAGATTTGTAATTACAATTAGATTTGTGTGAAATGCGTTGGACAGTGGCGTAACTAGATATTTGAGCCAGGGGGAAAGCTTAGCTGAAGAGGGCCCACTGGTCACCATAGGGGACCCACTAGCCAAAACTCAGAAAAAGGTTAAGAAATGATATTGAATCTCTGGATGTCGTAGATGTTCATACTAGATAAAAAAACAAAACGAAAACACCCCGAAAATCGCAAAAAAACAACAAATTAAAGAATACTAAATATCAAAATGTCAGCTAAAGGGGGCCCAGTTTTTACATTTAGTTTGCCAGGGGGACGCCTCGCCCCCTTGCCGCCCCGTCAGTTACGCCACTGGCGGTGGATGCTACCTTGACGGAATCTTTCCAGTAAATCTTAATTTTATGGAATAATTAACTTCCCGACTTTCTACCTTTCGCAGTGCTACTGGTTCACTGTTGAATTTGGTCTATGCAAACAAAATGGGGAAGTAAAGGCCTTCGGAGCAGGTTTGCTTTCCTCTTTCGGCGAACTTCAGTACTGTCTATCCGACAAACCGGAACTGCGAGTGTTCGAACCAGAGAAAGCAGCAGTGCAGGTAAGTGAAAAGAAAAAACGGCTGATTTCCACATTGCATGTTTAATGCCTATAGCCATTGTTCAGTGTATGTTTGTTTTAGTTTTATTATATGTTGAAAGCGATTACAGTCAAGCAATAACACTGTGTTTGATGCGGTAACAACGGTTGTTACAACACAACGTTCAGCTGCCTAGGAAACAAAAGAGCAAAATGAGTTTAGGTCCTGAAATTTACACTGTAACCACAAAATGATTGGAAAAAATTGCTTCTCTCTAGTAAGCATTGGAATAAGAGATGATGATGCTTACTTAGGTTGCGAAATATATATTCTGTTAAGATCCTAGTGCTTGATTCTTAGCTTTAAAAGTATTCCTTTCGATAGACAGTGCTCTCTCTATGCACTGAGATTTAGGTTAGATGTTTGAAGATTGGGCTTGTTCGATCCTTATCAAAAGTAATGACGTATGTCAACCTCTTGCATTAAAATATGTCTTATCTTTAGCAACTTGCGTTGTCAAATAAAACCTTTGTACGAAGATTTTGCACAGTAACATTTTGTACAGGACTATCCTTACACCGAATACCAACCTATCTACTACGTTGCCGAAAGCTTTGAATCTGCTAAAAACAAAATGCATACCTTGTGTGAGAAGATTCCTCGTCCTTTTACTGTGCGTTACAATCCTTACACACAGTCAATTGAGATATTGGACACGAAAGACAAAGTACTTCGCTTGGCAGATGAATTGCAATGTGAGTTGTGCGCATTTTTGTCGACCACCTTCTTAATGATGGTCAAGTGAATGTGATGCCTTTCTACTTTGTTTTCTTTTTGGGGTAGCTACGTTTGGGCATAGAAAAATGAGTATCATCCTTTTTATTGTTGCAAGCATATTTATTGGTTTGAAGAGATTCGTTGAATAAAACGTCTTGATTTTTTGTTTTTGAGGTAAGCAGTATTTGAATCGCCCTAAATTTGACCATGCTGTTCTGTTACACGACGAAATGATAGCCATAGGGGTCAAGAAAGAAGGTCACGTCTGTTTTAATTTTTATCAAATGCTGTAGGTGTTACGCCATTGACTAATTACCAACCACTTTGAAATCTCTGAGCATTTAGACAAGAGTCTGTATTTTCACTTTTGCTCATGACAAACGTACAATTCCTGCGGAACTTTAGAAACCAGTCAAGAACCTTTCCCGAAGCAAACGGCTCTCTCTAATCTTAGTTTTGCTTTCATGTGTTTTACAAAGTTACGTAAAGTTGCATTTTTTCACTTCAAGGTAGTTTCACCAACAATGTTGCTTTACATTTCTCTTACGCAGTGAAAGAAAATGTTTGCAGATTGCGACAAAAACTTACGCATTGCAACAAAAAGTGTTGGCAGTTGAGTCTCATTTTTCAAGTAAATCTTTGTATGTACAGAGTGGACCATAAGCCCCTTTACCCATCCATATGTTATTATTTTATAGTTAGCTATGCATGTATTGTACATTTTTTTCGTGTTTTTCAGAGAAAACATATAAAATGGAAAAATACTTAAGTAATATGACAGGTGAAATCCCAATTACACTTGAAGAGCGTATTGTGCGTGTTGTCACAAGCGCATGGGTTCATGACCGCTACGATACTGGTGATATCCTGGAAACAATTTAATTGTATTGATTTTAATTTTTGCGTCAGACTCATGGTCGTTATCACAAGGGTAATCGACTAGCACAATAACACAAAAATTTTAGTCATAATTCAGAAGAAGTGTTATAGATAAGCGCAGACAACACAGGGAGGTGACAAACACTGAAACAATACACCAGCATTCACCCATCATCTAATAAAATAGTGATTCAGTAGTGCGAAGAACACCTAAGGTATTTTAACATCAGGTAGTGAGGTAAATGGTTAAAATCATCGAATGGGGAATGGGGCTGCTCACATAGGCATGTTAATTGTTTTGATCAAGGTTTCAACTAATTTTGCGAGTAATTTAATTTAGAAAACAAAAATCATAACGCACCACAAAGTACAAACAAGAAGGTTTAGATTGCTACGCAAATGCAATGCTGCAGAAAACAAACACCAAGACGACGCACCAGCAACTGCTGCGATTAGTCATCGACACCGTCGTACAGGAGCGTTAAATAATGGAGGAAAAATGAAGATCTGTAAAAAGCATCAAACCTTTGAAGTGATCGAATAGAAAAGTTTGATGAAGATTCGCATCGGCGAACGAAGTCATAGATGCAGGTAGTTTCTAAACAAGGCATCAAAGGTCTTGACATAATAGTTAACCTGGTGTGGGTTAATAAAGGGCAAATTTAAGTAAGAGTATAGAAGAATCCACCAACACACAAAACGTGGCGCAATAACTCCCGGTGCCTTGAGAAAAATGTTACAGTACACAGGTGCGCAGAGGATATGTAAGATGTATGGATGGGTAGGGACTAATGCCCAATCACGTACACAATATCTAATTTGTATGATGCCAAAAGATATCACCTCGTTTTTTGACAGACGTTAGCTTGCCCAAAAACTAGAGTTTAGTATCCAAGCCAGCCTGTATCCATGGGGTGTATTCGGGGGCAGTAACCCCACTTGTTTGTGCCCAGAAAAATTTGTTTTAAGCATATCATGAAAACAAAAAACTTGTCTCCTCAAAAATGCATTTTGCCACTCCAAACCGTTAAATCTGGCTACTGGCCTGATTCAAGCAACTCCTCGTAATATTTATATAAGCGTGATAATCAACAACTTCAGATTATTATTATTATGCTTTTCTAGTATAAAACTCGAAGGTGAAACCCAGAAACGTTTTTCAAGGTTCAATAATCATGGTGAAAAGGTCTGAAGTTTAATAAACATACACTGCATCATCTGCCGAAACTATTTTTTGTTCCTTTTATCCGAGCAAAACAAATTTGGAATTATCTGATTTGTTTTGAATTTTGAGAAAATGTTGCGCACATTTAAACGTCGTGGCGTTTAGCAAAAAACAATTGTGAAAATCGAAGCCATCAAAAAATTTCATATTGTCTGAATACTTTTGATCAATTTCACAGGCGACGATTGTGAGAACAATACTTTTTCCGCTGCACGTTTTTATACGCAAAACAATGATATTAACAGTAGCGGGAAACATCAAGAAATCCTTTGGACAAAAGGTCATCCTAATTTTTAAAAAAACGTTTTGAAAACCTTGTCCGGCTAAAAATGTCTTGAGAAACTGTTACTGTCAGTCTTAGCCTTTCAGTACGAGTGGTATGCTAAAGTCTCCGCAAAGGTTAAGGATTTCAATCCATCAGGAAATTTTGTAATAGGTAATGGATTTGACGTAACACTGCGCATCTTCAGTCCTACGATTCTTTAATGGTGAACTAAGTCGCAATTTTTAAGTCACGAGTCGCGCCGCAAACCCTTTCGAGTCGTCACCTGCAATTTTTTTGATTCAAATTACAAAACTTATGAATTCGTTTCGTGTCAGCTCGAGCGAGTGCATGTCACACAGAATCACGCTTAATAATGTGTGAAACGCTGTTCGGTGATCCCAAGTTCAAACGCTCTATACATGGGCGTCGGAAGGGGGGACTTGGCCCCCCTGGAATTGGGAAATTTGGCATTTTCCTATTAAATTTTTAGCAAAAAAAGGTCGTTTTCTTGAGTTTCGAGTTGTTAAAATGAAATTTTGCCACTTTTTCCCCCCTGGAACATTTTTTTGCCTATGTCTGGAAGCATCCACTATCGGGCCCCCTCTAGAAAAAATCCTTCCGACGCCCATGGCTCTATAAAACGGGACTTCGGGTGATTTTGATCATAGGCGCACGAATACACGCCGGTAAAATGAGATTTGGACGAACCCAATCACAGGTATACCAGAAATTTTTTACGAGTCTTTTTAATTCTAATAGAATGACTTGAGTGGAGCCACAAATCAAACAATTGTGGACACGGGATGAAATTTTCAAAAATCAAATAACATCGAAACAAATCATGTCCCTTTGCAAAGAAATAAAACAACTCTTGCACTGTAAATCTTTAAAATTAAACACTGAGAATCTTTTCAAGTGGCGAAAAAGATTTTCATTTGCAGTTGTCTGCGCAACTAGAAACCTACTCAACAGCCTGGTTTTGCTAACTACAAATGGATGAATATTCGTGTATTCTTTCTACAGGTGATTTCAACGTTCTTCGCGATGCGGTGAAACGCGTCAATTGAAAACGACTTCGTCGCTTGAAAAACTGCTTCACTAGCAAAGCACTTTCATCTCAAGCTGTGTGTAAACGGACAGTTCATTTGGATTGTGCAGTAAACTGCTGGTTAAGCGATCTCTGGAATTTTGAACCTATCATCATGACTTTGGTCGAAGAAAGATGCTGAATTTGTTGTAAAGTTTTGCTCTGTGTTAACCGTTTTTGTACATGCTCCGTACAGCCAACTGCAAGGTTTTTGTGATTCTTGACTACTGTACTTGCAACTATGTTAAGCATGGACAAGCAGTGCAATATTGCTGTAGATTACAACTGCAAAATGTAAATAAGTTTGTGTCTCCGCTGCAGGTCCGGGCGATCATTTTTATTTTGTATAAAGTGTTTGTATTTGAATATTATCGCTAGCCTCCGAATCTAATTCGAGGCGCTTCGTAAACTCCTTTCTTTATAAAAAGTCTTTAAATCGTTCTGTCAAGTTTAAATATACTCATCATAATAATCTATTCAGTCGCTTTTATTCCACATTACTCCCAGTTGATGCACGATTACATGTTACGTGCAACTTCAATCCGTCAACACACCACTAGCAAATCAAGTCTCTTTTCTGGTTGAGGTTTGAGTTTCTTAGTCAACACCCATTTTTTTCCTTTACACTTTAACTCTTTCTTGTCGTTGTGCGTCACATGACCCATTGTTTTTTGTTATTGGTAAAATGCATGTAAGGTGGTTGAGACTACTGTCCTGATGAAGCCTATAGCTGCGAAATGTCGGCTAATAAACGAAATAAACTTAACCACAGAAGAAAGACTTGATTTACTTTAAAAGCGGTGCTTTTCTTTCTGCTACTCATATTTTTAGTAACAGTTGCCACCAGGTTTAATTTAATTCAATTGTTATAAACATCTTCCCAAGATTTTTGAAATTACAATATGGAAGCCGGGCGGAGAATTCGTAACCACTTGCATTGCTGCGGAGTTTTGTTTGAAAGTGTTGTGTAAGGTTCATTCACGGAATATGCTTCGCATTACCTTTCAACATAAGCACAGTAGTAGCTGTTAACACCATTCAACGTCTGTTGTCACGGAATATCTCTGCTCGAATCACATGCTAGTATTGAAGTGCATGTCTTCCGAAGTGGTACGCCACGTATTCGGAAGTGGAGTAAGAGCGTTGCTGTATATTTGCTCTGTCAGAGACTTATTCTGCATCTTTGCGAAAAAGCACAGTAGCTCGGCATTTGTTTGGTTTGAGACATAATTGAGAACTTAGCCCACATGAGTATGTTTGCCAGATTTACTTCATCATATGCTAAAAAAAATAAAAATAATAATCATCATTCAATGTTTTTAAGAATTCTTACGGTCACGACGAGTTAGCAGATCTATTGCGTGTTTTGTGCAGCGCTAAACTTGCACAGTTTGCTGTTGTTCTTTTCGCGGCGCAGCCTTCAATTGGTGGTGGTCTGATGTAAATCAACACTAAAACTTGTACATTTGTTGCTAATTCCAAAAAATTCTTGTCTGATAAGGAATAAGCACAACTGGAGAGGAACTGGCCACATGCTTGGGCCCGCTACAGCGATTTCGTTGGTTCCGTTCGCGCAACGACTATCAGCAGCCAGCAAGCACGTAGCACAGTAACCAGCCGCGTAGCCACAAGTTTTGACAGGGGGGCAAACAGTAACCAAGTCTCAACACTTAAATATTTGATGCTTCTTGTTTTTCAAAAGCACCATCCATTAAAACGTGCATTTGTCTGGCGTATTTTTCCTGAACAATCGTGTTCAGTTTTAAGCCGGAAAATAAAAAGTCTATTTTCATTGAAATTGACAAGTTTTAAAAGTTCCTTCTATTTCGGATGAAAGACTCCATTTGCTCGTAAAACCTCTTGTAAAAATCTCCATGTTATAAGTGCAAGATTTGCTGTATGCTTTTTGTGGTCACTATTGCAGTTGAACAAGCCATTGTGATTGCGCTTTTTATATTTAGGCTACACGCTTCTGATGTACACCAATACATACATTCAATCTAGGCTACCAAGCAGCGGCTTTTCTCTATGACGCCAACTCCCGAAGTAAGCCCTCTACAAAATGTACGCGCATATAGGACGTGGATCCTGTTGTCGTCCGATTCTTGAGGGACTAATTGACGTATGCAGCTGACAAACGTGAACGCGAGAAACTCTCAGCGCGATTGAAAAATGTTTGGATTTTATGTCATTAAACGCTATGGCATGCAAGTGCGGCAGCATTTTCGTGCACTACTTGCACTAAGTTTGCTTCCCATAAACGATTATGTATTTAGCTAGCTATTTAGAATTAAAAAAAATAATTTACAAAACTGATGAAGACTATATGTAAACTGTGGAATGTCACATACGTCCTCTAAACAAACTTGCATTTGTTTGACCCACTCAATCTACACAAAGTGTGAAAATAGTTGTGTATTTGCGAAAACGAAGCCACAATCGGTTATCACCACGGCTCTGCAGTAAAGTTAAGAAATGCTTGTCGAGAAAGATTAACACAACGGTTGGTTGATTTAGCCATTCCAGTGTAATATGCTTGAAGTCTTTTTAAAATCCATACAGCGTTTAAATAACAAAATCAAACCGACAGGGAAACATTCAGTGTAGTTTCATTTTAGTCATTTGTGCTTTATCGAGAAAGCAGATTGCAAGCAGTCTGTCAGTATTGGCAGAGTCAATGCCCTCGGCACTTACAAACATAGGCGTAGCCAGAGGGCCAGGGGCCATGCCCCACCCAAATGTTAAGTATATCTAGTCATTTTATGCTTGTGGGTGTATCCCAAACAAAATACTGTTATTCGCCTAAAATCATTTCCCCAAAACTTTTTGTGCCTCCCACAGTTTTGGGCTGGCTACGCTACTGCTTACAAAATAACAATCAGCTTTCTACTTACGGTATATTTTGCTGCTGCCTCTTCCCACTGCAACTAGATATTTTAAATTTTCTGCAGAATAGGGTGGAAATTAAAATCGGATGAATGTTGAAACACTTTGAGACGATGCGCAAGTCGGACTCTGATTACTTGACAGGACTGATTTTTACTTGCTGGCAAGTTAACGGGAAATCATTGATGAAAACATTAAGGCTCCGTGAAATTGTGGTTGAACTTTCACAATACATATCATCACAAATAAGTATCTAGATCTAGAAGGAATGCTGTTGTTGCTGAACAGTGACTATGGCGTAATTGCGTAAGATAAAAGACTTTGAAACTGGATTGCTTCTTAGCCAAAGTTTGAGTTTCAAGGCATATAAAATATATATCGCCACCACATTCACGCATTTAGTTTTAAAACTGCACAAAAACAATAATACGATATTCGGCTACGGCTGATGTTGGGGAAGTTATATTTGTAGCACGCCAGATTTATTGGAGAAGAATGTTTGCGATCTTGCGATGTTCTTGCTTTATTGTTCTGTTGCTTCAGAAACAACTGCGAAAAGCGTTACTTATTGTTTTATTTTCGGTTGGTGCTTGCAAGCGGCTCGATACAAGTTTGTATTTCATTATCACCAACTTCCACACAGGGCCTAAATCTCAGGTAAAGGCCAAACATGATGCGAATTTTCTAGCACAGGTTCCCAACCTGGGGTATTAGTACCTCTGGGGGTACATTTACCTATCTGAAGGGGTACATTTAAGGGAAAAATATACTTACTTACAAATATTCTAACATACAAAAGTTATATTAAAACTTCACTGGATTTTGATATTTCACTCAGCTTTTTTGTCATAAGAAATTTTAGGGATACATGCTCATCTGTCGAAATGCTGCAGGGTAAATAGTCAGAGAAATGTCGGGAACCTCTGTTCTAGCATTTTCGTTATACACCAGCGTTGAACATGATCCGGTTTCCAGATCGCGATCCAACCGGATTTTGCAATTCAGGACCGGATCCGAACCGCACTGGATTTCGAAAAATACTCTACCGGATCAGATCTGGACATCCAAACTGCATTGATCAATGCAGTCAAATGTTTAATCAGAGTTTTTTTCGGACATAAACCGGACCGGATCAAATATTTGGATAGCACTATCGGATTAGGATCGGACTGGACTACATAATAGAAATATTGGATTAGGATTGCAAAAATATTTGATCCGTGCAACACTGCTATGCACAACGTTTGATAAATTGGTAAACCATACTGCTTTGGATCAGGTTCGACTGAAAGCTCAAGTAGGATAGGTTCTTTAGGCTTAAACAATTTCGTTGATTTGCACTGAAGTATATCTTTGGCTTACACATCAGAAGCTTGATTAACCTAAAAAATTTGGGTGCAACTTTTCGGAATTGTGACGGGCAATTGCCCGATTGGCCACTCCTGGGCTACGCGCCTGACAGTTTAACGGTTTCAGATAGACTTGTGAATATGTGAAGTGGGAAATTATGTCATAATGCAAGCAGTAAAACTGTCTCAATTTTTCCGAAAGATTACCTACAACAAAAATACGCAAAATAATAAAAGAAAATAGGGTTTTTCTGTAGCGGCTACTGTACGAGCAGCTTCCAAGACAACAAGATGGGCGTATACACAGGGGTTTAGTGGGGTGGGAACGCATGGGAACGGCGTTCCCACCCCTTTTTTGCTGTGGGAACGCGTTCCCACACCTTTTTGCGCTGGCAAGGTTACATGATGATGTTGGACCCAAACGATTACATTAAAACATGGTTGCGATTTCACGGATGTGCTAGCGACACGCAGAATCGCACTGTTAGTCAAAAAACTACAGTGAAACACGAAGATCCAGAGTAAAACACTGTCTTGTAGGAGAATGCTCACTTTTATCGAACTATTTTGTGCAGTCTTCCTTTTTATTTGGTGTGGGAACGGCGTTCCCACACCCTTTTTATCACTACACCCCTGCGTATACAGAATACAGGACAAGCAACTCATTAGCAGTAAGCTACATATAAATAATGATGAAATGCGCTCAGTGTTACTAGGAAGTAGGTGTTACTCTATAGCAGAGTGGTGTAGGAGGCGGGGGTGCAGGGGGTGCAAGCGCACCTCCCCAAGTTTTGATTTGGTGAAAATCCGGGCAAAATCCCTGAACATCCGGGCAAAATCTGTTAAAACTTTCGCAAAATCCCTGAAAATCTGAGCAAACTCCCTGAAATACGGGCAAAAATGGTAACGTGCTTTGATTTGAAAAAATGGCGCCCAACGCGTGTACAATCACAAAATCACATGCAGACATTTTTTTGGAGGTCATCCCAAAAACGGTGGGCCAAGACGCAGAATCCTCACAATTTTCGATAAAGCTAACATTAGGGCTGTCGTTTTTTCTCTCGGAATCTTTGTCACACTGCTGGCCCAAAGTAGACAATGATGTAGTTTGTTCAGGTTTGCACAGGAGATACATGAAGATTGCATAGATATTGATCTTTCAAGGAGCTGAGGGACTCACTGATTCCTCGATCTCGGTACTATCTTCTTGATGATAAATTTATTTATTGCTCCGCTGACACGCTTTATTTCATTTTTCTTCGGTGCATTTATCTTCTTCTTTTCATTGCCAATATACGGCAGGTTCTACTTATGCCACTCCTTTTCGGCATTTTTTGTAATGTGGAACGTCTAGGTTTCTGAAACAGTATTTACTTATTTCAACAAAGTCGCCAGACAACAAATACAACAAAAATATTTGAATTTTACAGGTCTTTTGCATCAGCTTTGACTGGCATTTGAAGGCATTAANTATCATTTGTGATTAAATGGGATTTTAAGCTTTGTCGTGGTAACATCCTACAAGCTATGATCTCCGACAGGGGGTAATATTACCGCCAGCGGTAATCCACAGAGGCATAACAACCGTTTAATGTGGATTGCGATTTAAAAGAATTTTGGGCTATCACAAAATACCTTAGCTGCTCTTTTCGAGGTGATGGATCATCCCACTCCAGATCCATTTCACTCACGCTCCAGTATATCGGAGGAGCCTTCTTCCAGCACAAGGGTGTTGGTATGCATCAGAGGAGTGTAAATATTTTTTTTAATGGAAATGACGGCCACGATAACTTCTTGCTCAAATACAATACTGGCTTTAAACAGCATATTGCAGATCGTGCTGTGCAGGGAACCTTTTACGAGCAAATGGTGGCATTCATCCAATTTAGAATCTTGGAACTTTACTATCAAAACTTTTAAAACTTGTCAATGCAATGAAAGCAATATTTTCAATATGTCCAAAACACGCAACAAAAATTTCCACTTGCCGGAACATATTGTTCAGAAAAAAACAGACTAATGCACGTTTAATGGATGATACTTTCAAAACAAGGGGCATTAATATATTTAAATGATGAGACTCGATTGTTGTTTGTCCCCCCTATTAAAATTTCTGGCTACGCACCTGCGTGTATTGGACATATTTTGCAGATATTAGCGTCGCCTTACTTGGTTGTGCAACTGGGTATTTAAAGGAACTGTTGAACGTAACTAATTTCCTTCAAAAACTGATAAGCTATCTGGTACTACGATTACTTGGAAAACTCCGCACTTTCCTACTTTGATTTGAAACCGTATCTGTGTTATCACTTATCAGTGCTGCGTTTTCAATGTACAGCACGAAATAGTACAAGTCTTTTTGTTGTAGTAAACATTTACGCTGTGATACCAAGTTGACCTAAAAAGATAACCAATTTACAAACTGTAGGTGTTCTGTATAATCCACAGCCAATACCCAGCTTGTTTTTTGGTTAGCTCGTTTATATTACAACAAACAAACACTACATTGTTGAACAGTTTAAATTTTTACGTTAATAAAGTTGGTGGTGGTGTTAGCTGAAAAAAGTGAGAAAAATTTTTAGACAGACACATCACAAGAAAAAAGGCTCGGATTATCAATGTAAAGAAATTATTAGACAGCGGGGCCTCGGTGTCTCGCTTTTGTTGAACAACGTATCAACAAACCTGAACTAGTGGGATTGAAATTTTTGTTCACATCAGATTTAAGTCCATGTCCCAGCATGTGAAACGTTATTAAACACTTGAATGAAATTCTACCGTTATTAGTGATATTAAATGTATCTTAGACCAAGTGTGAATCTATCATGCCATTACGAGATTGTTTTTCATCAATAGCCAGCAGAGCTGCTTGAAATGGGAGTAATATCATAACAAATGCCTTTCTTTCGTTTTTTGTTTATGAATTGCCGCTTCAGCAATAAATACTTTTCCCATGTACAAGAAATTGCACAAGCTTCGTTTGGAAATGTGAATGTCATGTACTTATTCATTCGACTCTTATAGTGGGACCTGAGTTGTCACTTGTTAGTGTAAGAAGAACCGTTCTACTTCTAACGAGGTCGGGAATATGTTTCCGACGTTTTTTTTTTATCTCGCTATAGACAAAACAGCGTCAAACACTAGCGCGCAGCATGCGGTAAGGTAGCCTATATCTTTCAAATACATGTGGCAGATGCAAGAAATCGTTTGGGACACAGTGTTCCTAGTTAGGCCTATGTGTAACCTATTAAATGTGGGGCACAACCTTTTTGACTCGCTTCAAATGTTTTGTGAATATAAGGCGCTTTAAACTATGGTAATTTCCTGAAAGATCGCGTAGTTCAAAAAGCAAAAATAGCCACTTTCTTGACCTACAAAAGGTAACCACTTTTGTGTGGAACCCAACGGTTGTCGTTAAAAATCTGGGGTATTTAAACAAGTGAAGATTTTTGGTGAACACTTATACGACTTACCTCAAAACGACTGGCCTGGATCCGCCACTGACTAACATATACACCACACGAAAGTCTTGTTCACACAATTCACGAGCATAATTGCGCAGTCAATTACCGCCAGGAAGCTAATATGCCAACCCAGCGTGCCAGTTATTCCACCAGGCGGACTTCCAAGCAGTGGCGTAATTAAAGGTTTGAGCCAGGGGAAAAGCTTAGCTGAAAGTGGCCCACTAGCCAACACTCAGAAAAAGAAACTTGGGAAATGATGATGAATCCGGATGTGGATGGCTATCCTAAAACCTTAAATTACCGGAAAATACTCTGAAAAACGAAAAAAACAACCTACTGAAAGCCAAAAGTATACTAAAACCGAAATATGAGCTAAGTGGGGCCCGGTTTTTACATTTAACTAGCCAGCAACTTAGATTCGCCCTCTGACCCTCGTCAGTTACGCCACTGCTTCCAAGCAGTACGAACAGTGCAAATATACCTAGCTTAGATAAATCAACAAAATATCTTGGTAATCAGGCGATGGCGATCAATTGTTTTCTGACATGCCTCGGCAATGATCTTGAAATCACGACGACGTTGTGCACAACTTTACACTATTACTTAAAAACGGTCATGATGGCGAACACAATCCAGCCTGACGCTGATTGTTGCGACATACAAAGCATGTACAGACTTGTTGCTGGATCTTGACAAGCACAAAGCCATAATACGTCGGATATGGTACACGTTGTAACGTAACAGTGAGGATGAATGATTTAAGAGCTCCACGTCTGACTCACAAAGTCCGCAGGTCGTTTACAGAATGAACTGCACAATTATTCCGGAGCCCTAGAGTGAATCATCGCAATTATTTCGTGACGCATTTCTCACTTAAAGAATGGTGAAAATGCGCCGCAACATCATGCATAGTGACGCGACAAACAAAAACGAGATTTACGAAAAAAATATCTCGCTAATTTGAGGTAACTGTTGCTGACGGAATCTGGAATGATTACATCGTACAATGCGTCACATCCTACAGTAAGTGAAGGCAGCGATTCCATCAGTTCGCGTACGTGACTCCCATCGGCATCCATATGTTCTTGCACTGTGTGGCGTGGTACACAAATTCTTCACCTTGGCCTTGGT